>Ga0335069_10001151_pt1 | contig 42664 bp, 25 predicted proteins | sample Lox_Sample_11_FD_206714 | JGI IMG/M metagenome (GOLD analysis project Ga0335069, IMG submission 206714) | Soil microbial communities from Loxahatchee National Wildlife Refuge, Florida, United States - Lox_Sample_1.1 | ecosystem: Environmental > Terrestrial > Soil > Wetlands | place: USA...
GAGAGCGTCGCCCTCAAGGAACCGGTTGCGGCTCCCGCGATCAGCAAGCCCACTTCGCTGCCGCAGCCCGCGTTCGCCTCTCCGCCTGCGCCTTTGTACGCAGCAACGCGTGCGAGCGGGCCGCTGCGCAAAACGCTTGCCGAACGGCTTCGCGCCTCATTGCCGCTGGAAGAGTGGCTGGGCATGAACCTGTTCGCCAAGATCGGCATCGTCCTGCTGGTGCTGGGATTTGCGTTGCTGGGCCACATGGCGCTGGTCGCGATGGGACCGCCGGCGCGTGCGGCGCTCATTCTTGGCGTTGGTGGCGCAATGCTCGGCGGCGGCATCTGGCTTGAGCGCCAGGAGCGTTACCGCCTGGTGGGCCGCACTGGCATTGGCGGCGGATGGGCGCTGCTCTTCTTCACCGCGTACGCCGTGCATCACGTCGCTGCCATGGCCGTTGTCGCGTCCAACACGCTCGATTGCGTGCTCATGCTGCTGGTGGCGGTTGCCATGGTGGTGCACACCTTGCGCTATCGTTCGCAACTCGTGACAGGCCTCGCTTTCCTGCTGGCGTTTTCAACCGTGGCGCTCAGCCACGACAGCGTGTACTCGCTGGCGGCCGGAGTCATCCTCGCGCTGGGTATTGTCGCCATCGCGCTGCGCATGGCGTGGTTTGAGCTGGAGATCTTCGGCATTCTCGCGAGCTACGCCAACCACTTTTACTGGCTCTACAGGCTCTATCCCGAGGGTGTTGCCGCGCACGCGTTTCCGCAGTTCTGGCCCAGCACGCTCATCCTCATTCTGTACTGGCTGGTGTTTCGCATCTCCTATGTGGCGCGCCGAATCGAAACGCCGCGCCACGAATCGCTGTCGACCATCGCTGCGCTGCTCAACTCCGTTTCCCTGCTGGTAGTGATGAAGTTCCAGTCCACGCGGCCAGAACTGGCGTTTTACGCGCTGCTGGCGCTGGGCGCGCTGGAGTTCTTCTTCGGACAATTGCCCATCACGCGACGCCGGCGTTCGGCATTCATCCTTCTCACGGTGATGGGAACGATCCTTGTGTTTGCGTCCGCCCCGTTCAAATTCAGCGGCAACAATATCGCACTGCTGTGGATGATCGCCGCCGAAGTGCTGTTGATCGCCGGCATCGTGCAGGGAGAAGTGGTGTTTCGCAGGCTGGGACTGATGGGCGGAGGCGTGACCGGTTTGCTCGTCGTCTACGAGGCATTATCCATCGTCAAACTCCGCCAGACATCGCAGGCGCCGATGGTGCAGGACGGAGTTCTTCTTCTCGCCTGCAGCGCGCTGTTCTACGTCAACGCGCTGTTCCTCTGCCGCAGATGGAGCAGCCTCTTCGCGGGCTGGGACGCGAGGCTCAGCATCTGCGAGAGCTACCTGGGCGCGGTGACGGCGTTCCTGGGAGTGTGGGCGTTATTCACCTCCGACTGGACGGCCGTCGGATGGGCGGCACTGATGGTGGGCGGCGCGTTCGGCAAGCGCCGCCTCGAGGACAATCATCTGTTGATGCAGGCATGGGCCTTGTCTGTGGCGGTTCTTGTCATCTCCGCGCAGCAGAACCTGCATCTCGCCGATCCGTATCCGCGGCACGTGGCCACGCGTTTGATAACGCTGCCTGTTCTGGCCGCGGCCTTCTACGTCGCCGCGTGGCTGCTATCGGGCGTCGAGCATGCGCGCGTGGTTCTGCGAAGGCTGGCGTTGTGGGCGGGCACGGCAATGCTGGCCGCGCTGGTCGCGCTCGACGTCAAGCAGACCTGGGTTGCTCTGGTGTGGGTGACAATGGCGGTTGCCCTCAGCTTGTTGGGAAGGCGCTTCCGCAACGCGGACCTTACCTTGCAGGAACATGTGCTCGCGGTTGCAGCCACGGCGCAATTGTTTGCCATGAATATGGATGCGCCGCGCGCGCTCGAACGTTACCTTCCGCTGCTGGGTAGCGCCGTCGCGTTCTATGCCGTTTCGCGCCTCTGCACATTGAAGGACGCGCTGTATCGGCGTCCCGCGGCCTGGGCGCATACGTGTGCGGCTACGGCGCTGATCGCCGCGTTGGCCTGGCATGAATCTCCGCAGCCATGGATCACCGCGATCTGGGCGGCGTTCGCGCTCGGACTTGCCATCGTCGACCGCGTCTTCGATCTCGAGGAACTGCCCTACCAGGCGCACACCCTTGCCGTCCTTGCCGTGGCGCGCGCCGTGACGCTGAATCTCTACAGCACGGAGAAGTGGCGCGGCATCGATGTGCGTCTGATTACGGTATCGATCCTGGTTGCGGTTCTCTATGCCCTCGCGCGCTGGGTGCGGCTGCCCGCGCCGCTGCGCGACACCGATGCGCGGCATACGTATACATGGGCTGCGTCCGGCCTGTTTGCCTGGATGCTGTGGAGCGAGTTGCAGCCGATCAGTGTTGCTCTTGGCCTGGCGGTCTTCGGGCTTCTGCTGTTTGAAGCGGGTCACTGGCGGGAGTGGAAGCAGATCCGGCTGCAGGCATACGTTGCGTTCTGCGTGGCATTCGCGCGCATCTTCTTCGTTAATCTCACCGCTGCCACTCTGCCCGGTGAAACCATCAGTCCCCGCGTCTACACCGTGGCTCCCATCGTGCTGATCTACTTTTTCGTATGGGCGCAGTTGCAGACGCGCAAGGCGGGGCCCGATCTCGGCCGATGGCCGGCGGGCACACTCATCGCTTACCTCGGGTCAGGCTCCCTTGCCGCGCTCCTGTACTTCCAGACGCCTGTGGAGTGGATCATCTTCGCGTGGGCCGTAATGGTTGTGCTGCTGATGGCCGCAAGCCTTCTGCTCGACAAGGAAGTGCTTCTTCACCAGGCAGGGCTGCTTGTTGCCGGCATCGTGACGCGCGGGCTTGGCCACAACACCTTTGGCGGAAGCTATTTTGTCTCCGGAGTTTGGCGCGGAAATATCGCCGTGCTTTCTCTTACGTCCGCGCTTCTGATTCTGGCGCTGCCCATTGCATTCCGCCTGCGCGCCGTGTATGCATCGCGTCCCGCGGCATCGCGGCTGGTGCGCAATCTTGCCCTGCGGCGTCCGGAGCAGATTCTTTTCTTCGCTCCGGTCGCGCTTGTTTCGTTCATGATCGCGGTGAGGATGAATCCCGGCATGGTCACGCTCTCGTGGGCCATCGAAGGACTGATGGTCATCCTGCTGGGCATGCTCGTGAGCCAGCGCAGCTATCGCCTCACGGGGCTGGCGCTGCTGCTGCTTTGCGTGGGCAAGATTGTTTTTCGCGACGCGTGGAGCCTGCAGGAGCGCGACCGCTACATCACGTTCATCGTGCTTGGCGGCGCATTGACGCTCGTCTCTGCCCTCTATGGCAGATTTCGCGAGCAGGTGAGGCGATTGCTATGAAACAGGCGATCGCGCTCGCATCCGTGTTGCTGATCGCAGGAGCGGCTCTATATCTGGCCGAGCATCGCAAGCACGCCGACCAGGTGAGCGCCAACGGCGTGGTGGATGTGGCGGCCGACTGGCAGCGCGATGTTTCTCGCGTGCCCATGCGCGTGACGCGCATCTCCGATGAGCAGGAGACGCGCATCGGAGATGAGCTTGCTGCGGCGTACGCTCCCTCAGCGCATGCCGGGGCGGCTGAGTTCAGCGCGACGGAGCAATACGTCAATGCGGTGGGGTCGCGTGTGTCGGCGCATGCCGTGCGCAAGCTGCACTATCGATTTCACCTCATCTGGGATGGCGATCTGATCAACGCCTTCGCGCTCCCCGGCGGTCATGTGTTCGTAGGGCGCGGACTGCTTGACCGCATGACCAGCGAAGACGAACTCGCATTTGTGCTCGGCCACGAGATCGAGCACATCGACCACTATCACGCCGTGGAGCGCGTGCAGATTGAGGCGCAGTTGAAGAACATGGACCTGGATGTGGTTGGCGAGATCGCGCAGATTCCCCTCTCGCTGTGGCAGACCGGCTACAGCAAGGAGGAAGAGTTCGAGGCCGATCGCGAAGGGCTGCGCATTGCCCATGCGGCCGGCTACTCCGCGCAGGGCGCACTCAACCTACTGGTGCGCTGGTCGAAGTTACGCGAGGAGTACGTAATCCACGCTGAGACGCCGACCGACGAACTCAGCCAGATTGCGATCGATGGCCTGGAGGGATATTTCCGCACGCATCCGCTGCCCTCGGAACGCCTGGCGCAGGCGCAGACGGTGATCGCTGAAGATCATTTCTCTGTGGACGCGCCGCTCAAGCCATTTCGTTTGGAATACGAAATCACCGCCAACGATCGCTGATCTATGCGCGGAGGGCGTCAATTCCAGGTGGCGCCGCCATCCGACGAGAGCCAACAGGTTCCGTCGGCAGCTTCGATCCGGATCTGCTGCGGCGGATCGAAATGGATGTGAACGATCACGTGGTCCGTTGCATTCTTCTGCGGCAACACGATCGCAGTCCAGGTGTTGCCGTTGTCCGCGGAACGATAGACGCGCGTCTCCTCGCCGCCGGCCCACACCTCTCCGCCCGCCATCGACAGTACTCGTATCTTCGGCGAGGCGCCGCCCAGCACGATCTGCCATGTGTCGCCGCCGAACGAGCGCTCGACCTGTCCCTGTTCGTTAATGCGCCAGTGAGGCCGCACAATGCTGGCCGCCGCGCTCGACAGCGCATGCGTGGTAACGGTATTCGCGAATGCTGGAGCCTGCGGAACTGCTGGGAGCGGCTTGTCCATCGCCTTCAATGCAGCCTGGCTCGATCCGCCGCGGGCGAGCGATCCGGAGGCTGCGCCGCTACTAGGCGTCCGGTTCGCTTCCATACTGTCTTGCGCGGCGGGCGGTGCAGATTCAAGTACGGGCGTTTGCGCCGCAACTTCGGAAGGCCGCGGACCAGCAGCCGGAGCGGACTTCTTCGCGGCTCTTTGCGCATCCACTGTGGACGGAGCCCGCGGTGGTGTTTGTGGCATTCCTGTTGGCTCGGGCGGTCTGGCTGCAACCGCGGAATACTGGGCCCGCGGTTTCTGCGCGAAGCGAATCGCGACCGCAGAGGCAATCACGATGCACGCCGCCGCAGGAGCCAGCAGCAGCCATGTGCGGAGCAGTGTACGCGGACGGCGATCCAAAGCCTTTGCGAGTGCCTGCGGCGCAGCCTCGGCAGCAAGGGCCATGACTTTGCGGCACCCGGCGCACGTCGCCAGGTGTTCCATCACGGCTACACGCTCGCGGGGCGCCAGCATCCCCTCGGCAAACGCAGTGAGCATGTCCGCCTCAGGATGCGTTTCTGTTTGCCGGGTGCGCGCCAGTTCCCGCTGCAACGAATTGAATTCAGAGTTCGTCAATCCAGTGCTGTCTCTCCCTAGAACGTTCCGATGGATCTTTCTTGCCTGAGAGTTTCCGCGACATTGAGATTCAGGTCGCGCACATCGAGGTCGTGCAGCATTTCATCGCACTGCCGAGCGTCAAGGCCCTTCGCCCGCAGGCACTTGCGAATGCGCTTGCGCAGCGCGCCGGTGATTTTATCGAGCTTGCGGCTGATCGTCGATTCGTGCACGGACATCTGCCGTGCGATCGCGGCCAGCTTTTGTCCATCCAGATAATATGCCGCCAGGAGGAAGCGTTCTTCGCCACCCAGCTCCGCCAGCGAGTCGCGAACCGCCTCCGTCAGGCGGCTGTCCGGCTCTGCGGTGTTTGGCGCGGGAGCAGCGGCAAAGGCCACTCCGGCCTCCATCTGCTCGTCGAGGCTCACGTCCGCAGCATGCGCGCGAAAGCGATTGATGTGCTGCTGGGCGAGAACCGTGCGCAGCCAAGCGTGCAGCGATCCGCGGCCCATGTAGTAGTCCAGCTTGGCGATGCGGCGCCCTTCTCGATTCGGCAATCCGTAGAGCTCCGCATAAAGGCCGTCGGCCAGCTCGCGACCGGTAGCGTCGTCTCCAGTGATGGCGCGTGCGGCGCGATACATCTCGCTCCGGTAGCGCGTGACAAAGTCGTTCCACGCCGTTTCGTTTCCGGCTGCGCATGCCCTCGCCAGCAGCAGTTCGCCGACATGCAAAGACGCAATCAGGGTCAACTGGTCTCTGTCCTCCAGGCCGCTCTCGTACTTGAGAACAGCGGCGGCAACCATCTGCTCAAACTGGTCGCGCGCAATCCCATAGCGTTCCGCCTCCGTGCCGCCGTATCGCGTCCGGATCGCCGCGCGCACTCGTTCGCGCAGAGCAGGGAATTGGGCCGGAAGCGAGGCGTCTGGGAACATTGGCTCCGATGGTAACAAAATTCCCCGCAAGATGCGGCGAAGCCGGCGTTCTCAGGATGTGCGACACAATCGCGCCCGCAGGAGGATGCGATGGCAACCGTCTCAAGCCCGGGCATGCAACGCCCGATGCGATCACCCACAATGTTCTCGAGGGCGCGCATGGTGTGCGCGGCTGCGATGGCCGGCGTGTGCGCGCTCATGCTTCCAACTTTGCTTTGTGCGGCAGGTCCTGGCGACGGACACGCATACAAGGTGCTGCCGCCCATTGTGCGCGGAAATCTGGCCATCTTTCCGGTGCTCAGCGAGCGAGCGTTCGATGCATCGCAGTTGCTCACGCTCGATGAAGGGGTTCGCAGCGGGCAGGTCACCGTGACTGAAGCCGGAGACGCGCGCGGGCTAGTCCGGCCGGGCCAGGTGCTCCCCCCGCGGCACGGTGGCGCGGAGGTCAATCGCCTCGTTCTCTTCAACAACTCGGCCCGCCCTTTGCTCTTGCTCGCGGGCGAAATCGTCACTGGCGGCAAACAGGATCGCGTCATCGGAGCCGACCGGATTGTGCCGCCCGACTCCGGTCCGATAGATCTGGGCGTGTTCTGCGTGGAGCCGGGCCGCTGGGTGTCATCAAGCGCCAACTTCGGTTCCATGGGCGCGCAGATGGCGCAACCAAGCGTGCGTACTCCAGCGATGGCTGACCGCGACCAGGGACGCGTATGGGAAAACGTACGCGCATCGAATGCAAAGATGGCCGGCAATCTTCCCGCGGGGGAGGCGGCGAGTGTCGCGGGCACAAGTTCCTATGCCAAGGTGTTCGCCAGCCCACCTGTTGCACGGGCCGAAGCGGAATACGGAGGCTCCACGGGAGAGCGCGCCATTCTGAATGAACTTCGCAGCAAGGGCGCGCTCGGCGTAGCGGTTGCCGTGGATGGAGAAATGGTGTGGGTCGATGTGTTCGCCAGCAGCGATCTGCTTGCAAAGTACTGGCCCAAGCTAATGCACAGCTACGTGGCCGAGGCCATGACTTCCGGCAAAGGCGGGAGCGCGCCCGGCCTGCATGAAGCGGAGGTGTACATGGGCTCGCTTGCGGGCGGAAGGGAAGTGGTGGAGACGGAGCCCGGAGTATTTCGCCGCAGCGACATTACCGGCGATGGCTATCGCGTTTTCGAACTGACTTCGCTGCTGCCCAAGACCGGATTCGTGGTGCACATGGCAAAGATGAACCAGTGAAGTGAGCGCGGCATTGAAGTTCAGGATGAGCGCCCGCGTCCCTTCCTATCGCAGGCTGGTCAACTCGGTGTTGGGATAGTAGTGCGCGAGGATGGAGCGATAATCCGCACCTGCCGCGGCCATGCCGATTGCGCCAAACTGGCACATGCCAAGGCTGTGGCCGATGCTGTGTCCGCTGATCAGCAGACCGTGCGCGTCTTGTTCCGCGGTGAAGGCGCTGCCCGGTATTGCGCTCCATCCCCACTGGCGCGACTGTGCGATGCGGGCTCGCTCGTTCCTGGATGGCGGAGGTTCCGCCGTTGTCGCGAGCCTGCTCTGCCATTGCACGGGATGCTGGCGGCACCACCTGCACTGCACTGCGTAATACGGGTAACCATCGCCGGAGTCCATTCCGAGCTCCCGCAGCGAAAGCGTGTCGCCTCCGCAGCGGCTCGAGTACATCGCAGGGAACGGCTTCTGCTTGTAGGCGAGCATCTCTCCGTGGGTTGCTTTCACGGCCTTGAGGACGTGCGGATTCGCATCGTCGGGCGAGCGAAGGAACTGGCAGTGCGTGGTGTCACAAAAATCGTAGCCGGCGTGCCGGCTACCAGACGAGAGAAACGAACGCGCCACCACCGCCTGCGCTTTGAGCGCCTCGAGCGGCGCGTTTGCGGGCATCTCCGCTGCGACAATCGAGAGCACCGCAGTCTCGATGTCCATGGTCACAAGAGCGGAGAGCTCGCCATGGCGAGCCGTGATGCTCAACTTTCCGACATACACGCGATGAATCTTTCCGGGAATCGAGAGCAGGAACCGCGTGCTCGCGCCATCGCGCGCAGCGGCAATCCATTCCGTGGCCACGCGGTTGTCTGCGAGCACTTGATCTCCCTGTGCGCGGAAAACCATACGCTGGCGGTGAGCCTCGCCGTTCAGCACAACTCGCGTGTCGTGCGCAGCCACTACTATTGTTTGCCCTGAAAGCATCTGCAGCACGATTTGGTTGGGATGAAAGAGTCCCAGCACGCCGATGCGAACCTGAGCCTCTGCGCGTGCCGTCGAGGCGCAGAGAATCATGCCGAACAATGCAACCGTATGGCGGAGCGCAACGGCTCTCATGGCGCTCCCTCACCGATGGCCTTGAGCATGGCGCCCGCAACCGCAGCAGCCTGCGCGCCCGTCGTTCCATGCTCGCGGACCAGCAGCAGCACGCGGGGCTGCACGGCCGGATAAAGCACCACGGCAAAGCCGTCCGCGGCCGCGCGTTGCTGATGCGAGCACGCCGCCGTGCCAGTCTTGGCGAATGCACTTCCGGCGCCAAGCTCTGCGTCGACTTCGCGGGCCGTTCCTGTCTCTGCCGCAGTTCGCATGCCCTTCGCTACGATTTCGTCTCCCTGTTGACTGGCCTGTTCCCGGACCAGCGCAAGATAGGCGCGTGCAATGGTCAGCGGCGTCTCTTTCCAGTCGTCTCCCAACCCGATCAGGGACTTGCCCGGCGCAGTGCGAGGAGGCCCGTGCAACCCGAACCGCGCAAAGGATTCGCTTGCGCGATCGCGATCGAGGCCAGCAACCAGCGCGAGGAAATACGCGTTGCACGATTGGCCGATCGCCTCATCGATGCCTATCCAACCGTGGCCCTGTGGAAGCCAGCAACGGCTTTGCTTCCCCGCGCAATGAATGCGAGGAAAGGCGAAATGATGTTGCTCGCCATAGGCGAGCGCGACGAACGGCTTGACCAGGGATCCGGGCGCGACCGGCAGGTTCGCCGCACTCCATCGCTGCGCCAGTACGCGCCCGGCGCCGTCCAGCAGCAGCCATGAAACGTTGCCCGTGCCAAACTGCCGTTCCAGCGCGGCCGATGCGGTCTGCGAAAACAACTGCGCGTCCTGAGCATCTCCCGACTGAGCGGCCATGGAGGCAACAACCACACATGCCGCAACCCATCGCAGGCCGGAACCCGGAGCGCGCGTTTTCAAGGATGTTGCCATTGATAGACCACTGTCTGTGAAACTTGCGACCCCTGGTCCTTCTCCTGAATACTCTCCATCGAGACGCGTGCGAACATGTTGCTGAGGCTCGCCATGTTTCCGGAGAAGAACGGAGGCGCTTGACCTTGCGCGCCGTCCGCATTCTCTTCGCCCGCGGCAGCCGTGTTGCTGGCGTGATTCGCGTGGTCTATCCGGTTCACCAGCTTGCGGAACGTTCGCTGCTCACGTGGCGCGTGCCGGAAAACCGCTGCGTAAGTCACGCCTCTGTCCTGTGCCTGACCCGGCTTTTGCTTCTGAGTCAGCAGACGTTCGATGAGACCTTGGTTCGAACCAACAAATAGCTGCCTGCCGCGCACAGCCATGTAGAAGCGCACCGGGCCGTCGAGCGCGGAATAACTGCCGCCCGTGTTCTCGTGTCGTATCCATTGCACGCCCATCTGCGATGCGGTCAAGGCGGGCCGAAGCGCCGCGGTGAGTGCGGATTTCACCCCTGCCTCGTCCCAGTTCTGGCTGGCCTCGATCACGATCGCCCGGTCGATGTTCACGAACATTTCGTTTTGCGGTGTTCGCGTGGAGTACACCTCAAGCATTGCCGCGGGCTGTGCGCCATTCAGCAGTGCGCGCAGCGGCTGGTACGGATCGCTCTGCTTCACGATTGCCGGCGCCACGTCGATGCGTTCCTCAAGCAAGGATGCGGTACCGGCGGTCTCCGCGGTTGCCGCGACTGGCGCTGTCCAGGCTGCCCGCGCCTGCGCGGCTTTCACGTCGAGAAGGTTTTCGCGCAGTTCGCTCAGCACGCGCTCCCCATCCGGAGACGCCTGTGCCGAATAGAATCCCGCATCGTCCGGCGCCAGGCTGGCGAGACTCTGCACATCGCCCGACGCCCTGGAGTCGACACCGGGTTTGCGCAGCAGCACGCGATCCTCCCGGTATAGCTGCTGGGTGCGATGAAGATCGCACAGCGCGGCCCGGTACTGCTTCATCTCGGTGATGTTGCGCTGCACCCAGTAACTGCGGAAGTAGGGCGAGGGGACGATCTTTTCGAGATTCAGCACCATGCGCAGATCGTCCGCGGGTGCGGCCCTTGTCTTGACCGCATCCGCAAACCACGCTTCGTCGGGAAGCGCGCGCGCCTGAGTTCCCAGGATGCGATCGAGCACTCCGGTCACCAGGTCCTCGCGGGTGCCAAGCACCAGCCAGCCATCGCGCACGGCAAAGGCTGCGGTGCGATTGGATTGTGTGTCCTTGTGTATGTAGAAATCGGCGACGCCCTCTCTTCGGGGCTCGAACTTCGACCGCGCCTGCCACAACGGCGTCGTTTCCACCGCGGACTCGTCCATGCGCGTGACATACACAAACTCGAGGTTCCCGATGTCATAGAGAGCCAACGCGCTCTGCTTGCCTGCTACCGAAGAGAGGAATGCGTTGTCAGTGGCAAGGCTCGCGGCGGCGGCGAATTCGTCTCCAGCCTGTGAGAGGCGTTCGAAGAGCCGCGAGCGGCTGAATGCCGCATAATCATCTCCCTTCAGCCAGGCGCGTTTTTCCTGCGAGTCATTCCAATCCTTCAGCAGGCCGCGAAAATCCTTCGCTTCGAGGTAGAGCAATGCGCCGTCCGGCATCAGCGGCGCAACTTCCTGGCGCGGCGCAGCGATCTCTGCTCCAGCCCAGATCACGGCTGCCAGCGCCACGATTCCGATCGCACTCCACATCCACCGTTTCATTCCTGCTCCTCCTTCGCCGGACGCGCAGGCACGGGCATTCCGGGTAGCAGCCGCGGCTGGACGATTCGATCCTGGTCCAGTTCCGCGCGGATGTTCGGCGCACGCTCATCGTTCACTTCCGCGCGCGCCATCTCTTCTTCCAGATGCTTTCGCTTCTCTTTCAGCTCGGTCATGGCTTTCTCGTCGTGCCCGATTTCGAGCGCAATTGCGATTAGCCGTGATGCTTCGGAGAAATCCTTTCGCCGCTCATAGGCTGCGATTGCCAGCGTCAGCAGCCGCGTTGCATCGCCGCGCTTCAGCGAAGAGAACGCAGGCGATTCGCCTGTATCGTTCTCTTCATTGGTCGAGGGCTGTGGGCCGAAATCATCCTGAGGAAACTCCTGTTCGCCGCGCAGGCTCGAACCGTAAACACTTGCGGACTGCAGGTAAGGTTCAGCCGCAAGCAGCGCGCGCGCATCCACGCCTTCCGCGAACGCCGACCATGTATAGCTGAGCCGCACAGCTGCGCTGGATGGCTCGGCGGCAAGCGCATCCCGCAGCAGTTGCTCCCTGGATTTGCCTGAGCGTGTGCATGCCGCCGCGGCCAAGCGGGCGTGCACAAAATAGGGCTTTGACGCGCTCTCCGGGGATGGACATTCTTTCTGCGCCAGCAACTTCAGTTCTTCGCTTCCGCTTGCCGGCGCTCCATGACCATTCAGCGCCTGCGCCGCGGCTTCGCGTTCGCGATACTTGGCCTTCACGTCGGCGACAACCGACGTGAGCACATTCCATGCATCGGTCTGGCGAGGATCGACGGCAAGCATAGCCTTCGCCAACCGCACTTTGAACCCCGCATCCCAAGGAGAGGCCTCCGCGAGCGACCGCAAGAAATCAAGTGCCTCCCTGGGTTTGTTGCGCTGTTCGAGCAACTGTGCGGCGGAATCAGTGTCCGCGTACGGGGTGTCGCTGACCAGCGTGAGCCGCTTGAGCAGCACTACCGCGCCCGCAGTATCATTCTCATCCAGGTCGATTGCTGCCAGTCCCAGGAAATTCGGCGCCGTGAGTTCGCGCCGATTCAGCGCGCGCTCATACACAAACCGCAGTACCGCATGGCTGGTCTTCAGAGCGAGCGTCTGTGCCGCATTGCGCAGATCGTTATCGGCGGGAGCGGTCCCTGGCTGCTGCTTCCAGCGCGCAAGCAGTTGGTCGAGCGTGGCGTCTCCCTCCGCCACGGCCAGCACAGACGGCAACCACTGGGCCGTCATGCGCCGCGCTTCCGGCAATTGCGCCAGCACCACGCGCGCTTCTGCAAAGTTCTTCTCTTTTACCAGCGCTTCGACATACGCAAGCCTGGCCCAGTTGAGCACTTCATCCGGTTCGTCGCGGATAGTTGCCTGGCGCTGTCTCAACTCGACGATATGTCCCAGGATGCGGCTCATGTGTTCCTTGCGGAGCCATTCACCCTGCGAAGACCAGTGATCGGGCAGAATGGAGCTTAGCACGCTCGCCTGTTCGTTGGCGCTCGCAGTGATCGTCAACAACCACTCGACTGAATCCTGGTTGGCATGATAGCCGGCCTCAAGTAGCGGCTCGACGCGATAGTCGCCGTTGCGCGCTATGTAGATACGCAGCATGGCGTCCACGGGTTGCCGCACTTCCTGGTATTGCCCGTGGGCGCTCACGTTGGCGATCACGCGCTTGAAATCGCTCCAGAATGTCTCCGGCACATGGCGCGCATCCATCTCCGCGGCGAGCCGCTTGACTGCTTCGTTCCACGCCGCCAGTGCGTCGCTCTGCCGTCCCTGGCTCCAGTCGATGGTGGCGATGCTGTCGAGAACCGCCGGCTGATCCTGATTCAAATCGAGTGAATGTTGGTAGTCAGCCAGAGCCGCATCGGCACGGCCTTCATCCGCCGAATCGTTGGCCAGCCGGAGATATGCCTGCGATGATCCCGGCGAGTGCTCCAACTCCGACTCAATATAGTCCTGTGTGCGTGGGTCCTTCTCCTCATCCAGGTATGCACCGTATCGCGAGCCGTAGTAGAACCAGACCTCTCCCGCAAGCTGCCGGCTTCGATCAGCCGGATGCGCCACGCGATCGCCAATGCTCACATCGGCATTCAGTGCCGTAGCGAATGCAGCGCTGATCTCCGGGCCATGTTGGCGCAGATACAAACCCGTCAGCCCCGTATATGCGTTCTTCCAGACTTCCTGCCGTGTCTGCGCGCGCGCGGCTACGCCAGTCAGCGCCTGCTCCGCGGTTCCGTTGCCGACCAGGTACTGCGCGGCGCTGTCTTCTTCGCCGGCCAATTGGATGAGCTGCCGCGGCCGTTGCGCCAGCAGCAGACGATAGTAGCGCGTGAGTGTATCGCCATCGCGTTTCTCGACACGGCCCATTTGCTCAATCGCGCGCAATTCACCCGCCGCATCGCCTCCATCGCGATATGCATCAGCCGCGTACTTCCATATCCTCGCCCGCTGCTCTGGCGCGACCTGCGGAGCAAATTTCTCCATCCGCTCCGCTTCCGCTTCCACCCGGCCCCTTCGCTTTTCGAGTTGCACCCACGCATGGCACTCGGGAGCGGCAAGATTGTCGCTCTGCCGCGCGATCTGCAAGAGAACATCGGAGGTAAGATCCACCAGGCCCGCTGCCTTCACCGCCGGCAGATAGACCGTCCGCAGCTCGTTTGCCGTCGCAGTGGCTGGCTTCGGCTTTAACCACGCGGCGAACTCCGCCTTCTCTTCCGGCGTGTAGAACTCGCTTACGGCTTTTCCCATGGACTGCAGGGCCTGCGCGAACCCGGCAGTTGCCTGCCTGCGGCGCTCGTCGGCGCGCTGCTTGCGCCACTCCTCATCCGTCACCGCGCCCGGGCCGCTCTTCACCACCTGCTGCGCCACCGCTGCAAGTGTCACCTTCGGCGCTTCATCGCGAGACTCCGCCAGTCGCGCGAACGCGGCAGCGCTCTGTCTCTGCCGCGTGAGAATGCGCGCATACGCCGCCGCTCCGCTCTGCTCGCTCACCAGCAAATCCGCGCCCGCCTGCTGCACTCCCTGGTCCGCATACTTTCGCGCCTCATCCAGCAGTCCCCACGTCTCCAGGCGCGCGGCCACTGCAAACGAGTTCGCAGCCTTCGCCGGCCTGCCCTCGATCCATGCGGTCTCCAGCGCTTTCACGGCATCGGGATTCCTGCCCTGCCGCGCGCAAAGCTCCGCCACCTTCTCCATCCAGTGCGGATCGCGATAGCTCAACACATAGAGTTTGCGATAGACCGCAATGGCATCGTCCATTCGATGCAGCCGCTCCTCCAGTCCCGACTGCGCAATGTAAAGGTCCTTTCGTTCCGGACGAAGCCGCAGCGCCTTGCTATACGCATCGATCGCCAGTGCATCGTCTTCCGCGGCGGTGGCCAGTCGCGCCAGCACGATGCTCCACCGCGGGTCGCGCGGTGAATCCGCCACCGTCTTCTGGTAGAAGCCGAACAGCCGGTCGCGCGCGCCGTGCGCCACGGCATAGAGAGCTGCTTCCTGCGCAAGGCCGGCATCGTCGGGATACGCATTGATGAGTTCAATGTACTGGTCGACTGCGTCGTTGGTGTTGCCCAGCAAAGTGGCAGCCGCGATCATGCCGCGCCGCAACTGGCCCACGCGCTGCTGTTTCTCGTCGTGCTCCAGGTTCGACTTGCGCACCAGCTCCAGTTGCGCGCGATAGAACGCTTCGAGCCCTTGCTGATCGTTCGCGTGCGCAAGGTTTTCCGCCATGGCGGCTTCATAGCCGGCATCGAGCGGCTTCTCGCTCAACAGCGTGGCGAGCAGCGCCTTCGAGCGCGCCGTCTCGCCCATGAGGGTGAGCTTGCGCGCTGCTTCCAGCTCAAAGCGGCCCTTCAAGTCCGGATAAGAGAGGTTCGCGGATTCAAGCAGCACTTCGACTGCCTGCTGCCTGCGGTTGTGACCCCAGTCGTAATCCACGGTGGAACGCACCACGCCCAGGATCTTTCCGTGCTCGCGATAAATGGCGTCGATTTCCTGCACTGCTGCCGCGGGGTCTCTGCTCTGCAGCAGGTCCACGAGCTGATACCGCAATTGCAGGATGCGCACCGGGTCGGTGGTCAGCGCAATCTGCCGCCGCAAGGCGGCCTGTTCCACGTCAGGCAGCGCATGGCTGCGCGTGGCTTCGGCGATCGCGTCCAGCACATCGAACGAGCTCGTCTGCGCGATGGCCTGACTCAGTTCGCGCACCAGGTCGTCCTTGCGATGCTCCGCCTCCAGAATTCCGGCGCGCAGTTGAATGGCCGCGGAACCGGGCGCTGTCTGCTTCAGCAGGCCCGCCGTGCCGTCTTCCACCTGCGCCTGCAGGGCCGGCCTTCGCGCCAGCGCCAGCAGCCGGTCGCGGCTCTCCTGCGACGGAGTGTCGGCCGCTGCGCTCGCCGCATAGTCCTTGATCGCCGCGCTTACATTTCCGCGGCTCTCCTCAATCGCGCCCTCCTGGTATCCGAACAGCGTTGGCTGATTCAGCTGCGTGCGCGCTTTCTCTAATTGCGTCTGCGCGGAACCAAAATCAAAGTAGTCCCAGAACACCGTTGCCGATTGCAGGTATCCATTCGAGTCGCCCGGACGCACCTCTGCCATGCGCAACCAATACGGCGCGGCCTCTGCCATTCTGTTGCGGTCAGCATAGATGTCTCCGATGCGCGCCAACCGGTCGAGATTGCCCGGTTCCGCATCCAGCAATCGCTTCTCGATCGCTACCGCTTTGTTTGTATCTTCGGGATGAAAGTACGCCAGCGAACGATACAGCGAGGAGGCCTGCTCGCCCACGGTTGAATCCGCGGGATACGCCGCCGCCAGCGCATCCGCCGCATCCACGGCGTCTTCATAGTCAGACTGCCACAGGCACGCCTCCAGCCAGAAGCGTTCCGCAGCCGGGTCGCGCGCCGTCAACCCGCTCCAGTCGCCTTTGTCGATCTCCGGACTCTGCTGCCGCAGTAGCGCAAGTTGTGCATCGAGCCTGCCCGTTGCGCTTAGAACCTGGAATAGCTCGTTGCGCCACTCGGGTTTTTCCCACCAGTGGGCCCAAAGCAGCTTCTCCACTTCAGCGCGCTGGTTCCTCATTATTTCGTAGTTCAAAAGCAGCCGCTGCACAAAGCCAAGCTCGTGCGGAAAGTGTTCGTATGCGTAAAGGTTGACTTGCAGCGCAAGCGACCTGTCCGGTCGCGGCGCCTGTTCCAGAAACGCCTCCACCTCGGTGCCGGAAAAGATCTCCGTGACTTTGTGCATCAGCGCGGTGTAGTCGGCGGCACGCTTTTGTCGCAGATAGAAACGCGCCAATTTTGCGTACCAGCCCGTGTCCTGGAATTGTTGAATGGCGCGCTGATACACCTCGTCTTCGTGCGCGTTGAGCGCGTTCTGTTCCAGAAAATCAGCGAGCTTCTGATAGAGGCCCGGGTCCTGCGGATTGCGATCGAGCTCTCCGCGCAGCACCGTCAACGCATCCGGCAAACGATCGAGAGACACCAGCCGCGCCAGGTAGCGGTCAAGCACCTGGGCATACTGTGCCGAGCGCGCACTGGAAGCCGGTTCTGCCTCAGACTGGCTTGCTGCGGAATCCCCGCCATCATTCGCATCTCCGGGGTTCTCCAGGGTCGCCTTCGGCAGGGGCGGCGATATCATCTCGCCATTCACCGGCTTGTTGTACGCAGCGCCTTCGGCTCCCAGCGGGACTCCGTCGGCCTGCGCCGCGAGCTCCTTCAGCAGATCCTGGTAGAGGCCGAACTCCTTGTCCGTCTGCTTCGTCCGCTCATACGCATCGGCCAGCCCCAGCGCCACGTTCACCCGCTCATCGAAGTGCGGAAACTGCGCCAGGATGGCGGTGCCTTCGCGGATCAGGGCTTCGTCTTCGCCGTAGACCGCGTAGGCCTGCATCAGGCTGGCGTGCAGCTGCGGCCGGGCTGCATCGTCGGGAAAGCGCGTGTCGATCACCTTGAGCAATTCGTCCGCGCGCGCGCGATGGAAATAGGGAACCGCGGCCTGGTTCTCGTTTGCGTATTCATTTTCCGGACCCTGCGTGTTCAGGAACAGCGAGAGAATTCCATTCAGGTATCCGGGTCCACGATCCATGGTGGCGATGTTCTTGTAGAGCGCAAGGTTCCCCGCACCCACGCGCAGCGGCTGTTCCGGAGCCGTGAGCAGAATCCGCGTCAGCGCAATCACGCCCTTACGTTCCGACGTGTCCGCAGAGTGATCGGATGCCAGCGCATAGGCATAGCGCGCCGCCTCCGGGAAATCCTGCACGGCCTCGAACAGCCGCTCCAGCGTGTCGAGTTCCGCCGCGTTCCACTTCGCTCCGCGCTCTTCCTTCTGCTCGCGGAAATGCGTCAGCACCGCCTTTGCCGAATCGAGCTGCCCTTGTTGTTGATACAGGTAGAAGAGCCGTGTCGCATCCTTCAGGTCATCGGGATCGGCCGCGAGCCTGGCGTGCAACGCGTCCCTGAACGCGCGCTGACTGTGGCTGCGCAGCACCAGGTCGAAGTAGTCCTTCACCAACTCCGCCGGCCACAACGGCTCAAACCTCGCGTCGTACACCGCCAATCCGTCCTTCGCCGACCCGCGCCGCACCGCGAGCTCCGCCTCCGCCTTTACAGGAAAGATGAGGTCGACGGGGAACGCGGTGCGATAGCGATCGATCAGTTTACTTGCCGGCGCGAAGTCCTTGCCATCGAGCAGAAACGCGAACTGCTTCGCATACACGGATGGCTGGTTCGGATATCGCCTGATCCACGTCTCGTAAACGCGCGCTGCCTCCGCACGCGGCAACCCATATTCGTCCACAACCTTCAGTGCGCGTGCAAACGCGAGCCACGCGCGCTGCGACTCGACCGCGGTCCAGCGCTCGCGTGCATCCGCCGCGGACGCGCCCACCGCCTCAAGGGCTGCCAGTTCGTCTTGCGGCCTCAGACGCCGCTCGAAAAAATCCGCGAGGTCGAGTTCCGCGCCCGCCTTGTCCTCGGCCTGCTCCGCCCACGTCTTCCAGTCGCGCTCCGCGGCGGCGAAATCCAGCGCCTGCTCCTCTTCGAGCGCGCGCAGCGAATACAGCGCTGCGGCTTTCTGCGACTGTTGCAACTCCGTGAGTGCCGGAACGGTCTCGCGCGGCGGACGCCGGAACAGAATTTCGCCGCCCGGCAACTGCATCGCGCGAAACAGCGCCTTCTCCACCTCAGAGCCGGCGGGCACATTCTCGATCCATCGTGCAAAGCCCTGCCCCGGAGCGAACAGCAGCGGCGACCGCACCGCCGCCACGCTTGCGCAGACCGCCAGCAGAGCGCCCGCGCTCGCCATCGCCATGCGTGCACCGCGCTCATGGAACCACTTCAATGTGCACCTCCGCGCTTGCCAGATTGTGCGCCACGTCTTCCGCCGTCACAGCCAGGATGTAATCGCCCGCGGGCAGCCGCGGCGGCAGCAACACCTGTCCCGTGCTAGCGCCCGCCTCGCGGCTCCAATGGAGAATAACGGGCGCCAACCCTTCTATCCGTGCCGTTAACGTGCGCGTGTTCTCGGATGCGCGCACCGTCAGGGGAATCGACTCTCCGGCGCGATACCGCGTTTTGTCCAGCTTCATCTTCACTGTGGGCGGCTTCGACGCGATCACGAAACTCTTCTGTTCGCGATACACCTGTCCGTCCTTATCGCGCAGGATCAGCCGCACCTGGTACACGCCGTCATTCGTGTCGGGTGGCGCTAGAAATCGTGTCTGCCACACGTCCTCGCCGCTCAGGTAGCGCAGCGGCTTCTCCAGTCCGAAGGGGAATAACGCGATCACTTGCACGATCGCCGGATCGGTGTGAATGCGCAGCACCGGATCACCGGGCCGGATCACGCGCGGCCGCAGCAGCGCCCGCGGTGCAGCCAGGAATGAAGTGTACGGTGTGACGAATTTGTACTTCCGCGCCAGGCGGATAATTTCCTGGATCGCCGCTTCCGTCTCGCCGTCGCGCTCGATCTGGTCCAGCAGCGCCTGCACGCGTGCCCATGCCCACTGCCGGGGCAGTTGATCGTGTTCCAGCGCTTCGGCCGGCAACTCGGCCCGCGTCTCCGTGCTCACGCCGCGCCCCTGCTGATCGCCGTCAACGCGAAACGCCACCTTCTTTGCGGGCTTGGTGTACTGCCCCACCCACGAAGCCTGCCCGCCGTCGATGACCGCATCGTCGAGCGCATACACCTTGTCCACCGCGGCCTGCGGAGACACCGTCAGCTTCAGGTTCCCGATCGGCGTCTGGCCCGTCTTGCTCAGGAATGCGGCCAGCTTGAACTCCACGGGTTCGCTCGACAGCACACTCTCCAGCACCCCATCATTGCGCGCCAGTAAGCGCACCAGGGGCAGATTCGCATCGTCGCCCACAGCGAACACGTCAGTCTTGGGCCGCCGTTCAGCCGCAATCTGCGCCCACCTCGCGCTATACCACGCTGCCAGCTTGCCAGTGCGAATCTCGCCGCGATCCGCGCCGCCATCGGTGAGCACCACCAGCGCCGACTGCGGAGACGCGGCCTGCCGCAGTCCCGCATCCAGCGCCTTCTGCAAGTCCGTTCCGCCGCGCAGGTGACTGGCGCGCATCCAGTCCATGGCCGCCATCACCGTCGCCGGGTCAGCCGCCACTGGCGAAGGCTTGAAGCTGTCAACCCGTGTGTTGAACAGCAGAAGGTTGAATCGATCCTCCGGCCGCAGGCTCTCCAGCACCTTCGCCGCCGCCGCGTAGCTGCGCTCCAGCTTATCCCACTGCATTGAGAGCGACGTATCCATCAGCACCACGACCGTGCGCTGCGCTGCGGTGGTCGCCGCCTGCGCGGCGGCCGGCGCGTTCAACTCGGCGGTCGCCTCAAAGTATCCCGGCTCTGGTTCTGCCTTCGCCTCTTTCTTCTTGTCTTTCTTCTTGCCGGATGAGGCCTGTACTGCCGCCGGCGCTTCGATGCCTGGAGCACTTGTATCCGGCCGCGGATTGCGATAGGCAATCACCTCCATGGCATTGCCCGCTACGCTCACGCCCCATGTGGCTGCGAAATCCTCCGCCAGTTCGATGTTGTCCGCCGCAATGGTCCCGCGCACCGCATGCTCGTCCTGCTGATCGATCTTCAGCGTCAATTGCTTGCCTGGCACGGTGAAGTCCTTCATCGCCGACGCCGAGTGCAGCTCAAAATGAATCAGCAGGTGCGCCACTTTCTGGCTCGCATACGCATCCGGCTTCAGCGGCAGCAGAAAGTAGCTCTTCCGCGCCTCCACCGGAATCCGCTGGTGATACTCCATCTCCAGCCGCTTCGTTCCCCAGGGGGGAATGGGCACGATGTGGGCGCTGAAAACCAAATTGCGCTGCGCGTCGTCTTCTGTGCGCTCGCCTTGCTGCAGCAGTCCGGGATCGATGGCCTGGCTCTTCAACTCCTGGTAAATGGCCTGCGCGCGTTTGCGCTCCAGGATCACCGCCGGAATCCGCACCGGTCCGTCCCATACCGCAAAGTCCGACACCTGCGTCCCGCTGGGCAGAGCAAAAACATAGTTGCCCTCCTGCAGCTTTCCGGTGTGATTGGTAAATACCTGCCGCACCCACACTCGCGCGTCGCCGTTGTCGATGCGAATGTCCACCTGCATCTCGGTCAGCGACAGAATCGACGGATCCGGCGCCTGCCTGTCGAGCGGAATCAGAACGCCGCTATCGGCAAACACCGCATGAGCACTGAGCAGGACTGCAATCAACCAGACAACGCGCCTCATCGTGTTTGCCTTCCCGACTTCCATCCGGCCCTGCCGCATGTGCCCGCCTTACAGTTTGTCTTCTGAAATCTTCACCAGCCCGTTGTCCGTGCCCACATACACCACGCCCTTGTCCACGGCCAGCGCGGTCACATTCAGCGACGGCAATCCCGCCGTCACGGTCTTCCAACGCGTTCCCGTCGCATCGCCCACCAGCAATCCCTGTCCCAGTGTGCCGGCGAGCACCACGCGGCCATCGGCCAGCAGCGCGCCCGGATTCACCACCGCGCCGCGCGTCGAGGCATCGGCCGGGGTCACCATTCCATCCGCATCGATGCGCGCCACACCGGCGCCATACGTGCCCGCGAGCCACTCGCCGCCCACGCTCGCCAGCGCTGTAATCCAGTTTGCCTTCAGCCCCGAGTTGCCGGTGGTCCAGTTGTGCCGCACCGCGCCATGGCTCACCAGCGACAGTCCGCCCAGCGTGCCCACCACCAGCCCGTTGCCGCCGGCGCCCAGCGCATACACGTGGTTGTTCACCAGCCCCTGAAAGGCATACATGCTGTGCGGCCCGCTGGCATCCAGAAACGTAATCCCCGCCGGCGTGCCGGCCACCATGCCATCGCCATACATGGCCACGTCAGTCACGTGATTCGCAATCAAACCGCTCTCGCGGGTGAGCACCTGCTTCTGCCGCCCGTCGCGATCGAACAGCACCAGGCCGTTCGCCGTTGCCACCGCGACCGCGCCCAGGCTGCGATTCTCCACGATGCGGTTGGTGCAGAACACCTGCTCGTTCTCCACGTGCACCGGCCGCCCACCCGCGGCCGGAACAATGTCCAGTCCGCGATCGAAGTACCCCACCCACAGACGGCCATCCGAGCCCACCATCAGCGCCGACACATTGCGGTCCGTCAGCAGCGCAGCGTTCCCGTTCAGCACCGGACTCCACTCGCCGCCCGCCTCCAGCCGCAGCAGCCCATTGGCCGTCACCGCGTAGCGCGCATCGCCCACGCGCAGCAACTGCTCCACCGCCGCGCCGCTCGCATCACTTCGTTTTAGCTCTGCCGGATATTCGGCGTGCGCCCCGATCGGCCGCCGCATAGCGCCCGGATTCGACACCCCTTCGAGAGCGACGCGCAGGACTCCGCCTTCCATCTGGCCCACCAGCAGGGAGCGCGGCTCCGCCAGCACGGAATGCGCATAACGCCCCGCTGCCAGCACGCGGCTCACCTTGCCCGCGCGCACCTCCGCTACGCCCGCCGGCGTGCCCACGAACACCGCATCGCCGGCCGCGGCAATCGACTCCACGCGTGCATCCGGCAGGCCCAGCGCCTCGTCGATCGTCTCCGCCTGCCCGCCGTGCCAGTGCAGAACGCCGCGATCCAGCGTGCCGACCCAAAGCTCCGCCTCGTTCCCCGCCAGCGCGGTGACAAATACATTTTTCGTTGTGGAGTGAAATGCCTGCAGGGTCCTGCCGTCATACACAAGCAGCCCGCTCTTCGCCGTTCCCCACAGCAGCCGGCCCGAAGCCAGCGGGAGCAGCGCCGTCACCTTGCGCGCATCCGGCTGCGCGGGGCGAGTCTGGCGGAACCGTTGCCCGTCGAATACCAGCACGCCCTCGCCGTCGGTCGCAATCAGCAGTTCCGGCGCGCGGCTGTCCGCGAGCGTGCCCACCGCCATTTCACCCAGCGGCGCCGGCGGCAGATCGAGCCCCACGCGGTAGATCCGCTGCAGCGCGCCATCCGATGTATAGGAGTAAAGTCCGGCGGGTCCTGAAAGATAGAACCGCCCGTGGAATGCCGCTCCCGAGCGGAACACGGCCGGCGCGGCGAATCCCTCAAACCCGGGGTTAGCAGCCGGCGAAACCGCCGCGGATGTGAAGGGAATCACGCTCCCCGCCGCGACCCCGCGCTCTGACCCGCGCAGCGCACGCTCCGCCTGCCAGGCCACCACCGCGCCGACGGCAAGGCAAAATACCGCCGCTGCGATTGCTGGAACCGCCCAAACGCGCCGTGGGAGCTTCACTGAGGTTGTACCTGCCGGAAGCACCACAGTATCCCAGTCGGCTTCGCAGATCAAGTCCCGGGATGCGTCCCGGGATGCGGCCACTTAGAACTCAAGTTACCAGTGCGTACCATCTGCTCACTGGAGTTCTGCCGGCGTGCTGCCATCCTGCATGGGTTGCAGCCTGCACCGCCAGCGCGCATCCGCTGGCACGTCTCGCCGTGCATCACGGCGGAATTCCTGCGGTTGTCAGGCGGGCTTAACGCCGCATCAATCCAGAACCACCAGTTGCGGCACCGGCCTGGGTGCTGCCTCGATATGAATGCCGCACTCCACTTTGCGTCCCGCCCAGCGTCCCGAACGCGGATCGTTTGGATCGAGCGGCAGGCTGGTGCACGGCTCGCATCCGATCGATGAATACCCTCGCGCATACAACGGCAGCAGCGGAATCTCCAACTGTTCGCACGCGTACCACACATCGCGCGTGGTCCACTCCGTCAGCGGAGCCAGCTTCAGCACCTGCGCGCCGCCGGGCAGCGCGAACATCGCCCGCTCTTCGAGCGCCGCGCGGCTCTTCGCCTGCTCGCGCCGCAGGCCTGTGATCCACACGCGATAGTCAGCGACTGCTTTGAACAGCGGCTCTACCTTGCGCAGCTTGCAGCATTGGTCAGGCGACGAATGATACAGCAGGCCGTGCTCCGCCTCCTGCTGGGCCACCGTTTTGGCGGGCAGCAGATTCACCAGGTTCAGGCCCCACTCGCGCGCGATCCGGTCGCGATACGCATAGGTCTCCGCAAAGTGATAGCCGGTGTCGAGAAACAGAATCGGAATCTCCGCGTCCAGCTCGATCGCCAGCCGCGCCAGAAGCACGTCCTCGGCCTGAAAGCTGCACGTGAGGCACACATCGCCCGCGCCTCGAATCTCCTGCGCCAGCGCATCGCGCACATCGTCCAGCCTTATGTTCGCCTGGTTCGCAATGGCAAGAGTGCTCATAATGAGTTTGCCCTTTCTGGGGAAACAGCGATCCCCGAAAAAATGCACAGGGAGTGAACGGCGGTGAGCAGCCAAGCCGCTCTCCGGCATCCACGCTTGATGAATTGCAGAGGAAAAAGCGTTGCGCCGGGAGTTATGCGCGGCGACAACAGCCCTGGAAGGCGGGCTCGCGAAGCAGGGAAATGCTGTTCGCTACAGGCAGGATGTGAAGGTGCGGGCGCGATGGGGCACCCTGATTGGAGGAGGGAGATAACTGAACATTGATACTTTCAGCCGGCATACAGACCTCGCTTGATTTGGAGAGTGCTGAGAGCCGGAATAAAAGGAACGACACGAACCCGGCTGGTCAGCAACGGGTGTGTCTTGATCAGGGTTTTGCAGGGAGATCAGAGACTAGAGCGTACACCCGTCGAGTTGGATCGACAGGCAACAACAGAAGCGGCTTTGTGCAGCGCGGACCATCTATGTGGCTATAGTAGCAAAATGTGATCTAGAACACAACCTACCGCACGCATTTTTCTATTCACTTCAGCGGAACGCCGGCGGCCGGTTCGACGCAGCCGTCCCGCGCCGCGTATCCGGCGATTGCTGTACGGTGAACTCCATGTGCGTTACGCCGGCGCGAATCTTCTCCAGCGGCAGCCAGTTGCTCGCGTACGGCGCGCCGTCAAGCGTCACCTTCGTGACGTAGATGCCGTCGCCCACGCGCGTAATCACCAGCGTTCTTCCGCCCGCCAGCCGCAGCGTGGCCCGCGTGAACATCGGAGTTCCCAGCACTATTCCGCCCACGCCCGGCACGGCGGGATACATGCCCAGCGCATTCCACACGTACACGCCCGAAGTCGCGCCCAGGTCGTCGTTTCCAGGAATCCCGTCCGGCGCGGCCTTGAACGTCTCCGCCGCAATCCGCGTCACCACTTCCTGTGTCTTCCATGGCTGGCCCGCCCACACATACGCATACGGCACTACGAAATCCGGCTCGTTCTCGATGTTGTAGCAGGGCTCGCCCCAGCACCGCAGCTTCTCGAAAGAGTGATCCAGCCGCGGCGTCACCTTGTCTTCTCCGCCCATGGCCGCAAACACGGCAGGGTAGTCGAAGGGAATCATGAATGAATATTGATAGGTGTTGCCTTCCTCAAATCCCATCTGGTCGGTGGGCACCGGCACATTGCCCCGCTTCGGCAGCGACTTCTCCGCATCGAATCCCTCGATCCAGGTTCCATCGCTCTTCCGCGGCCGAATCCACTTTGTCTCCGGATCAAGCAGGCTCTTCCAGTTCGCCGACTGCCTCAGGAACTGCTTCGCGGCGCTCTCGTCTCCGAGCGCCTCGGCAAGTCGCGAAATCGCAAAGTCGTCGCTCGCGTACTCCAGCGTGCGCGACGCCGAACTCTGATCCTTTTCTGACGGCACATACCCCAGCTTCAGATAATCCTCAAGGAAGGGCCGTTCCTTGTTGTCCTTGGGCTGCGTTGCGGCCCTGGTCATCCATTTCAGCGCCGCCTGCGCGTGGAAGTCTTTCGCGCCGAACGCATACGACGACGCAATCATCGGCGCGGGCGAGTCGCCGTTCATCACGTAGGTCACATCGTTCGCCGCTTCCCATCGCGGAAGCTGCCCGCCCTGGTCCGCGTCGTTCACCAGCGACTGCATCATGTCGCTGGCGCGCACGGGTTCAAACAGCGCCTGCAGTTGCACGGTGTTGCGATAGATATCCCAGTCCGAATAGTTCGCGTACTGCACCTTCTGCTGTCCTGAAACCGCATGCACTTTGCCCTCAAACCCGGCATAGCGCCCATCCGCATCGCTGAACACATTCGGCGAAAGGAACGAGTGATACACGCCGGTATAGAAGATACTGCGCTGATCCTCCGTTCCGCCTACCACGGCAAAGCGGTTCAGCAGTTCAGTCCATGTAGCCTTCGCGCGCGCATGCACTGCGTCGAAGTCCCAGCCGGCAATTTCTTTTGCGAGGTTGCCGCGCGCGCCGTCTGCGCTCACGAACGACACGCCCACCTTCAGCAGCACTTCACGCGCACTGCCGAAATCGAGCCACACGCCGCTCTTCTTTCCATGCGCGCTCTTCGCATCGGCGGGCATCGAGTCGTCCTGCCATACCGCCGCCTTCGTGAATGGCTTGTTGAACAGCCCCGCCGCAAAGATTTCGTAGTGGGAATTCGACCCGCAGAAGTGTCCCGCATGCGCGGACCCGGCAAACGCATCGGAGCCGGTCAATTCAATCGAGCTTTCGTCCACGTTGGAGCTTGAGCCAGTGTTTACGAGCAGGCGCGCCGGAGTAGCTTCGGGAAATGTGAACCGCGCGATGCCCGCCCGCTCCGCTACCGTCAACTCCACGCGCACGCCGCTGGCCAGCGTTACGGCGTAGTAGCCGGGATGCGTCTCTTCCTTTGCGTGATCGAAGGCTGCCGCATACGGCATCATGTCCTGCGCCGGACTCGCCGTCAGCACACCGCTCACCGGCAGCACGCCGAAGTCGCCATACAGCGGACATCCCGCGCCGCTGATGTGCGTCAGCGAGAATCCCAGGATCGCCTTGTCGCCGTAGGAGTACCACGCGTCCTTGTTCGTATCGGGGCTCCACTGCACCATGCCGAACGGCAGCGTTGCTCCCGGAAACGTGTTGCCACCGCCCGCGGCGCCGATGCGCGTGTCGACGTAATCGTACGCAGTAGCCGCCTGGCCCGAAACCTGCAGCGCGGCAGCACTTAAACCAAATGTGCACGCAAGCAGACAGACCGCATCCCGCACGGGAGAACAACGACGCATAAAAACTCCTCGCAAGGTGCCGCGTCGAATCATACGACACAGCCCCCGCGAGGAGTCTGACTAGCCCCGCACTTCCGCCGCGATCTTCCGGATCTCCGGCAGCACATCGCCCAGCGCCACGGCCTCGGCACCGCGCGTCCCCAGCGCAAAATACACCTTCCGGTACAGCGGATACAGCCGCTCGTACACCGCGGCTTCCTTCGCATCCGGTTCGATGGTCGTGTGGTCCAGGCACAATGCATCCTGCGCCTCCTCCACGGTCTTGAATACCCCCGCCGCCAGCATGGCGAAGATTCCCGAGCCCAGACTTGTGGGCACGCCGGCGGGCACCAGCACCGGCTTGCCCAGCACGTTCGCATACACCTGGTTCAGCACCGGGTTGTTCTGCGGAATCCCGCCGCCGTTGATCACGCGATCCACGCGCACCCCGTGCTCGGCCATCCGCTCCAGGATGATCCGTGTGTGAAACGCCGTGCCTTCGATGGCCGCGAACAGCTCATCCTGCGCCGTGTGCACCAGGTTCCAGCCCAGCGTAACGCCGCCCAGCTCCGAGTTCACCAGCACCGTGCGGTCCCCGTTGTCCCAGCTCAGGCGCAGAAGGCCGGTCTGCCCGGCGCGATAGTTCTCCAGCCCCTTGGCAAGCTCCGATACCTTTACGCCTGCGCGCCGCGCGATCGCCTCGAAGATGTCGCCGGTGGCCGACAGGCCGGCCTCGATCCCCGTGTAGTGCGGATGCACGCTGCCCGGCACCACGCCGCACACGCCTGGCACCAGCTCCGCCTGCTTCGCCATGGCGATGATGCAGGTCGACGTGCCCACCACGTTCACCACGTCGCCCTCGCGGCATCCCGCTCCCAGCGCGTCCCAGTGGGCATCGAACGCGCCCACCGGCACCGGGATTCCTTCGCGCAACCCCAGCTCTCTGGCCCAGTGCGCATCGAGGTGTCCGGCGATCGCATCGCTGGTCAGGTACTCGCCGTCCAGCTTTTCGCGCACGCCGTCCAGCAGGGGATCGACCCTGGACAGGAACTCCTGCGGCGGCAGCCCGCTCCACTTGGGATTCCACATCCACTTGTGGCCCATCGCGCACACGCTGCGTTTCACCTTTTTCGGATCGGTGATTCCGCACAGCGTCGCCGCCACCATGTCGCAGTGCTCAAACGCCGAGGCAAACCGGTCGCGCTGGCCGGGATTGTTCCTGAGCCAGTGGAGCAGCTTGGCAAAGCCCCACTCGTGCGAGTAGACGCCGCCGCACCACTCGATTGCTTCCAGTCCCTCGCTGTGCGCCAGGGCTGTAATCTCCTGCGCCTCTTTCTTGGCCCGGTGATCGCACCACAGGTAATACTCGTTGAGCGGCTGCATGTGCGCGTCCACCGGCACCACGCTCGATCCCGTGGTGTCCAGCGCGATGGCCGCCACCTGGTCTGCGGAGATGTCCGCAGCGCTCACCGCCTTCCGTGTCGCCGCGGCCAGCGCCCGCATGTGGTCCTCATGCGCCTGGGTGGCAAAATCCGGATCCTCGCGCTTGCGATGCAGAGGATACTCTTCCACCGCCGAACCCAGTCTCCCCCGCTCGCTGTCCATGATGGACACGCGCACGCTCAGCGTCCCAAAATCAACTCCCGCAACAATCGCCATCGTTCCTCGCCCTCTTTTTACGTGCGCGATTTTCCGGCACACAGCCGTCGGAAGGGTGCCTAAGAAAACGTTTCCCGCGCGGAACCAATATACCAGCCTTCCCATGCAACCCCGGCGAGTGCCGCCGGACGTCTGACTCACGGAGAAGGATCGCCACCGGGCGCATGAGGAACCGCGCAGCCTCAGGCCGGGTATGGACTCGGGAGTCGATCTGAGTCTTGCGTTTCACTGGCGTCCAAAACTGGCTGAAAGCCCTGTGCCCGGCACCGGAAACGCATGGCCACAGGCGCTCATCGCACGCTCAATCCACCATCCACATCTACCACGACGTCCTCGCTTTCAATTTGAATGGAGTGGATCTTCAGCCGGTCCAGCACTACCGCATATCCCGACCTCGCCGTGGAATCCGCCAGCGCCTTTCGCAACAGGTCGGCGGCGTTCACGCGCATGCTCGCCGGCACGGTGTGCCCAAGGAAAGGTGTCAGCACGAAGTTCAACTCCCGCCGGTCGCTGACCTTCTCGAGGCGCGCATCCCTGAATCCGAGCGTTTCGCCCTCGCCGTCCGGGGCCACGCTGACCTCGGAAGTCGGCGTCAGCGAGATCCCCAGGCAGGCGCCATGGAGAGCTGTCCCGATCCTGGCGTGTGTCTTGACCCGAACCACGATCCGGTCTGCCGTGAAGCTGACTTTGGGGTCCTCGGCATAGACATAGCACGCCGTCGCCGCCGACCCCCGCAGGTAATACCGCCCGTCCGGCCCGCCGAAGAGTTGCTGTTTGAGCGTCCGCTCAAGCGCTTCGCGGCTCACTTTCAACTCCACTCCGACACACGGCTGCACGCCGGCAATGACAACCAGAACTCCCAAAGCAATCACGCGCCAGTCTTTCATCATGGAAATATGCTGCCACCCTGGACCGCGCCTCGGCCAGATGCCGCATCCCGGCCCGGCACGCCTCCGGAACCCGTCGGTCTTGCTAAGTCTCTGATTTTACACTTGAATTTCCACAGATCCCCCGACCGGAGACCGGTGTTTTGACCTGGATTTGCGCCTTTTGCCTATTGATTTTTGCATGAAAAATACTTAAAATAAGAATGTGATCGACCCCTCAGGACCGGACCAGCTACCCCCAAGCGGGTGTCCGAGGATTCAAATTCTTTACCCCTCTGAATAAGGACAACAAATGGCAAAGCGTCGTGGAAATCCGAACTGGGGCAAGCCGGAGCCCATCGGGCCCGTTGTGCCCACTGTGACCTCCTTTGAACAGATCGTCAAGGAGTTCAAGCTCACCCCGGACCAGTACATCCGGTCGACCCGTCTTCGCGAGTGGGCTCGTCGCAACAAGAATTCCAAGTACATCCCTGAAGCGCTCCTGGAAGCCTGGGGCTTTGAGATCGAATCGACGTTGTAGTCCTTTCTCAGTAGCGTTGACAAAAGCGCCGCCCTCGAGCGGCGCTTTTGCTGTTCTTGTGTAATGTATATCAGTCGGCCCGGACTCCAGCGCGGTGTTCCCCCCCCAGGTACCCCCTCCGGCTGAAATCTTGAGACTTCCCGTATGTTGCCTCAGGGTCGCCCGGGTGGTGATTGCGCTTGAGCAAACATCCACGTTCTTCCCGCATCTTTTCCTCTGCCGGCGCGCATCTTTGTTTCGTCCCTGTTAAAGTAGTCCCAGTGAACGGGCTGTTTGTCATCGATAAACCCTACGGAATGACCAGCCACGACGTGGTCAGCCGCCTCCGCAAGATCACCGGCGAAAAGTCCATCGGCCACCTCGGCACCCTCGATCCAATGGCCACCGGAGTGCTGCCGCTGCTGCTGGGGAAATACACCCGCCTGGCCCAGTATTTTTCCTCCGCCGAGAAGTGCTACGCCGGAGCCATCCGCTTCGGCTTCGCCACCGACACCTGGGACGCCGAAGGCGAGCCTGCCGGACCCAGCACCCAACCACAACTCACGCTGGAGGTTATCCGCGCCGCCGCCCTGAGGTTCCGGGGCGAAATGCAGCAGATGCCGCCCCCGTTTTCCGCCAAGAAGATCGCCGGCACCCCCGCCTACAAGCTGGCCCGCGCCGGCAAGCCGGTCGAGCTCAAATCTGTCACGGTTGTCATTGATTCCTTTGAGATTACGGACCTTGACGGCGACCAGGCTGCCTTCACCATGAAGATCAGCGCCGGAGGCTATGTCCGCTCCGTGGCCCAAGAACTCGGCCAAATGCTTCGCTGCGGCGCACATCTCGGCAGCCTGCGACGCACGCGCGCGGGTGTCTTCACGCTTACCGGCGCCCACACCCTCGACGAACTGCAGCCGCTCACCGGCAACCCCGCGGCACTGGAAGAGATGAGCGTGCACCCGCGCAGCATACTGCCGGAGATGCCCTCCGTCACTGCCGACGCTCAGGTTCTCGGCCGCCTGCGTAACGGCGCCCAGGCCAACCTGCCGGAGTTCTCCTCCGCGCCCCTGGTCAAGGTCTTCGCCGGCCAGCGGGATCTGTTCGCCATCGCCAGTCGTGTTGCGGGTACGCTTTTCCAGCCCGTCGTGGTGATGGGCTGAGACGGCCCAAACGCGAGGGCCGCGACTCTTACAGCTTGCTGAAAAGCGACTCAGAACGGATAAACCCTGTCGGGGCAGGAGCTTACTCTTGCCGACAGGTCACAGAAAGAGAATCGGAGAGGGAGTGGCGCATTAACTGATGGGTATACAGCGGGAAATGGGCGATTCGGGGGAAGGGTCTGTGTTCGCCTTATGATCGCCTGAAAACGGCAAAACAGCAGTGGATCTCTCGTCCTGTAGGTATTTGATTAATATGGTTTTAAGGCGATATCTTCGCCTCTATTTCGCTTTTTTGGGGGGGGGAGGGGGAGGGCATGTTGCTCTTCTGGTAACGTGTCCCGCGCCGCGGCGTTGGGAGAGGCGAGGGGTTTTGGATCGCGGAAGGACTTCAGGGCGAACCGGGCCGCGGAGAGGAACCTGGCCCCGCAGTCGTCGCTGTTTTGCCTCTCTGAATCAAGTATGGCACAAATGAAGGATCAACACGCAATGGTTTCCAGAAAAGTTATGTTGATTCTAAAGGTGGTTACAAACTATTCTCGCGCGAGGGGGCTTGACAAGTTTTCCACAGGCACCGGTTTTGGTGCAGTTTGAGGGCAGGTTGTGTGAGAACTTGCTTCCATGGACGCGGCAGGTCAGTTTGGGAGAAAGATCTAGCAAGTCAGCGTCGCTTCGCGATGTAGCGAGTCAGCTGGTGAGCGGGGGTGCGGGCGGCATCGGCAGGTCAGACCTCAGGGGCCAACGAATACGGAAGCCGCCGACTTCAGTGGCGGTGGAGCGCAGAGAGGCCGTTTCATTCAGAATCAGGTTCACCGGGTCGGAACCTGCCGCTACGCCGGTTGGATTTATGGAAGGGATGGCCGGGTTGGGGCCGGGATTTGTCCTGCCTCCCACATGGGCGCCCGAGTTACGTGATTCTTCTGTTGCATGGCATCATCGGGTTGTAGAACGCGAGGTACTTCATGAGTCAGCTTGGAATTCCTCCTGGGGCAGGGGCTGAGAATATTTCAGACCTGACCCGCGCAACGAACTATGGCACATGGCGCTTTCAGAAGGGATGGAAGCCGCTGCATGTTGTAGATGCGGAAGGTTGCTGGTTCAGCGATGCAACGGGCAAGCGATATCTCGATTTCTCATCGCAGCTCATGTGCGTGAACTTGGGGCACAAGAATGCGCGGGTGATTGAAGCCATCGCGGAGCAGGCGAGGGAGTTGCCGTTCATCGCGCCAGGCTATGCGAGCAACGCGCGGGCGCGGCTGAGCACGAAGCTGCTGGAGGTGCTGCCGGCCGGGCTGGAGAAGTTTTTCTTTGCAACCAGCGGCACGGAAGCCAACGAGGCTGCGTTCAAGATTGCGCGCATGGTTACGGGGAAGAACAAGATCATTTCGCGTTACCGCTCCTATCACGGTTCGACGGCTGCTTCGATTGCGGCGACCGGCGATCCGCGGCGCTGGGCGATGGAGCCGGCGGGCAAGGGCATGGGCTTCGTGTTTGCGCCGGAGACGCATTGCTACAAGTGCCCCATTGGTCATAGGTATCCGGAATGCGGCATTGCCTGCGCGGACTACATGGAGCACATGATCCGCAACGAGAGCGATGTGGCGGCGGTGATTGTGGAGCCCGTGGTGGGCACCAATGGAGTGCTGGTGCCCCCGCCCGAGTACATGCCGAAGCTGCGCGAGATCTGCGATCGCCACGGGGTGCTGCTGATCGCCGACGAGGTGATGGCCGGCTGGGGCCGCACCGGCCGGTGGTTCAGCGTGGATCACTGGGGCGTGAAGCCGGACATTCTGACCACCGCCAAGGGGATCACCTCGGCCTACGTCCCGCTGGGCCTGTGCGCCACCACGAAGGCGATCGCGGATTATTTTGAGGATCACTATTTTTCGCACGGCCACACGTACGAGGCGCATCCGATCACGCTGGGGCCCGCGGTGGCCACCATCGAGGAGATGCAGCGGCTGAAGCTGGTGGCGCGTGCGGCGGAGTTGGAGCCGTATGTGCGGCAGAAGCTGGAGGCGCTCAAAGAGAAGCATCCATCGGTTGGCGATGTGCGCGGAATGGGGCTGTTTTTCGCCGTCGACCTGGTGAAGAACCGGAGGACGAAGGAGCCGTTCAACACCATGCGCGACAAGGTGGAGGGCAAGCCGCTGGTCGTGGACCAGGTGGCGGCGAAGATGATGGCCGACGGCGTGGCGCAACAATCGTGGGTGAGCCACTTTGTGATTGCGCCGCCGCTGATCGTTACGCGCGAGGAACTGGATTTTGGAATCGATGTGCTGGACCGGCATCTTGGAATCGCCGATGTGCTGGTGGAGGCTTGATGGAGAGCGCGCAGGACTGCGAGAGAAGTCGATCATCTTGCCGATGTCTCCGCTAAATGCCCTGGGCGCATAGAGAACCTTGCGACCGACGACAGAAAGCGCCTGGGCGATGGAGCCGGCGGGCGGCGCGAATTCAGCGTATTGCGACAACGTCTTTGGCGGCCATTTTGCCATCCACGGCCATGAGTGAGTACCCCTCCTGTGCGTCGAAACAGAGCACGCTGCCTGTAGTGTTCGGGTCGAATGCGAAACGTCCTCGGGGCTCGCCTGTCTGTGCATTCAGAATCAGGGCGCGGACTGTCACATTCGCCGGTTCGCTTGGGCTTATGCGATGGACAGAGTGAAATATGATTGAAACATTCCCCTTCGAATAATCGACTCGGACCGCGCGCGCATCTTCAGACGGTATTTCAAAAGCAAGTTCCTTTTCCACCTCGCCTGCGGCGTTGAGAACGATAACTCTCTTCGTGTCCAGTAAGTAAAACTGGCCATCCTCTCCCGCAGCCACGTCTCCATCAATCGGGCCAAATTGCGCTGCGGCCAAGTCCACGTGAGGCGCACGGTCGCTCAGATCGCGCACGAGCTTCCCCGACGCATCGAACAGGCCTGCAAAGCTACGGCTGGGCTCCTTCAATGGATCTTGCGCAATGTGATATCCCTGTACATATAGTGCGCCTCTGTCAGTTATCGCGAAGAATCGCAGGCTGGTTCGGCCGGGAATGTCGACGGAACTTATGCTATCCACCGAACCATCATCCCTGAATCGGACCAAGCTGTGGCCTTTTGAATTCCCGCGGAGGACATAGAATGTGCCTCCGGGAGTGACTGCCCAAGCCAGATCCGCGAAGGCGCTCAGTTGCGAAGGGAGCGCGTAGACGGCGTGACTTCTGCCATCCGCGCTTATCCCGAGAAACGGTCCCATCTGTCCTATTTGGGCTCCGACGTTAAAGTACATTCTTCCCGACGCGTCGCAGGCTGTCTTTCCAACCGATCCAAACATTGGAACTTCAAACTTGACGTGACTTGTTGCCGCCAGAATGCGAGGAGCGTCGGTGACTATGTTCGGTGACGAAGCGTTCTGGAGGAAGAATGGGGCCCCGGCCAATACCAGACCTATCCAAAGTCCACGATTCATGCTCCACCTCGGACGGGCTTGTCCTCCTTCTTATGAAGCTCATTTGCGAGCCAAATCCGGAAGGCCTCGGCTGTGGTTGCGCGCTGATTCGGGCGGCTGCGCTCATCCCTGCTGAGAGCCATAAGAACTTGCCTCATCTGCTCGTCCTGCTTGGTGAACATCGCCAACGGCCCTGTCAGAGAATTGGTCCGAACGTCCCCGTCATTCCCGCAGGCTCCGGGTAAAGTTTCCGTGTACGGGATCTGGCAGACGATATCGCCATTGCGACCGCATGTGTAGAAACTCGCAATGACGCATCGTGTGTTCCCGAATTCATTGTTCTGGCACCCTCCGGGATAGTCAGTGACCCCATTGCAATCGCATTTGCTTTGTTGCGAAAAGGATATCGCATGGCTAATGCACTGTGAGCTTGCTGCTGAAGTCAAGGTCCCGGCACAGACCGACAACACAACTATCCTCATAACTTTGTCATATCATCCGCCATTTCCGATGAGGCCCATGAATGGGTCGAGGCTAGCCCCTCTGAGGCAAAGAGTAGCATGAAGTGTTTGGTGTCAGTCAATGCAGTTCTATAGCTCAAGTTATTAGGATTCGGTTAAAGGTGTCACTGGAGCGAGTAGGTAAGATGGAGCAGAACCGGGCAATCTCCCGCAAAAAAAAGACAGTCCGTTCCATGCAGCATGGAACGGACTGAGCTAGCGAACTGGATGTTGTAAGTTAGTGTGCCGCCATCGAAGGCCGCGTGTCCAGAGTGCCGTTGGCGTAGCCCTTGGCCATCTCTTCGATCGAGACGGGGGTGTAGTCCTTGCCATGGCCGGCCTGGCCGAACTCGGTCATGCGCTGCGCCACGACTTTCTTCATGGCCTCGCGGGCGGGCTTCATGTAGTCGCGCGGATCGAATTTGCCGGGCTCGGTCCAGAGCACCTTGCGGATGGCGCCGGTGATGGCGAGGCGGTTGTCGGTGTCCACGTTGATCTTGCGTACGCCGTTGCGGATGCCGAGCTGAATCTCTTCGACCGGAACGCCCCAGGTCTCTTTCAGCTGGCCGCCGTACTGGTTCACGATGTCCTGGAGGTCCTTGGGCACCGAGGACGAGCCGTGCATCACCAGGTGGGTGTGGGGCAGGCGCTTGTGGATGGCGATGAGCACGTCCATTTTGAGCACGGAGCCGTCGGGTTTCTTGGTGAACTTGTAGGCGCCGTGGCTGGTGCCGATGGCGATGGCCAGGGCGTCGACGCCGGTGCGCTCGGCGAACTCCACCGCCTGGTCGGGATCGGTGATGTGCTCGAGGCCGCTGCCGCCCGCGCCGTGGCCGTCTTCCACTCCGCCGAGCACGCCGATTTCGCCTTCGACGGTGATGCCGCGCTCATGCGCGTAATCGACCACTTTGCGGGTGACTTCGACGTTCTCATCGAAGGTGGTGGGCGTCTTGCCGTCTTCCTTGAGGGATCCGTCCATCATCACGGAGGTGAAGCCGAGGGCGATGGCCGACTTGCAGGTTTCGAAGCTGTTGCCATGGTCCTGGTGCATGGCGATGGGAATCTCGGGATGCAGTTCGCTGGCCGCCAGGATCAGGTGGTAGAGGTAACGATCTTCCGCGAACTGGCGGGCGCCGCGGCTGGCCTGGATGATGACGGGCGAGTTGGTTTCCTTGGCCGCGCCCATGATGGCCTGGATCTGCTCCATGTTGTTGACGTTGAAGGCGCCGACGCCATAACCGCCCTTGGCGGCTTCGTCGAGGAGCTGCCGCATAGAAACGAGAGGCATAGAAAATCTCCTTTTCTCATGCTCCGGCCGCACGGTTTTTGCAGGAAGCGCAGTCTGGCGGCAGGAACTGCAATCGTCCCTATGGTAGCAGAGGAGCGCAAGCGAAAAGTGTGCGGACCGACACAGGGCTGGGCTCGCGAAACCAGCCTTCGCATCCATGCCCGGAGGCGAGGGTTCGATGGGCGCGGGCGGCCGCGGAAGCATCGAAGTTGTCCGTTGAGGATGAACCAGAGAGGACGCAGGAGTGCGGGTGCGATACGCGATCAGGCCGGAAGGTGGTTGCTTGCCTGTAAGTTGTTCTGGGGCGCGGAATCGCGACAGGAGCCGGAATTTCGCTGGCGGAGAGGGGGAGATTCGAACTCCCGGTAGCCTTTCAGCTACGTCCGCTTTCGAGGCGGGTGCATTCAACCACTCTGCCACCTCTCCGCTGGGGTGCTTCCCCAGTCTAACGGCAATCGTGCGACCGTTGCAATCTTGCGGTCTTTCTTGGGCTTGCGGGCAGGGGATCGGGAAGCGGCATTTCATGGGGCTGGCTTCGCATGCCCAAGCGACCCCGGCGGGGGAATCCCGCATCCATCAGGTTTCGGCCGGTTGGGTCGATCGGGATTCGATTGCGCATCGATTCAGCTTTGAATCCAGCTTCGTTCCGAGTTTCGACCCAGCATGGGTATGCCCGCGACCGGCACTGCTGCGGGGAGGGAAGGGCTAGTGAACTCATGGATACCCATTCATGGCGGCGGAGAAACTGTGCCAACTTCCGCCAGAACGGCAATGGACTTGTCAACTCGTAACCTCGCGGGTCTACGATGGTTGGAAGAAACGCCCGAGGCTTTTCCCGCGGTATCGCCAGCGTCGTTCGCGAACCGGCGACGCGAGTCTGGGAGCAAGAAGACCCCTATGCTGGAATTTCACATTTCGCGCAGCGCACGCGAGCGCTATGAGTTTCCCGATACGCTGTTCTCATTTAACGGCAACGTGGTGTTCGCCAACATGGGGGCGTGCCGTGCGTTCGCGTATCGCATGAACCAGGTTCGAGAGTCGGGCAAATATCCCGATCGCGCCGTACATGCGGGCGCCTTGTTTGCGATGGGTATGATCGACGAGGCGAGCCACGTGCTGCTGCAGCGCTATCGAGAGCAGTATGACAGCCAGGTGATGCTGGATGCGCTGCATTTCTTCGGCTCGCAGGTGGGGGCCGATGCGCTGGACAAGCTGCTGCTGACCTTTGTGGAGCATTTTCCCGGTTCGACCGTCATGCGCGGCGAAGAGAGTCCGCAGCAGTGGCTTGCTGGATCGACGGGCGGCCGCGCCCATCGCGAAGCCGCTCTCGAAGAACTGCTGATGCTGTGGACGGCGAACCGCAACGAGGCATTCAAGCCTTTCGCGGAGCTGTTCGAAGACAAGCCGCTCGCCGAGCGGACCGTCTACAAGCAGGTGACGCAGCAGATGCCGGAGTACTTTGCGACGCGCCCGCTGGTGCCGCTGCCCGGCGCCAACCCGGTGAGCCTGCTGGATCTGCTGCGTGCGCCGGCCAAGGGCGCGCCGAATTCGCTGCGCGATCAGCTTGAGCTGGTGCGCAAGCTGTGGAGGCCGCTGCTCGGCGATGCCCTGGAGCGCTTCCTGATGATCGCCGGCGAGATTTTGCGCGAGGAAGAACTGGCCATCTGGATGCAGTTCAATCCTGACGCCGCGCGGACCCGCGCCGAAGCCGAAGAGGCGGCGCGCCGCCGCCGTGAGCGTGGCGAGCAGCAGTGGCCCGCGCTGGCCAGCACCGCCGAGGTCATCAGCTTCGGCGACGCAGCGCATGAGTACGAGAAGTTCTCGCAGGACACCGCGTGGATGCCCACCACGGTGATGATGGCCAAGAGCACGGCCGGCACATCAGGCATGTCAGCGACATTCCCGACCAGGAGCTCGCCACGCTTGCGCGCCGCGGCATCAACACGCTGTGGCTGATCGGCATCTGGGAGCGCAGCCGCGCATCGAAGACGATCAAGCTGCTGTGCGGGAATCAAGATGCCGTGGCATCGGCCTACTCGCTTTTCGACTATCGCATCGCTGACGATCTGGGCGGCGACCATGCGTATGTCCAGCTCCGCGACCGGGCATTCCATCACGGCATCCGGCTGGCCAGCGACATGGTTCCCAACCACATGGGCATCGATTCGCCCTGGGTGGTCGAGCATCCCGAGTGGTTCATGTCGCGCTGGGAGTCGCCTTACCCGGTGTACGGCTTCAACGGTCCCGATCTTTCCGGCGACTCGCGCGTCGAAATCAAGATCGATGACCACTACTACACGCAGAGCGACGCGGCCGTGGTCTTTCGCCGCCGCGACAAGTACACCGGCGAGACGCGCTATATCTATCACGGCAACGACGGCACCAGCTTTCCGTGGAACGACACCGCGCAGCTCGACTATCTGAATCCAGCGGTGCGCGAGCATGTCATCCAGACCATCCTGCATGTTGCGCGGCTGTTCCCGGTGATTCGATTCGACGCGGCGATGACGCTGGCCAAGCGCCACTTTCATCGGCTGTGGTTTCCGGGGCCGGGCTCGAGCGGCGCCATTCCGTCGCGTGCCGAGTACAGCATGAGTCAGCAGGAATTCGATCGCGCCATGCCGCAGGAGTTCTGGCGCGAAGTGGTGGATCGCGTCACCGCCGAAGTACCCGGCACGCTGCTGCTCGCCGAGGCCTTCTGGCTCATGGAAGGCTACTTCGTGCGCACGCTGGGCATGCATCGGGTGTACAACTCGGCCTTCATGGTGATGACGCGCGATGAGGACAACGCCAAGTACCGCTCGGTCCTCAAGAACACGCTGGAGTTCGATCCCGACATCATGAAGCGCTACGTCAACTTCATGTCGAATCCCGATGAGAGAACGGCAATCGATCAGTACGGAAAGGGCGACAAGGCCTTTGGGGTGACGGTGATGATGGCCACGCTGCCCGGCCTACCCATGTTCGGCCACGGCCAGATCGAGGGCTTCACGGAAAAGTACGGGATGGAGTACCAGCGTCCGCGCTACGACGAGACGCCGGACCACTGGATGGAGGAGCGGCACGAGCGGGAGATCGCACCTCTGCTCAAGCTCCGCTGGCTTTTTGCGGAGAGCTACAACTTCCTGCTGTACGATTTCTTCCACGACTCCGGATCGGTGGACGAGAATGTCTTCGCCTACTCGAACCGCGTGAATGAGCAGCGCGCGCTGGTTGTCTACAACAACGTGTACGGTTCGACCAGCGGCACCCTTCGCATGTCTGCTGCCTACGCCGACAAGGGCTCGGGCCAGCTCCGGCAGCGCTCGCTGTGGGAGGGCCTTGGCCTGCAGGACGGCAACACGATCCTGGCCTTCCGCGACTCGCTCACGGGGCTCGAATACCTGCGCCGGGCGCATGAGATCGGCGAGCGCGGCCTGCGGCTCGAACTGCATGCCTACCAGTCGCACGTATTTCTCGACTGGCGCGAGCTGCGCTCCACTGCCGAGAAGCCGTGGGCGAAGCTGTGCGATCATCTCGGCGGCCGCGGCGTAGCGAACCTCGACGACGCGATGATCAATCTCGAGCTGCGCCCGGTGCATGAAGCCTTGCGCGCGGCTCTCGATCCCGCGCTCGTTCACCTGCTGGTGGATGTGGCCGCGGTTCCGCAGGCGCCCGGCGCGACGGGGCAGAAAAAGCCCGAGCCCAAGGCGCAGAATGAGTTCCTCGAACGCGCGTGGAAGGCGTTCGCGGGTCTGCTCACGACCGCTCTTCCAGCGTATGCGCGACTCGCCGGCACGCGCCCCGTTTACCATGGCACGCAGCCTGAATCGATGGCGCCCGTTCTGCGCAAGCTGTTCCGCGATGCTACGCGCATGCCCGGCCTCGAGGATATCTTCCCGGCCAGGTGGACCCCTGCAGCCCGGCATGTGCTGCCCAATGCCAACCCGCAGGTTCCTTCGACCGCGTTGTGGGGGCCTGTGCTGGCCTGGTGCATGCTGCAGGTTCTGGCCGAGGCGATTGACGCGGAGAACCGGGATCGCGTTGCGCTTCATCTCTTCGACACGCTGCGACTGCGCGAACCGCTGGCGCAGGCCTTCCATGCGCTCGGGCTTGAAGGCGAAGCGGGCTGGCGCGGCGCGGCCCGCGTGAAGGTCTTGCTGCTGGTGCAGAGCGGAGCCGGAGCGAAAGCGCAGGGCAAACCTGCTTCAGAGGCAGAACGGCTGCAGATGGCCGCTGAGGCGCTGGCCGCCGAGGCCACGTCGCGCACGCCGCAATCGACGGCTGAATCGCTGTCACGGCTCGCGGAACATTCGCTCGCCATGCCGCCGGGCCTGTGGGGCGATCCCGATGTCTGCTGGCTCACGGGAGCGCATGTGGCCGGGGAGCACACTTACCTGGTGCGCGAGTCCTACGAGGAACTGCTGTGGTGGCTGCTGCTTCCGAGGCTGCTGCGCCTGGCAGAGGCGCCGGCGCCGCGGCGTGCCGACGCTGCCATGCTGCTGGATGAGGTGGAGAAGGCGCTGACTGCGCTGGAAGGCGCGGGCTATCGTCTCGATGAGTTGCTTGAGGAGTCGACCGGCGAACCAGCGCCGCAGCCGGAGAGGGAAGCGCTGGAGACCGCGTCGAAGACGGGGCCGCAGGCAGGTTCCGGTCCTGAAGACCTCAGCCCGCATGAGCCTGTACCGGCAAAGCCTGTGGGCCCGGCCGATCCGGAAGGCCCGCCGGAGGAATAGCAGCGAACCGAGCCGGCTCTCCCTGGGAACGCCGGCTCTGCTCGCGTTGAGCCGCTGCTTGCGCGCGGCCTCGTACACTGAGTTGGCACCCCTTGCACGAGAGCCGGTCCGGATGAGCGCAGCCATTGAATTTCGCGACGTATCCTTCGCCACCCGCGAAGGCCGGCCTATTCTCGATTCCATTTCGCTGGCGCTTGAGGAGGGCTCCGTGACGGCGGTCCTGGGCCGCAGCGGCTGCGGAAAGACCACCCTGTTGCGCACCGTGAATCGCATGATCGAAGCCACCCAGGGAGAAGTTCTGGTGCGCGGAGAATCGGTCGCGTCCACGGACCTCATCGCTCTCCGGCGCAGCATGGGCTACGTCATCCAGGAGACCGGGTTGTTTCCTCATTTCACGGTCGAGCGCAATGTGGGCCTGGTTCTCGAGGCGCAGGGCCGGCCGCGCGACGAACGCCAGGCCCGCAGCCGCGAACTGCTTCACTCCGTGGGTCTGGCGCCGGACGCGTTCAGCCGCCGCTATCCACATCAGCTTTCCGGCGGACAACGGCAGCGTGTGGGCCTGGGGCGCGCACTGGCGGCCGATCCGCCCATCCTGCTCATGGACGAGCCGTTCGGGGCGCTTGATCCGCTCACCCGCGCCGAGATGCAGGACATGCTGCAGGGATTGCTGGCGCGGCTGCGCAAGACCGTTTTGCTCGTCACTCACGACCTGGACGAAGCGCTTTACCTTGCCGATCGCATCGCATTGCTGCACGAGGGCCGGCTCGTCGCGCACGTCCCGCCGGAAGAGTTCGTTCGTTCCGCGCATCCCAAAGTGCGGGCGTACATCGGCGCATTTCATCGCGGGGAGCGGAGCAGGGAGGCGCAGCGATGACCCGCTTTCTTGCGCAATACGGATCGCAGATTGCGACACTCACCATGGAACACCTGTGGCTCACGAGCGCGGCCATGCTGTTTGCCGCCGCCATTGCCATCCCGGCCGGCATCGCGCTCACCCGCTCGCCGGGATGGGCCCGGCCCGTGATTGGCGTCGCCAACGTGCTGCAGACCATTCCTTCGCTGGCCATGTTCGGCTTTCTGCTGCCGCTGCCCTGGTTCGGAGAGCGCGCTGCCCGCATCGCCATCGTGGCTCTTACCGCGTACGCGCTTCTGCCCATCCTACGCAACACGTATGCGGGGATTCGCGGCATCGATCCGGCAGTGCTGGAGGTGGCGCGCGCGCTGGGTCTCACCGGACGGCAGCGGTTGTTCAAAGTGGAACTGCCGCTGGCCGCGTCGTTCATCCTTGCGGGCCTGCGCACGGCCACAGTTACGTGTGTCGGTATCGCGACCATCGCCGCAGCCGTTGGCGCCGGCGGCCTCGGCGAGCTGATATTCCGCGGCGTGGCTTCCGTCGACAATCGACTCGTGCTCGCAGGCGCGATACCGGCGGCGTTGCTTGCTCTTGCCGCCGATGGGATATTGGGGATTCTCGAAAAGCTAACGACGGTGAAGCGATGAAACTGTGGCCATTTACACGCAGACAGCTGGGCGCAGCCCAAACTCGTGACCGAACCGTCTACGAAAGAACGTCTCTTGACGAGGAACTGCACACGCGAAGAGTTCTTTCTGCTCTACTCAAAGCACCTTCAGGAATGCATGCCGGATTGCAGGGTTGAGTTCGCGGGCGAGTCGGTGCTTCGCGTGGTGAACGCCAACGGCGAGGAGTCTTCCACTTACCTCGACAATCTGTGGCTGAAGTATCAGCAGGGCGAAGAGGATCGATCGGAGCTGATCGAGAAGTACATTCGTTTAGCGCAGGATCTTGGCAAAGAGAGCCCAGGCGCGGACAAGCAGAATGTCATCGCCATGATCAAGGATTCGCGGTACCTTGGGTTCTTAAGGCCACTCGAAGAATTTGCGACGGAGCACCTCTGCGGAGATCTCTGGATCATCTA
>Ga0335069_10001152_pt1 | contig 42658 bp, 29 predicted proteins | sample Lox_Sample_11_FD_206714 | JGI IMG/M metagenome (GOLD analysis project Ga0335069, IMG submission 206714) | Soil microbial communities from Loxahatchee National Wildlife Refuge, Florida, United States - Lox_Sample_1.1 | ecosystem: Environmental > Terrestrial > Soil > Wetlands | place: USA...
CCGAGGTCTCGCGCAATGCCGGGGTCCGTCCCGAACGCCCGTTGTCGATTTCCACCATCGCCTCTCAGCAGGCGATTACCGCTTCCCCAATCTCTGCCGCCACAGTCGCTCTGTTAGGCCTTTTAGCGCCTGCGGGCGTACATTTGCAAACCATATTGCTGATCACAATCCCTTCCACTCTTATTGGCGTTTTATTGGGCGCGCTTTCAGTGATGTGGAAGGGGCCGGAGCTGAAGGACGATCCGATCTATCAAGAGCGCCTTGCAAAAGGATTGCTTGAGGTTGCCGCTGCGCTCAAGCCCATAACGGGGGCGGAACTCACGCGCGCGAAAGGATCGGTTGCCGTATTCATGATTGCGGCGTTGCTGGTTGTGGGTCTCGGCTTATTTCCCTCCCTGCGCCCCGCATACTCAGCCGTGAGCACACAAGGGGAACGCCTGGAACAAGTCGAACTGGCCCCCGCAATCATGATCGTGATGCTGGCAGCCGCGGGGATCAACATGCTGGTATTTCGTGCTTCTCCGGCGGCGACCGTGAAGGGCACAATCATGAGTGCTGGGGTGGTGGCGCTCATCTCGATAGCTGGCCTCGGCTGGCTGGGCTCTGCCTTCTTCGAAGGCAACCGGCAATTCATAATCGCTGGTGTTTCTGGAGCTGTTCAAGAGCATCCTTGGGTTTTTGCTTTTGGGTTGTTTTCGCTTTCGATCTTGTTGGCGAGTCAGGCTGCGACCGTGGTGACGCTGATGCCCGTGGGAATTGGCCTAGGTCTCAGCCCTCCTATTTTGATTGCGCTGTTTCCGGCTGTGAACGGCTATTTCTTCCTACCCACTTACGCGACGTTGCTGGCGGCAATCTCCTTCGATCAGACCGGCACGACCCGGATCGGAAGGTACGTGCTCAATCACAGTTTCATGCTTCCAGGGATGGTGGCCACCGTGTCTTCTCTGGTTGCAGGCCTCTTGATAGCGAAAGTCGTCGTCTAATTGGGATGGAAGCGGAGCAGGATATGCTCCGCGGTGGGGACGCAAAGGAATCGCAACGAAACTACCTAGATTGTTATGGTAGGCCCGAATGGACTCGAACCATCGACCTCTTCCGTGTCAAGGAAGCGCTCTAACCAGACTGAGCTACGGGCCTACAGCCAGGACTTGATCGTCCATGGTGCGGGAAGCGGAGGCGAATATCACTCTCCGTGAAGACTCCTCTAGTGTAACCGCGCCCTCATCGTTCTGCAAAATTCCGCGCTTCATCTCCCCCCTCCACGCGCGGATTTTTACATCCGCGCCGCCTCGGATTTCCCCGCAAATCCGTGGAATTTCACGCTGCGCGCGAGTACCATACGAAGTTCTTCCGCGAATCCTATGACTATCCTGCAGAAACGGCCCGCACGCCTTGCACTTCTTCTTCGCCTGAGCGCATGCGCCCTCGTTGTTCTGTATGCCGGCCTCTCGGCCGCCCAGGCAACAGCCACCACCGCGGCATCCGGGCCCGGCCTCGCCCCGATCCAGCAGTACATCTCGACGGCCTGGGACACCCTTACCCGCTCCATGAATGAGTGCTCGTCCATCGTCGATCCCAAACTTCAAAACACCGCGGTGTTGTACTTGCCGGCGGATTTCGCGATCCCCGCCAACGTCGAGAAGCTCCGCAAAGACTGCAATGTCCAGGTTGAGCATCTGCCCATGGTTCTTCACAAAATCGGCGAGCTCGATACCAGCAAGTTTCATCCGCAGGGATTGCTTTACCTGCCCAACAAATATGTCGTGCCCGGCGGCCGCTTCAACGAAATGTATGGTTGGGATAGTTACTTCATCATTCGCGGTCTCGTTCGCGCCAATCGTCTCGATCTGGCCCGCGGCATGGTGGAAAATTTCTTCTTCGAGATTGAGCACTACGGCGGCTTCCTCAACGCCAACCGCACTTATTACCTGACCCGTTCTCAGCCGCCGTTCCTGAGTTCCATGGTCACGGCAGTCTATGACGCGGAAAAACAAGCCGGCCACGCCGACCCTGCGTGGCTCGCGCGCGCCTACTCGTACCTGGTTCGCGATCATGAACTCTGGATCCACGAACCGCATCTTGCCGGTGAAACCGGCCTCTCCCGCTATTACGATTTCGGCGAAGGTCCGCCCGCCGAAGCCGTGCAGGACGAAACCGGCTTATACCGCAAAGTCGTCGACTATTTCCTTATGCATTCGGACGAGAACAATCACTATCTCGTCCCCCGCAAGCGTGATCTATCCGATAAAGGTTTTGGTTCGAGCTACTCGATTGAAGTCTGTGACGTCCCGCTCACCATGGCCCGGCCTGTGTGCGAACCGCGGCAGATGGTCAGCCTGAGCGGGGACTACTACAAAGGCGACCGCGCCGTGCGTGAGTCCGGCTTCGATGTTTCGTTCCGCTTCGGTGCATTCAGTGCAGCCACCCATCACTATGCTCCCGTCTGCCTGAACAGCCTGCTGTTCAAGACGGAGAGTGACCTTGCCCAGATCGCGCGCGAGCTTGGCAAAACCGCCGAAGCTGACCAGTGGCAGAAACAGGCTGAAGAGCGCCGCAAGTTGATGAATCAGTATTTCTGGGTGCCGGAGCGCGGCATGTTCATGGACTACAACTTCGACACCGGCATGCGCTCCACGTATTTATATGCTGCGTCGTTCTATCCGCTCTGGGCGGGCGTGGCCACCCCCGAGCAGGCGCAGGGCATGCTGCACAACCTCGGCGCTTTCGATCAGCCGGGCGGCATCGTCATGAGCACCTACGACAGCGGCGCCCAGTGGGATTCTCCCTTCGGCTGGGCTCCTTTGCAGCTTATCGCTGTCGAAGGCCTGCGCAAATATGGCTACAACGACGACGCCAGCCGCGTCTCCCGCGAATTCCTCTCTACCGTCCTCGACAATTTCCGCCACGACGGAACCATCCATGAGAAGTACGACGTGATCAACCGCTCCTCGCAAACGACCGTTACCGCGGGTTACAACATCAATGTCGTGGGTTTTGGCTGGACCAATGGTGTGTTTCTCGAGTTACTCCACCAGCTACCCAAGCAGGACGTGGATTGGCTGGAACAACACAAAGAAGGCGACAAAAACTAAAGGCAGGAGTAGCCTTCTCTTCCGCCGAGACCTCAGACCGGGAATCTAAAACCTGAATTCGCAAAATCTGGAATGGGTGGTGCCGCGGGTTCGTGCGTCCCCTGCGCTGACCGGGAAAGCATCAGAAGCGAAAGTCTCACCGTTCATCCATCGTCGTCAGCGCCCGCTCCAGCCCTGACTCAGGCACGGCCGGCATGCCGCCCGCCTGGCTCGCGACCCACGCTCCCACCCGGTTCGCGGCCTCACTCATCTCTGCCAGCGACGCGCCGCGCAAGTACGCATGCACCATCCCTGCCGTGAACGCATCGCCCGCTCCCACCGTGTCCGCCACCTTTACCCGAAACCCCGGATGCTCGGCGCACTTCTGATCCTTCGTCACCACCAGACTCCCTGCCGATCCACGCGTAACGCATACCAGCGTCAGGTTGTGCCGCGCTGCCAGTTTCAGAGCGCCGTCTTTTTCTCCCGCCTCGGCGATCTCCAGCATCGCCAGGATCCGCGGCAACTCCTCGTGGTTCAGCTTCACGATATCGGCAACTTCCATCGATCTCACGAGGATGTCTCGCGTAAAAAACCGCTGCCGCAGATTCACGTCGAAAACCCGCACCGTACCCGACCTCATCGCTTGCAAAAACTTCCGGATCGTCGCTCCAGTTGTTGGGCACCGCTGTGCCAGCGATCCAAAGCAGACGGCGTCCGTCGCGCCCGCGAGCCGCTTCCACTCCGGCGTCCATTCCAGGTAGTCCCACGCGACGCCTTCGGCAATTTCGAAACGCGGCTGTCCGGCGCCATCGACCTCGACGCGCACTGTCCCTGTCGGATGGATGCCATCGGACTGAATGGATTCCATCGAAATCCCGCGCTGGGCAAGTTGTTCCAGCGCAGCCCTGCCCAGTTCATCGTCACCCACGCGGCTCGCGACGATGCCGCGATTGCCCAGGAGATTTGAGATGTAGGCGAAATTCGCGGGCGCTCCCCCAAGCTGCCGGCCCGTCGGAAACAGGTCCCAGAGAATCTCGCCCAGCCCTACGATTTGAAAGCCTGGTTCCCCCATTGTGTTTTCCTGAACGCTCGTGCCGGCAACTGCAGAGAAGCTTCCGGCGTTGCTGAAACAGCGCTTCAGCACTGGACACGGCGCCACATTCGCAAGAAGGCCTCTAGCTCCTGATCTGCTCGCAGCAGATCTTCCGTACCCTGCTAAGGATGGGCATCCTGTCTTGCGCGCAGCTGTTCCGCCAGCTTCAACTCCGAATCCGACTCCTCTTTCTTTCCCATGTCGCGATAGGTCTGGCCCAGCAGGTGGTGCGTCATCGGGTTGTTCGGGTCCATCGCCGCCGCACGTTGCAGAGCGCGCACCGCCAGATCGAACTCCCCTTTCTTCTCCAGAACCTTGCCCAGCAGAATGTACGGGCCGGTCGAATTGGCATCTAGCCAGATCGACCGCTGCAAGAGCCGCTCTGCGTCGTCAAACTTTTGTACTCGTGAGTAAGCGTCAGCCAGCTTGTAGTAAGTGGTTGCGTTCGCCGGGTTGATGCTCAGCTCCTTCTGTAACTCGCTGATCGCCTCCGGCAGCCGCGACTTATACAGATAGAGCTCGCCCAGAAGCAAATGTGCGCCCGGCAACCTCGGATCGACCTGCGTAGCCTTCTGCGCATACTCTTCCGCCACCGGATCAAATTCCTGCCGGAACAACATCCTCGCCGTGAACAGATAAGCGGCTCCCGAGTCCGGCGGCACATCGAACATGCGGGCAAACGCCGCCCGCGCATGCGCGTAGTCCTTCGTCTGGATGTAGCAGATGCCGAGAATATACGAAGCATCTACATTTGCCCGCGAGTACCACGACTGCACTTTCTCGAGGTAGGGAATTGCCTCCGCCGGCCGTCCCGCCAGGTAATACGACAATCCCAGCAGTTGCGTCGAAGCGTCGTCACGCGGATCCTCTTCGATCGCCTTGCGCAGCCATTCGACCGCCTTCAGGTAATCCGCTTTCTTGTAATACGTCGCGCCTAACTCTGCCGAAAGCCCCTTCAGTTTCGGATTCTGCGTCTGCAAATCTTCCAGCGCTGCTATCGCCTGGTCGTACTTGCCTGCCTCGGCCAGTTTCCGCGCTTCCACGAAATCTTTATTGTTCTCGGCTGCTGCGCCTGGCGCGTCCGGAAGAGACTGGGTGTTTGGCTGGGATTGCGCTGCTGCCGTCACCCATCCCGACAGAATCAGGATCGCGAGAAACTTCAGGTATTTCTGAGAATGCATGAATTTCAGAGAAACCATAACCGCGGGTCCCAAAACTGTTCGATGCGAAGATTCAGCAAATTCCTAAATCAGACCACACTTGCACCGGCAACGACAATCCGCCGCCATGCATCACGCTCGATTCACTACCACGTGCTCGATCCAAAACAAAAAGAGGGAGTCGAAATCGACTCCCTCTGAGGTAGTGAGACCCGCACGGGCTAAAAGTCGAACCGCAGCCCGAATTGCAGTTGCCGCATGTTCGTTCCGTCTTCGAGGTTCGTGATACGTCCGTTGTTGCCGCCCGAGCAATCGATACAAGTCTGGGCGCCATTGTTCGCGCTGAACGCATACACCGGGTGATTGAAAATGTTGTACGCATCCATACGGAACTGCATGTTGAACCGCTCCTTGATCGGGATCTTCTTGACTACCGATAGATCCGAGTAGAAGCCCGAGGGGCCGTGGAACACGCTGCGTCCGATGTTGCCGATATTGCCGTTCCCGGGATCGGCGAATGGCCCACCGGTCGACGTCGTGATGTTCTGCACCGGCACGAAGTACTGGATGTACGGCGTCGAACCCGGAGGAGTATGCAAGCCGCCGACCCCCATCGGGAGCGATCCGGTCCCCTTGTTCGGGCGGCACTGGCCTACGTCTTGTTCGCTGCCGCATTCGCCGAAGCTCGGCGTCCAGGGCAGGCCGCTGCTCCAGTTGGTGGTGTTGCTCACTTGCCATCCGCCGACCACGTAATTCATCGCCTTGCTCGGGTTGCCCATGAACTGCTTGCCTTTGCCAAACGGCAGTTCATAAACCGTATTTAGGACCCAAACCTGGTTGCGATTGAAATCGACGGGCCCCCACGCGATCTGATGGCTGACCGCGTAGTAACTGTCGGTATAGTTGTAAGCTTTCGCATAGGTGTAGTGCGTCAGGAACTGCAGACCCTGCGCGAATCGCTTTTCGACCTTCACTTCGAACGCGTCATACTTGCTCGAAGCGTCGTTGCCGTAGTAGTTGCCCAGGTCATACGGAATGCCCGTGCACGTATCGGTCGCCAGGTCCGGATGGCACTGCGGGCGCCGCAGGTTCTGCGCGTACGGTTGTCCGGTTAATGGGTCGGTCACGCCATACAGGTACATTGACACCGGGTTCACATCGTAGTTCGGTCCATTCCCCGCGAATCCGTGCGTTCCGTGACTGCCCACATACGCCACTTCGAGAGAGATGGTGTTGGTCATCTGGCGCTGTACCGTGGCATTCCATGCATCCACCGTCGGCAACACCTGCGACGTGGGACGAATATGGGTGCCCGGCACCTGCGCGCCACCCAAGGAGAGCAACGGGATGATGCCGTTTGACGGAATGCTTGGGAACACAGGAGCAATCGGTCCTTGTGCCAGCGTGAACAGCGGCACAAGGCTGCCAGAAGCGCCTGGGATCACAGCGCTTGCGTCGATGTTCTGCTTCAGGAGCACGGGCAGGTTCTGGGTCACCGTGTGTCCGAAGTTGGAGCCGAACACGCCGATGTCATAGCTGCGTCCGTAGCCTGCTCGAACCACCGTCTTTGGCGTCACCTGGTAAGCGAGGCCGATGCGCGGTGCAAAGGCGTGCAGATCGTTGTTGATGTTGCCGTTCGATCCGATGCCGCCGTAACCCGCAACGCGAATCGCACCCTGTCCGTTGAAATCCCGGATGTTCGCAAATCCACCGTTGCCTTTTGCATTCACCGTTTCGGGGAAGTAGATTTCCCAGCGCAGCCCGTAGTTCACCGTCAACTTCGAGGTTGCGCGCCAGGTGTCCTGACCGTAGAAGAACCAACGCTTCTGCCGCTCGGCCGCGTTGTTGGCCGAGGCCAGGTTGGGGTTGTTGATGTAGCGGGCGAACGAGGTTACATCGCCCAGCAGGAAGGTGGCTAAATCGAGTCCACCGTTGCCGGCATCGGATGTCGCCTCCGGGCTGAAGTTGTATTCACCCGTGCGGTTATTGTCACTGGGGATGCGCAGGTTCATCGCATACCGGATATCCGCGCCAAACTTGAACTGGTGGTTGCCGTGGATACGCGTCCAGTTGTTGACGAATTGGAATTGCTGCTCGCTTTCGGTCAGTGGGCAGTTGCAGCGCGCCACGCCCAAGCCATCACCAAAGCTCGAAATCACACAGCCCTGGCCGCCGTTATTCACTGTGCAACCCTGGCCGCTGATCGGATCGGGTCCCAGCAAGAAGGCGCCCAAGCCGTTCGTCTTCGGATCGCTGGTATTTGCATTCGGAATTCCGAACGCCGTCATTGGCTGCCCGCCATCCGGCTTCTGCGTCTGCGGGTTGTACTTGAAATAGCCAAAACGGAAGTCCATCAGCAGGTTCGCGCTGAAGGTCTTGGTGACGCCTGTCGCCAGGCTGTAGTTGTGAACGTTCGAGCTTCCCGCCAGTCCAAGCAGGCCGTTGCCCGGGCCACCCAGCGCACCAAGCAATCCTTTGCCCGACAAGCTGAAGTAATCGAGGCTGAATCGCCCGAACACGCTCACAGTCGAAGTGGCCGCGTAATCCATGCGGACATCGAACGCGTTCTGGTTATATGGACCAGAACCCGATCCAACATAGTTATTCAGAACTGGTGCACTTGTTGACAACGCAGGAAATTCCGCCAGGATGGCTGCCGCTTGCGGCGAGATTCGGTTGATCGGAATTTGGTTGTTGAGGAACGGTGTGCGCCCCGTGCCGTTCAGTTGATTGCCAGTCTTTGGGTCGTAGACCTGTCCGCCACCTGCAACGCCGGCTGCCAGGTATTGGCTTAGATCGCAGAACCCGGTCGTGTTCTTCGACGGAATACAGCTGGACAGAACCTGGTTCGTCGGAATCGTGAACGTCCCGCTCACTCCGTTCGTCTGCCGCGTCAGTTGGAAATCACCAAAGTAGAACAGCTTGTCCTTGATGATTGGGCCGCCGATGGTCGCGCCAAACTGCTGCCAGCGTGACGGGGGGACCCAGCGATGTGTAAGCGGATCCGGCTGGAACTGGGTGAACGGGTTGCGCGCCTGGTTTGCATCCGAGCGCCGCAGCCAGAAGCCGCTGCCATGTATGTCGTTGCTGCCCGACTTCGTCTGTGCTGTAACCACGCTCGACACCGCTTTGCCGAACTCGGCGTCGTAGTTCTGCAGCGCGACCTTTGCTTCGGTCACGGCGTCGAGGTTCGGGTTCACGACGATGATGCCCAGGATCGGGTCCTGGTTGTCGGTGCCGTCCAGTTCGAACGCCGTGCCGCTGAAGTGTTGGCCCTGCGTGAAGATCTGTTGGCTGCCCTGCGGATTCTCGGTTGCCGCGTGGCTCCATCCGGTCAGCTTTTGCGATCCGGGAGCCAGCAACTGCAGCGTGGTGAAGTTGCGGTTCAGGATCGGCAGATCCTCCACATACTTCTCATTGAAGCTGGTCGCCACGTCGGCGCGGTCCGTCTTCAACTCGGGCGCTTCGCCGGTGACTTCGACCGTCTCGCTGGTGCCACCGAGCACGAGCGACAAGTCGATGCGGGCTCCCTGGTCGGCTGCCACCGAGACGTCCTTCGTCTCGGCCGCCTTGAATCCCTGCGCTTCCACGCGCACGGTGTAAACGTCCGGCACGAGGTGAGTCACCGAGTAGTTGCCGCTCTCGTTCGTCGTCGTTTCGTCCGTGGTTCCTTTGCGCTGGTCGGTGACTGTCACCTTCGCGCCCACGACCGCCGCTCCCTGCGGATCGGTCACTGTTCCTAAAATGCTCCCGTACACCGCCTGCCCATACGCAGGCACCCAGGATGTCAGTACACAAAAGCCAACAATCAATAGCGCAGCGACGGTCCATCGCTTCGTCATTTCGTCACGCCTCCGAATGCTTGTTGTCACTCGTCGTTTCGGGCCGGCACCCGCATTCACGGCGAGTGATCTTTTTTGTTTTCTTGCTTGCTGCTCGTTTTCAGGACCAACCAGGGTGAGTGTTACCTTGCTGTCGCAGTCGCGTACGTGAGTCCGGGTGAAGACGTCCGTTGCGCGTTGCGTTTACTAATTTCAGCTTCCGGCGCCCTCTCTTCTAGGGGCTGAGGCCAGCCGCCGACTGCTGCATTTTGCATCAACAAAATCGATTCGGTCTAATCGAAAAATACTAGACCCCGACGCTTGGAGAAATTACAGAGGGATAACCTGTACTGTCAAGCTATTTAATGCAGTCTTATCAGCAATATGAAATGGCGTAGTTTTTGCAACCGGACTGTCCGGGTTTTTGTAGAATTTAGTAAAGTTTCGTCAAGAAATCCGCTATTTGGTAGGCCTCTGGAATCGTGAATCCAGTTCGTTCGCCCGGGCGTATTCCTTGTTCGCTTCGTCCTTCTGGCCCTTCCGTTCGAGCGCTTCGGCGAGATAAAAATGCGCCGGCGCATAAGTTTCCGACTGCTGCACTGCCGAGCGCAATTGCGTGATCGCGCCCTCCACATCGCCGGTCTCGAGCAAATGCTTTCCCGAGTTGGTGGAGAAGGTCGCTCCCTGCAAGTTCGTTCGATTCCGAGCGATCTCGCCACCCAGTTTGGCTTCGGCGCGCGCGCCTTCGTCGTCGCCCATCTGGCGCAGCACGGCGGCAAGCGTAATGTGGGCTCCGGCAAACTCCGGTTGCAGGCGCACGGCTTCGCGCAGTGCCGCGGCGGCTTCCGGCAACTTCTCTTGCTGCTTCAGCACCGTGCCCAGTGTGTAATACGCCTCCGCATATTCGGGACGCGCCCTGATCGCCGCCTGCAGTTCTTCTGCAGATGGCTCAAACTGCCCCTGCTGCCACAGCGTCACTCCCAGTGTGTAATGAACATCGGCGTTGTTCGGATCGAGCTGCTCGGCCTTGCGCAGTTCCTCCACTGCGCCCGGCAAATCGTCTTTCATTTTGCGTGCCAGCCCCAGGTTGTAGTGCAGAGAAACGTCGTTGGGCGTCTTCGCCAGCGCCGCCTCGAACTCACGGATCGCCGCATCGAAGTCGGCTTTCTGCAGGTATGCGCTCCCGAGATTCAGCCGGTAGTCCGCATCTTCGGGCTTCAACTTTAGTGCGGTCTCGAACTCCTTCACGGCGCCGCCGGCATCGGAGTTTTGAATGAGCGCCATCCCCAGGTTGTTGTGCGCATCCGCACTGTCCGGTTCGAGCGCCACCACGCGCCGGAAAATTTCTACGGAACCGGCATCGCCCTCGCGTTGCAGCAGCATGCCGAGTTGCGCGAGTGCCTCCGCGAAGTTGGGCTGTGCTTGCACCGCCGCCCTCAATTCACGCTCTGCGCCTGCGCGGTCGCCCTGTTCGGCGAGCACGCGCCCCAGATAATAATGAGCCGTCGCATCACCCGGCGCCGACCGAACCGCCCCTTCCAGAAACTTGCGCGCTTCGTCGAGTTTCTTTTGCTGATAGCGCAATCCCCCCAGGTGCAACTGCGCGCTCGCCATGGTCGGCGCGATCTTCAACGCTTGCACAAATTCTTCGGCAGCGGCATCGGGTTGGCCGGTCTGCACCAGCAGTACGCCAAGTTCATCGTGGAGGTCGGCCCGCTCGGGGGCAAGTGTGCTGGCCGTGCGCATTTCCGCAAGCGCTCCGCTGGCGTCTCCGCGCGCACTTAAAATTCGTGCCAGCGTTCGCCGCGTCTCCGCATCTTTCGGCGCCAGCTTTGCGGCTGTGCGCGCTTCTTCTTCCGCGTTGACGAGGTCCTGCTTGGTCGCCAGCGCCCCAGCCAGGTTCGTATGCGCCAGCGCGAATCCGGGCTTGAGTTCTATCGCCGCCCGCAACTGCGTAATGGCCGCGTCCGTCTCGCCCGCATACAGAAGCACCCATCCCAGCATGTTGTGGCCCTCGGCCGATTTCGGCGAAAGCTTTACGTATTTCTCGAAGTCCGCTCGCGCCGCTGCCAGATCACCTCTCTGCAACGCCGCCACCGCGTTGTTGTAGAGGGTTTGTGTCGAAGCGGTCGAAGAGGAACCAGCCGGCTTGCCTGTTGCCTGAGCCGTCTGCGAAGCGGACGTACTGTTCGGCACCCAGGCCCACGGTGGGACCATCATCACGAGCCCCGTGGCTGAGTGGATGAAGAAGCGCCGTGGGATGCGACGCCCGCCTTCATGCGCGATCTTGCATGCACGCGCCAGCGAGATCCGCAGACAATCGAAACGAAGGCAGAAACGACGAAAGATGATGGCCCGAACCTCTCCGCAAAATCTTACTATGTGCCCGTCGGCTCAAATGTGGTCGACTCCATCCCGCCTTGACCCATCCCATCGTGCCCCCTAGTATCGAGCTTGGGCTCCATGAAATTTTGGACTTCGATCTTCGCCGATTCGGGCGTCTTCGCTCGCCCCGGCTGCTTCGCAACCCCGCGGCGCCCCGACCCTCTCCGCGTTTTCCTACTCCTGCTGCTGACTGCGCCAGTCATCGTTCTGGCCCAAACTCCCACGAAATCCGCCACGCCCTCGGCGAAGCCACCCGCCAGCGCCATCGCCTGGTTCACCGACGAAGCCGCCAAGGCCGGGCTCACCATGCTCAACGTCTTCGGCGGTATTGACACAAAAAAGTACATCATCGAAACCACCGGCACTGGCGTCGCCATTTTCGATTACGACAACGATGGCTGGCCTGACATCTTCGTCGTCAACGGCACTACTCTCGAAGGTTTTCCCAAAGGCAAAGAACCGACCAACCACCTCTACCGCAACAATCACGACGGCACCTTTACCGACGTCACCGTGAAGGCCGGGCTTGCCGCCAATGGCTGGGGACAGGGTGTCTGCGTCGGTGACTACGACAACGACGGATGGGAAGATCTTTACGTCACCTACTACGGCCATAATCGCCTGTACCACAATCAGAATGGCGTCTTCACCGAAGTCGCTCAGAAAGCCGGAGTTGCCGGAACCGGCAAGGCCTGGGGATCCGGCTGTGCCTTCGTTGATTACGATCGCGATGGCAAACTCGATCTCATCGTCGCCAACTACGTCGACTTCGACGTGACCACCGCCCCCGCGCCCGGCGATCGCCCGTCGTGCCTCTGGAAAGGTGTGCCCGTGATGTGCGGTCCGCGCGGGCTGCCCGCCGCAAAAAATATCCTTTACCACAATCGTGCTGACGGCACCTTCGAAGACGTCACTGCCAAAGCCCACATCGACAAGGCCGACGGCTTCTATGCGCTCAGCGTTTCCACGCTCGACTACGACGACGACGGCTGGCCCGACATCTATGTCGCCTGCGACAGCACGCCCAGCATTCTCTACCACAACAATCATGACGGCACTTTCACCGATGTCGCCGTCACTGCCGGCGCTGCGTTCAACGAAGACGGACGCGAGCAGGCCGGGATGGGTTCTACCATCGGCGACTACAATGGGGACGGTCGCCTCGACATCTTCAAGACCAATTTCTCCGACGACACTTCCACCCTCTACCGCAACAACGGCGACGGCACCTTCGAAGACGTTACCTCCGCCGCCGGCCTGGGCCTCTACACCAAGTACCTCGGCTGGGGCACCATGTTCTTCGACTTCGACAACGATGGTTGGCCCGACCTCATCCTCGTCAACGGCCACGTCTATCCCGAAGTTGATAAGCAACACCTCGGCAGCTCGTATCAGGAGCCGCGCATCCTTTATCGAAACAATGGCAACGGCACCTTTGCCGACATCTCCGAAAACGCCGGCCCCGGCATCACTACGCTCGCTTCTTCGCGCGGGCTCGCCGTGGGCGACCTGTGGAACGACGGCAAGCTCAGCGCCGTGGTCAGCAACATGAACGCCCCGCCCAGCCTGCTCGTCAACCAAATGCGCTCGCCCAATCACTGGATCGCCTTCCACACCATTGGCACCACATCCAATCGCGATGCTATTGGTGCCCGCATCATGGTCAAGGCTGGTGGGCGCCTGCTCGTGAACGAAGTTCGCAGCGGCTCCAGTTACATCTCGACTAGCGATATGCGCGTCCACTTCGGCTTGGGCGCAGCGTCAAAACTCGAGTCCGTCCAGATCCGCTGGCCCAACGGCGCGACCGAGCAGTTCGCAAACTTAAAGATCGACCAGATCAACGACGTAAAAGAGGGAACCGGCGTCGCTGTTTTGCTCGATGAAAAGAACAACGAGAAAAAGCCTCCTGAACACTAGGCCTGCTTGCGCTCACCGGCCCAGGGAGCGTGCCGGTGCCTGAGTGTGAACGGGAGTTTACGGCAACTGGGAGCGTGCACCTGCCATGATGGTCTCCGCACAGCGCTGGGTGCCGATTCGATGAACGCGTTACTGCCTCGGCCCAGGCGAGTCGCAACGTAAGCCGCGGGCTCGCCGGCTGGTTGCATTGCCGGGGTGAGCAGGGCTAGCATCCTCTACCCACCTTTCGCCTGAAATTCGACCTGATCGCATACGTGGCGGGGCGGTTCGGTTTATGCCAGCGGGGAGGGGCTTTTCAGATAACGGTCTATGATCGAGTCGGCGGTGCGGTAAGTAAGAGCCAGAACTGTAAGCGTCGGATGAGCCGACGGATTCTGCGGAATCGTCGATGCGCCTAACACAAAAAGGTTCGGCACTTGCCAATGCTGCAAGTACGGGTTGACCACAGAACTTTCAGGAGAGTTCCCCATAATCGTGCCTCCCTGAATGTGAGTGAATTGGTAACGGTTGGCATCGTAGTTTTTTAGGCCTGGAAATGAACTAACCTCCTTCGCTCCCATCGCGCGGGCAAGTTCGACCGCTTTGGGCGTGACAAACTCCACCATCTTTCGTTCATTGTCCCCCCAGTTGATCGTGAAACGCAGCAGGGGGTCGCCGAAACGGTCTTTGTAAGTGGGGTCGAGATCCATGTAATTGCTTTTATAGGCAAGGTGCTCCCCCGAAAATCCGATGAAGCCAGTTCGGTCGTAGTACTCGAGAGCTGCCTTCTTCCAGTCCGATCCCCAACCCGCCTTCACACTCGGTGGGAGTATGCCGAAATTCGCGATAGGCCGGTAGCCCATGCTCATGGCGAGCAATGTGCCTCCACGCAGAAAAGGGAGACCACTGTGATCGAACAAGTCTCCATCAAAATCATTGATGCAGACACCGGCGGCGCCGGAGCCCATGAATCGGTTTAAAGGCTTCTCGAAGAACGCGGTGGCCGCGCCTATCGCGACCTGATGGGTGAGGTTCCGCCCGACTGTACCGTTTGGGCCTTGCGGGTTGTAAGGCTCTCCCACTCCCGAGAGCAGCAACAGCCGGGTGTTGTTGACCGTCCACGAAGCCAGGATTACCAACTCTGCGGGTTGAAAGAACTCCTCACCCTTCTCGTCGAGATACGTGACCCCTCGCGCTCTTTTTCCGCTGCCGGAAGCGCCGTAGATGACGCGCCGGACTGATGCTCCGTTGCGGATCGATATATTTTTTCGTTGCTGAATGAGTGGCAAGAGCGTGTTGGTGGGCTGTGCCTTGGCGCCGACCATGCACCCGAACCGTTCACAAAATCCGCAATAGAAGCATGCGGACCGCGATACACCGTCAGGATTGGTATAGGCTTCGCTCAGGTTTGCCGCTGGACTTGGATAGGGATGGTATCCGAGCCCTTTTGCAGCGTCATTAAAGAGGGCAGAAAAGTAAGGAATCTTGAGGGGAGGGGTCGGATATTCGGCGCTCCGCCAGCCTTCAAAGATGTTTCCGCCTACAACCTTTTTCTGCTTGATGTTGCCCGCTTTTCCGGAAACCCCCAGCATGAGTTCCGCGCGCATGTAGTAGGGTTCCATCTCATCGTAGGTGACGCCCCAGTCTTGGATCGCGTGATCCGCCGGTAGGCGTTTGCTGCCGTATTTCTCAATGGTTCGCGAGAGCAATTCAAAACAATCGGGCAGGAAGCGGGGGCATATCCCATTCCAATGTTCGCCGGCGCCGCCGACGCCAGTGCCGGGAAGAAAAGACCCGTACTGACGCATGGGCCAGGCCCGCCCGGTTGACTCGTGCCGTACCGTGACCGTCTCCAGCGAGAGATCCTGCATCATGTGAAGACGTATCGCGTAATCCAGTTCATCCATTGTGCCGGGGTAGTCCGCAGAATCACGAGCCACTCCGCGTTCCAGCACAGCCACCGACAGACCGCTACGCGAACCAAGTTCCTTGGCCATGAGCAACCCAGTCCATCCGCCCCCCACGATGACTGCATCTACTGCAGGCAAGGTCTTCATTCCTCGTCCTCGCTCGGACGGTAGTTTTTGCTCATCTGCCGCAGGCTAACCGGTTTGGGGCGAAATGCCTCGCCAAAGTGCTTGTCAACGTCCGAGTAGTTGCTCATCCGCGGCCCTGGAAACCCGATCAGTTGCCAGCCGATCATATCGATATTTCCGCCGTGGACCGGATCACAGAACATGCCTTCGATCGAATTCCGTCGGAGAAGTGAGAAGAACAACGTGCCCTCGATTTTCCTGAGCAGGTTGTCCTGTTCACTTGGCGGCAATTCATTGAAGCCCTTCAAATCTTTCAATCCTTCGCGATACAGCTGCCTCGGTGTTGCTTTGGCCTGGTAGCCAAATTCGGCGGGAGCGTTCTCTTCGAATGGTTCCTGCGTGTATCGATAGCGATCCCGTCCCCAGGGTCCGGCTAACTGCCGATCGATGAACACCGCCACCCCAGCTTCGTGTGCACCCGGCCCGGTTTCATCGCTCGGAAAGATTCTTGAGGCCGCCGCCGCGACAATCAGGGCTTCCGACTGAGTGAAGAAGCGAAGCGGGATACGGATTGACTGCTCTGTTTGGGCGAAGAGTCGAGAAGGCTTGCCATCAAGGGAGTAGAAGAGCACGCCCCCAATGCTCATCGCCGACAGGGTGAGAAACTCACGGCGTCGCATGGTGCAGCAGCATACCAGAGCCCACTTAACACCGAATAGCGCAGCAGCCTGCCTTCGACGCAGGCCGACCCGGAACCACGAACATCGTTCGACCACGGACAGCGGTTCTCAGAGCCGAGATCGCCAACCAATCGCCAACACCGAAGCGTAGATTTTCCAAGACACTGCACTTGAGCCAGATGATTGGTGTAATTACACGCATTCGCCTCGGCGAGCAACCAATCGTTGTTTTTTCTGACCGCAGCCTACCATCAGATTCATGGCTCAGCCCTAAGCACAAGTCCCTTTGAACTTAGTGCAGATTGCTGCATGGCGGGCGAGCCCTGTTTCTGCTCAGGAGCTTCAACGTTCCGCGCAGCTTGCTCCAACTCCCCGACCCGCTTTCGTATCCGCCCACTCTGCTCCACATCAAAGCCCGTCAAGCCTTGCGCGACTTTCTGCACTGCCTCCTCGTCCCAGCGCGCCTGCGTGATCCCGGTCGCCGTGTGCGCATGCGGCCCCAGCAGCAGATGCCCCAGTTCATGCGCCATCACCGCGCCCAGCAAAACCGCCCGGTCACGCGCCTGATCCGACTCGATCTTCGCGATCCGGTCATAAAAAACGTCAGCCTGCTGCCCGCGTCCATCCTCGCCCATAAAGGCCATCCCGAAAACCTCGCCGCCTGCGCGCCTGCTCTCCCTCGTTGATGGTTCGGAGCGCCTCCACATTCCGGGCTGGCCCGGCATCGCCTGCCTCGATTTCGCCGGTGACGGGAAAAGTATCTGGGTGGTCATGTTCACCACGAGCGAAGCGAAGACCCTGAGCAACCTCGATCTCCAGGGCCGTATCCATCCCGTGCTGCGTGAAGAAAAGATGGTGTTGGGCTGGGCGATCCCCTCCACTGACGGCAAGAAAGTTGCCATCTGGAAGGCCAGCGGCGGTGCTAACGTCTGGATGGTCGAGAATTTCTAGTTGTGTGGCGCGCGTCCCTGTGCGCGAAAAGCGCCTGTAAGGACGGGAAATCCTTGTAGCGTGTCGGCGATGAAAACTATCCCTTCTTTTCGAACTCCACCGTCTTCACGATCTCCCCACCCTCTTTCACGTAATACACGCGATCCGCGGCGAGATCCTTCAGCGTATCGACCTGCCCGCTCGGCCAGCGAATCTCCAGCGACTCCACCCGATTGATCTTCCCCAAGCCGAAATGCACCCGCAGATCGCTCTGCGAAATGTATCCGCCGCCGCTGCGCACCTCATCAATCTGCGAATGCGGTCGCGGCTCGCCCGGCACCTTGGTCACGCACTTGACGCGTGCCCCGATCCCGCTCCGGTTCGACTTCACGCCAATCGTCCTCACCTTAATCCAGTGATTCCCGGTCGTCGAATCGCACCGGACCAGTTGCGGCACGTCGTTCATAGGATTCACGACGAAGTCGACGTCGCCATCGTTATCCCAATCGCCGAACGCGCATCCGCGCGACGCTACCGGCTCCGAAATCCCGGGTCCCACCTCCGTCGATACATCTTCAAACTTCATGTTTCGCAGGTTTCGATAAAGCAGCTTCCGCTGCGGATATCCCGCCTCGGTCTTCAACTGCTCCACCTCGGGGTACACATGTCCGTTGCAGATAAGAATGTCGGGCCAGCCGTCGTTGTCGAAATCGAAAAAGCCGCATCCCCACCCCAGAAACTGTGTGTGTGCGCCCAGTCCGGCGGTGAACGTAGCATCTTCAAAATTCGCGCCGCCCAGGTTGTGATAAAGCGATGGTGTATCTCCCGCGAAGTTCGTCTTCACGATGTCGAGGTTCCCATCCAGATCGTAATCGGCCGTGCTCACGCCCATCCCCGCCTGCGGCTTCCCATCCGGGCTCAGCGCGCAACCTGCCTCCAGCGCCACATCGACGAACTTCCCGTTCTTCTTGTTCTGGTAAAGGATGCTCGACACCGAATCGTTCGCTACATAAATATCGGGCCAGCCATCGTTATCGAAATCCGCCACCAGCACTCCTAGCCCGTATGTTCCCGTCGTGTCGAGTATCCCGCTCTTCTCGCTGACATCTGTAAACGTGCCGTCGCCATTGTTGCGATAGAGAAGATTCTTACTGCCCGTCATCCCTGGCGGCCCGCATGCCACCAGCACGCCCTTATACAGGCACGGCCCCGACTCCGGCACCGGCGCGGTTGCCAGATCCATATCGATATAGTTCGCCACGAACAGATCGAGCCTGCCGTCGCGGTCATAATCGACAAACGCGCATCCTGTCGCCCAACGCGTGCGCGTGCCCGCCACTCCCGCCTTTTCGCTCACATCCGTGAACGTGCCGTTGCCATTGTTGTGATACAGCACATTCTTGCCGAAATATGTGACGAACAGGTCTTCGTATCCGTCGTTGTCGTAGTCGCCGATGCAGACGCCTTGTCCCCAACCGCTCTTCCCGACGCCCGCTCTCAGCGTCACATCTGTAAAAGTCCCGTCGCGATTGTTCTTGAACAACCGCGAGATCGGCTCCTCGCCTTTCGGAAATCCTTCCAGCCGCGTGCCGTTGACAAGAAAAATGTCGAGCCAGCCATCGTTGTCGTAATCGTAGAATGCCACCCCGCAGCCCGTCGTCTCCAGCAGGTATTTGTTCTTGTGCTCGCCGCCGAAAATCGTTTTCGCGTGCAGCCCCGCTTCCTTCGCCACATTGAGAAACGTCACATGCAGAGGCGTACCCGGCTTAATCGGCTCGATCCCGGCCAAGGAGGACGTTGTTGCTTGTGCGGCATTCTGCAGGGCCGCAGTCTCAGCCGCGCTTCGTGCGGGTGCCTGGTTCGCACCTAGCGGCGTCGCACGCTGCTGAGGCCACCGCGCTGCGCGCCCACCTGCCCATGCCGGACGCGCCAGCGCCAACACATTTTCCAACGAGAGCACCAGAGCCGAACGGCTGAGCGAGCGCAGAAATTCGCGGCGTGAGGATGACAATCCGAAAGATCCTGAAATTTGCTTGCTGCGGCGCGCCAATGTCCGTGCCAGAACGCGCCCCTTACCGTTATAGTAAGCGCACAATGACTTGGCAAGCGAACGCTCCCGCCGAAGCGGTTCGTCCTCTCTCTCGTCCTGATCGACCTTTTCCTCGCAGGAAATTCGCAACGCTGTTGCTGGCCGCGCTCACGCTCATGCCGTCGATTGCAGCACAAGTTCAACCACCGGCCGCTCCCACCGATCAGCCGCCAGAAATGCCGCTTGAACTCTCCCGGCCCATCCGTTCCTGGGAGTTCCTTCCGGTTGTAGGCCAGCGCGCCGCGCTCTTTGGCCGCGAGACCGGGCAACTCGAAGCCTGGGTCTACCCGCTGAAAATCTTCCGCGACTTCCATATCCGCTTCCGGCTGGCCAACCGCACCGTGCCCGCCGAATCTCTCGCCCGCACTTTGATCATTCGCCCGGAATCCGCCACTATCGTCTATGGTGGTGACGACTTCTCCGTGCGCGAAACGCTCTTCGTGCCCGTACACGAGCAGGGTGCGATCCTTACCTTTGACGTCGATACCGCCGAACCTTTCGAAATCGAAGCCGCCTTTACCGAGGCGTTTCAGCTGGAATGGCCCGCCGCGCTCGGCGCAACCTATTACAACTGGGAGCCGAAGATGGCCGCATACGTCTTCGGCGAAGAGACCAAGAAATACGTTGCCATCGTTGGCTCTCCCACCGCCGCCGATCCCGAGTTCGCTTATGACGACAACTACTCAAAGGCCGACCAGAATACCTTCCGCCTCGGCCGAATCGAGCGCGGCCATCAGACCGCCCGCATCGTTATCGCCGCCTCCACGCAAGGCGAACTCGATGCGCTCAACATCTATCACCGCCTCCTCAATACCTCTGCGGATCTCCAACGCGACTCCGCCGCTTACTACCGCGATTACCTCGCACGCACCACGCGCATCTCCATTCCAGATGCGCAACTTCAGCGGGCCTACGATTGGGCGCGCATCAGCACCATCCAGGGCCTGGTGCAGAACTCCGGCCTTGGCACTGGCCTCGTTGCCGGATACCGCGTCTCCGGCACCTCCGAGCGCCCCGGCTTCGCCTGGTTCTTCGGTCGCGACTCGCTTTGGACCTCTTTCGCGCTCAACGCCGAAGGCGATTTTGCCACCACGAAGGAAGCCATCGCCTTCATCGCGCAATTCCAGCGCGAAGATGGCCGCATCCCCCACGAGATTGCGCAGAGCGCCCATCTTGTCGACTGGTTTCACGCCTATCCTTTCGCCTGGGCCTCCGCCGATGCGACTCCGCTCTTCATCATCGGCGTCGATGATTACGTGCGCGAGAGCGGCGACGTCGACTTCGCTCGTGCCAACTGGGATCGCCTCACCAAGGCTTACCAGTTCTTGCGCTCCACGTACGACGAGCAAGGATTCCCGCGCAACTTTGGCGTGGGCCACGGCTGGGTGGAAGGCGGCCCCCTCCTGCCTGTTCAGTCCGAGTACTACCAGAGCGGTCTCAGCCTCGAAGCCATCCGCGCCCTTGCTGACCTCGCCAAGCTTACCGGCAAGAACGACATGAGCCGCGAACTCTCCCAGGCCTTCGAGGCTCAGCGCGCCAAAGTCGAAGACGCGTTCTGGATGAACGACTCCGGTATCTACGCCTTCGCGCTTGACCGCGAGCACCGCCCCATCGCTGAAACCAGCGCGCTCGCCACCGTACCCATGTGGTTTGGCCTGCCTGATCCAAAGCGTGCCATCCAGATGATCGACCACCTCGCCGCTCCCGATATCGCCGCCGATTGGGGGATGCGCATCATCGCCAGCCGATCCGCCCACTACAACGGCGGCGGGTATCACTTCGGTTCTGTCTGGCCGCTCTTTACCGGATGGGCCGCCGTGGGTGAGTATCGCTATCACCGCGCCAGCGCTGCCTACGCCAACCTGCGGGCGAATTCTCTGCTCGCTCTCGACGGCGCACTCGGCCACGTCACCGAGGTCCTTTCCGGCGACGTCTTCGAATCGCTGTCCACCAGTTCGCCGCACCAGATCTGGTCCGCGGCCATGGTGATCAGTCCCGTGCTGCGCGGCTTGTTCGCTCTTCAGGCCGATGTCGCCGCCAACCGCCTCACGCTCGCCCCGCATCTACCTGCCAGCTGGAATTCGTTCGTCCTGCACGACGTCAAACTCGGATCGACCGCCGTCGATGTATCGTTCCATCGCGAGCCGAACCAGATCACGCTGGACGCGACCGCCTCAGCAGCCGCGACCCTGGTGTTCAACCCGGCGCTCAGCCCGCGCACGCAAGTCATCGCTGCCGAACTCAATGGCCGCCGCGTCCCGTATCACGTGACCAAAACCGATACCGATCAACACGTGGAGGTCGAACTGCCGGTCACGGCCCGCAGCTCCACCCTCCGGCTCAAGCTCCAGAATGACTTCGGCCTCAGCTATGACAACGCGCTCCCCGCGATCGGTTTCCCGAGCGAAGCCCTCCGCCTGGTCTCTGAAAAGTGGAACAACACGCACAGCGAGCTGACATTGGAGCTCACTGGCCTCCCCGGCCATCAATACGCGCTGAATGTCTGGAATCCCTCGCAGGTCGTTACGGTTGACGGTGCACCATTCAAGCCGTCCTTTGGCTCGAGTGGGGACATCCAATGTGGCTCGAACATTCCTGTGCGCGACTGCAGCGTGCTGCATGTCGCCTTCCCGGCAGATGCCCCTAGCCAGTCACCTGCCGGTTTTGTTACTCGTTCGGTCGTAATGCGTTTTCAATCCAGCAAGTAAGCGGGCACTTATCCAATTTCTTTTTTCTTTCTCTTGTGCTTCGCGGTCGAGTTTTCCAACCCGCACAACGCCTGGCTAGCCAATCCCTATTGCTGTGTCCTCCACCCCTCTTGACCGAACCCTCGCCCCACGCGCAAACTCGAACGTTCACGCCTCGGAGATGTCCATGAAACTACGCTTCGCTCTCGTGCTCATCCTGTTCCTCCTTCCCGTCTTCGCCCAGGACAAGCCCAAACCCGTCGATGCCGAAGGCCACCAATGGTGGCAGCACGCCGTCTTCTATGAGGTCTATCCCCGCAGCTTCGCCGACAGCAACAACAACGGCATCGGGGACCTCAACGGCATCAAGTCCAAGCTCGGCTACCTGCACGAGCTCGGTGTCGACGCGATCTGGATCTCGCCCTGCTTCCCCTCGCCCCAGGTCGATTTCGGCTACGACGTCTCCGACTACGAAAACATCGACCCGATGTACGGTACCCTCGCCGACTTTGATGCCATGCAGAAGGAAGGCCAGAAGAAGAAGGTCAAGATCATTCTCGACTTCGTCGTTAACCACTCGAGCGACCAGCATCCTTGGTTCCTCGATTCGAAGTCGTCCAAGTCCGCCCCTCATCGCGATTGGTACATCTGGCACGACGGCAAGGGTCCGGGGCTGCCCCCCAATAACTGGACTTCCAACTTCGGCGGCTCTGCCTGGAAATTCGACCCCACCACCAACCAGTGGTATTACCATTACTTTGCCATCCAGCAGCCCGACCTCAACTGGCGCAACCCTGCCGTTGAGAAAGCGATGTTCGATGTAACCCGCTGGTGGTACCGCCGCGGTGTCGCCGGCTTTCGCCTCGATGCCGTCGATACCTTGTTCGAAGATCCCGACCTGCGAGATAACCCCGTCCTCCCCGAAATCAACGAGTACGGCGATCACGAGCAGGATCGCAAGTACAACGACAAGCTTCCCGAGGTCCACGATGTTCTCAAGGGCCTGCGCAAAATCGCAGACCAGCACGATGCCGTCCTCATCGGAGAAACCTGGACCAGCAATGTCGCCGAACTCAAGCAGTACTACGGCGACAACAACAACGAACTGCAGATGCCGATGGATTTCCTCTTCACCAAGGTCGACAAGCTCTCGCCCGCCGAGTTCCGCCACCAGATCGCCGGCATCGAATCCGCCGGCGGCTGGCCCGTCTATGTCCTCAGCAATCACGATATCGTCCGCGCTTACAACCGCTACGGTGACGGTGTCCACAACGACGACATCGCCAAGCTGATGGCCGGTTTTTATCTGACGTTGCGCGGTACGCCCATCATGTATTACGGCGAAGAGATTGGCATGGAGACCAACACTCCCACTCGCAAGGAAGATGTGAAGGATCCCATCGGAATCAGCGGCTGGCCGAAAGAAAAAGGCCGCGACGGCGAGCGTACCCCCATGCAGTGGAACGATCAGCCCAACGCGGGCTTTAGCACCGCCACCCCGTGGCTCCCCGTGCCGCCCAGCTATAAAACCCACAATGTGGCTGCCGAATCGAAAGATCCAAACTCGATTCTCAACTTCTATAAGCGTGTGCTCGCGCTGCGCCACGCCAACCCCGCTCTCCTGGACGGCAGATACGTCGCGCTTAACGAGAATGACGATCACGTCATGAGTTACCTGCGCGCCTACAAGAACCAGGCTGTGCTCGTCGCACTGAACATGTCGAGCGCTCCGCAGAAAGTTAAGTTCGACCTGACCGGCCAGGGCTTCGCAAACCCGAATTACAAAACGCTGCTCGCCACCCCGGATGCAGCGAGTGCGAGTGGGGAAGTCTCCTTGCCCCCGTTCGGCGTCTTCATCGGAGAGGTCACCAAGTAGGACGACGACGTTATTGCTCCATTCAAGCCCTTTTTCTCTCGAGCGGGGGTGTGCTGCCTCATTCAAAGCCCGTTCTTTGGGCTCACTGAGAGCAAAAAGTAAAGAGCTGGAAGCCAAAAGCGAAGGCACGCAAGATTCAAACCCGCCGTAGAATCTCCCGGAGTATCGGGAACGATCCCGCGCCGAGGTCCGTACTTTTGAAAATGAAACGCCCCGTGAGAACCGTCGGAATGATGTGCTTCGCGTCCATCCTGGTGTTCTCCGGCGTTGCACATTCGCAACCGCCATCCCAAGCTCCCACCTTCCACGCCCAAACCCAACTGGTACTCGTCGATGTCCTCGCGCGCGACCTCAAGACCGGCCTCCCGGTGCGCAATCTCCAGCGTGATGACTTTCGTGTCTTCGACAACAAGCGCGAAGTTCCCCTCGCCACCTTCGACAGCGGGACGCACGCCAGCATTCGCCCTCTGACCTTGTGGTTCATCGTGATCTGCAACGAGGGTGGCAAGGGCGAGGGCGGCGGCGACGCTTCAGGCTGGTTCTCTGGCAGGGAATCACTCTTTCGCCCGGCGCTCGACCATCTCGATCGCGGCGATCGCGCGGCCGTCGGGCACTGGTGTGACAATGGCGAGGCCAATCTTGATCTGCTGCCCACTGCCAACCGCGATGCGGTGATCGCCAAGCTCACCGAAACCCTGCAGCCGATCGCTTTTGAGCATCATCGCTCCGATGATCGTCCTGGCGAACTTACCCTGCAACGTCTGGTGCGCATGATTCTCGACCAGACCCACCAATCGCAGCCACAACCATTGCCCATCTTGCTGTTTCTACACACCGATATCACCGGCATGCCGCGCCACGAGGCCGACGCCCTCGTCGATGAGGTTCTGGAAACCTCCGGTTTCGCCTTCGGCATCAAAGATGCCGCCGCGCCCGGCTTCCCCCGCGGCCATTTCTTCGGTGAGCAGAATTCGGTTCTGCATTATTTCGCGGACCAGACTGCGGGCGCCTACTATTCCGTCCCGCCCGATCAATACCCGAAAACAGTCGAGAATATTCTCGAGCAGCTCCACGCCCGCTACGAGCTCGGGTTCAAACCGCCAAAAATCGACGGCAAGCGTCACCAGTTGAAAGTGGAATTTACCGGCAGCGCGAAGTCCCTTGCCAACACCACCCGCCTGCGCTACCGCCCGGAATACATCCCCTCAATGCATTAGCCAATGCTTGGCGCCCCCGAGCTTCACGAGCGTCCGTGCGCGCTAATCTGGGAAGATAAAAGCTTCTAGTGCCCCACCAGCAATTTTTTCTGCATATCTTCCAGCGAAACGTTCTTCGTCTCCGGATACACAAACAGCACCACGAAGAACTGCAGCACCATCATCCCTGCGAAGAACACAAACGGAATCGGCTTTGACCAAGCTGCGACTGCCGGAAAGAAGTTCGACACGATCGCCGCCATCGCCCAATGCGTGAAGCTCCCTAAACTCTGCCCCTTCGCCCGCACCTTATTGGGGAACACTTCGCTGATGTACACCCAGATCACCGACCCCTGCGAGAACGCGAAGAACGCGATATACGCCACCAGGAGCCAGATGAGCAGCTCATGCCGTTGCCCGGTCTGGAAGATCCACGCGACGCCTGCCAGGCATAATGCCGTCCCGACCGACCCGATCAGCAGCAGCGTCCGCCGCCCAACTTTGTCGATCACCGACATCGCCAGCATCGTGAAGCATAGGTTCGTGAACCCTACTACCACCGCCTGCAGGTCGCTCGAAACCTTGCTGAAGCCCGCAAACGCGAAAATGTCATTCATGTAGTAGATGATGGCGTTGATCCCGGCCAACTGGTTGAACATGGCGATGCTCACCGCAAGAAAAATCGGGAAGCGATACTTCCGCGAGAAGAGCGGCTCGTCGCCCAGCGCATGCTCCGCATCAATCGACTCGACGATGTCCTGCAGATCTTTTGCGTAATCCACTTCGCCGGTTAGCCGCAGCACGTCGCGTGCCTCGTCGATCCGCCCCTTCTTCACCAGCCAGCGTGGGCTGCGCGGAATCATGAACAGCATCAGGAAGAACAACGCAGCCGGTACCGCCGAAATCCCCAGTTTCCACCGCCACTCCATATCGATCCCGAACCCGCGCTCGCCGATCACGAAGTTCGAAAAATACGCGAGCAGGATTCCCGCCACCACGTTGAACTGGAAAAATCCCACCAGCCGCCCACGCCAGGTCGCTGGCGCGATCTCGGCGATGTACATCGGCCCTAGCACCGACGACCCGCCGATTCCCAGACCGCCCAGAAACCGGAACACCACCAGCGAATTCCAGTCCCACGCAAACGCGCACCCCACCGCCGAAATGAAATAGAGCACTGCCATCACCCGCAGGCTGTCGCGCCGACCGTATTTGTCGCCCGGAATGCCCGCGAGCATCGACCCAACAATCGTTCCCACCAAAGCCGCCGCTACCGTCCATCCCAGACTGCGCGGCGTCAGGTGAAACACGTCAGTCAGCGCGCTTGTCGTTCCCGCGATCACCGCCGTATCGAATCCAAACAGCAGGCCACCTAGCGCAGCTACCACCGTGCTCTTAAGAAGGTAGGCATTGAGTCTCATAGAGGAATGCAGGCTCCGTTGTTTCGACCGTTCTACCCCAGAAGTTATTGACCGGGGCTCGAAAACGATATACTCTCGGGCACAGTTTTGGAAGCAGACTGTCCAGTTTCACAAAAGTCTGCCAGGGCGCACTCAAGGCGAACGCGCAATAACGTTTTTTTAGGGGATTTGAGGACCAGTCCGCATACGGGACCTGTCATATCAGATTCCCTCAATTTGCAAAGCCGGGATCTCGGCAAGGTCTCCTTTGACCGACCAACATCGACCGAAGTACCAGCAGATCGTCCTCGACTTGCGCAAGTCCATCACCTTGGGCGAGTACAAAGAGGGCGAGCGCCTGCCCAGCGAGGCCGACCTCGTCGAGCGCTTCCAGACCTCACGCTTAACCGTGCAGCGCGCACTCAAAGAACTGCAGCACCAGGGCCTCATTGAACGGCGGGCAGGCTCAGGAACCTTTGTGCGCCGTGCCGACCGTGCCGAACAGCACGTTTTTGGACTGCTGATCCCGGGCCTCGGCGAAACCGAAATCTTCGAGCCTATGTGCCAGGGCATGGCCCGCGCCGGCCGCGCCGGCGGTCACGCGCTGCTCTGGGGCGATACCACCCATACCGCCAACGATCAGGACTCCGACAAGGAAGCCCAGACCAAAGCCCTCTGCGAGTACTACATCTCTCGCGATGTGACCGGCATCTTCTTCGCTCCCCTCGAGCTTACCGCCAGCAAAGATTGTGTCAATGAATGGGTGGTCGATGCGCTGGAGAAGGCGCGCATCCCCGTCGTCCTGCTCGATCGCGGCATCTACCGCTACCCGCGGCGCAGCCCCTTCGACCTGGTCGGCATCGACAATCGCTGGGCCGGCTTCGTGGTGGCTGAGCATCTCTTGCGCCATGGCTGTAAGCGCCTGCTGTTCGTCGCCAAGCCGGGATCCGCGCCCACCGTCGAAACCCGTGCCTCCGGTTTCCGCGATGCGGTCCAGGCTTTTGAAGTGGCGGGCGCGCGCGGGCACGTCCATATCGCCGATCCCGAGGATGTCCGGGCGCTGGAAGCCTCCTTCGCTACCGGCATGCCTGATGGCATCGTTTGCGCTAACGACATTACCGCCGCCCGCACCATGCAGTCGCTCGAGCAACTGAAACTCCACGTGCCGGAAGATGTGCGCCTGGTCGGAATCGACGACGTCAAATACGCGGGCTTGCTCGGCACGCCTCTCACCACCCTGCGCCAGCCCTGCCGCGAGATCGGCGAGACCGCTATCAACGTCATGCTCGAACGCATCGCCCATCCCAACATGCCCGCCCGCGAAATCATGCTTGAGTGCAAGTTGGTCGTCCGCCAATCTTGCGGCAGTCATTTGAGAGAAATGGTCGAAGCCTAGGAAGCCGGCGAAGGCGATTGCTCAGCCGCGGAGGTGCCCGCACAGAATCAGCCGCGCAGCGGCAGCCGCCGCAGATTCACGAGTCCACGTCAGAGGACGTCACCTCGGCTTTGCTCCCAACAACTTGAAAACCTTGAAACTCTGAAACGTCGCTTCCGGTTGACCCCGAACGCCTGCCATCGTCTAATGCCGCATGTCTCGGGCCCGTGTTCTTTTTCTGCTGGGTTTTGCGTTCGCTGCATTCGTCGCATTGGCCCACGCCCAGTCTCACGCCACTACCAACTGGGACGTTCGTCCATCGCTCAAGTTCGATACCCTGTGCGCTCTGAATGTGCTGAGCGGAGACCCGTACTACCTGGAGTACTACCGGTCCGACTACCAGCGCCTCGCGAAAAAGTTTAAGCCTGAAGAGCTCGTCGCTTTCGGCAATCTCAAGCGCCGCATCAAAGACGAAAACGGCGGCATCATCTCCGCGCAGCTCGCGCTCTACTTTTCGGCGGTCGATGCCGAAAGCATCCCGGAGATGATCCGCGCCGTCGACGACAGTAACCCCATGCAGCGCAACCTCCGGGCGACGCCCTATTTTGATGAAGACCAGTGGAAGGTGTACGACGCCAGCCGCCCGGATCTGAAAGCGGCCTTGCTCGCGCTCCAGCGCATCGGCTTCGAGAACGACTGGAAACAGAACGCGCTGCCCGCGGTCGAGAAGGCTCGCGCCGCCATCCTCGGCGAGTTGCCGCATTACGACATCGTGCCCGTGATCGAAGCGAAATTAGGCAAGCCGCTCACCTCTAACCGCATTACCGTCTACTTGCTGTATTACTCCGAGCCGCACGGCATCAAGATCACCGGCACGCGCTTTCTCACCCACTACTCGTACCCGTTCCGCATCGTGTTGCGCAACGCGATTCACGAAATGATGCACCCGCCCTACGATCTGGCGCACGATCGCGAACTGCGCGAAGACCTCGACTCGCTGCGCGGCGACCCCTTTTTGATGAACATGGTGGAGCATCACGATCCGTCGTTCGGCTACAACACGCTCGATGGGCTGGTCGAAGAGGACTGCGTGCAAGCTCTGGAGGAAGTGATTGCTGAACACTTCGGCGCTGGCCACGACGCACGCGCCTACTGGCGCGAGCAGGACGGCGGCATTCACGTGTTCGCAGTCGCACTCTACTCGCTGATGCAAGAGCAGCACTTTGAGCAAGCCGCCGAGCCGTTCCCGGCGTTTCTGAAGCGAATGTTCCAGGAGAAAAAATTCGCGAACGGCCAGATCGAACGGAGAAATAAGCTCTTCTTCCAATCAGCCGTCTGAGGAAAAGCCTGGATGAACAACAAAGAAGCTGACTTATCCTCCTTCGAAGGAGGCCGATTGCTGATCTGACTGAATGCTGACTGCGGTCAACCAGCGGCCATGGCTGGCCAAATACCAAATGCGACTTACTATTTACCGCTTTTCAATCTTCCAGCGACTCCGACTCAATCCCGATATTCTTCTCGCCCGCCGCCTTCTTCTCCCAATACTTTTTCACCCAGGCGGCAAAACTCTTTCCGGCGGCAGTGTCTTTGCCGGTAAATGCCAGCGCTGCCACGTCCGCATAACCAATCCGCACCCTCTCCTGACGGCCTTTCGGAATCATGCGCGCGTAGCAGTCGGCGAGCGTGGGGCCGTCGTTCTTGCGGTCGAAGAGATAGCCCTCGAGCTTGGAGCCGTTCTTCAGCGTCACCGTCAGATCGCCGCGATAATCAAAAGCCTTCTCCAGCGCATCGCGGATCTCGGTCTCCGTGGCCAGCGCAGGGATCCAGCCTTCGAGATTTTCGTGCTCGAAGCCCAGTTTCTCGTCGTCCGAAGGCCCCCCTTCGCTTTGAGTATGTGGCGCGGCGTCGGGTGTGGCGGGAACTTTGCAGTCAGGCATGATTTGTACTCCGTTTGTCGCGCGCACTCTTGTGTGCGGCTGACGCGGGCACTCCGCAGGGCGTGGCTGCTCTGTCCGAGGAAGCGCTTGCTTGAAACTAGGCGCTCGGCGCCGACCCGATCTGCACCAACGGCCTTTGCGGTCGCGACGGCGCTGCCGGCGCATCGCCATCGATGTCCGGGTCGCGATACCGGTCGAACAACGTGGCTTTCACCGTGGCCAGGAATCCGCCCAGCGAGCCAAACGTGTCGTTCACCGCGCTCGCTTCGTAGCCACTGTGCACCATGCAGTTCGCGCACTTCGGATTCCCGCTCTCCGTGCCGTAATTCTCCCACTTGGTCGAATACATCAGTTCGTCGAATGTGTCGGCGTATCCGTCCTGCAGCAGGTAACACGGTTTCTGCCAGCCAAAGATGTTGTACGTCGGCATGCCCCACGGCGTGCACTTGTACTCGCGCCGCCCCATCAGATACTCCAGAAACAGCGGGCTCATGTTAAAGCGCCACTTCGCTCGCCGGTTGCTCAGGATCTGGCGGAACAGCAGCCGCGTCTTCTTCTTCGACAGGAAATGATCCTGGTCTGGAGCCTTGTCATAGGTATAGCCGGGCGAGAGCATCATGCCTTCAACGCCCAGGTCCATCATCTCGTCAAAGAACTCCCGCACACTCTTCGGCTCCGCACCATCGAACAAGGTCGTGTTGGTCGTCAGCCGGAAGCCGCGCTTCAGCGCCTCGCGAATCCCTTCAACCGCCTTGTCATACGTACCTTCGCGGCACACCGCAAAATCATGATGCTCGCGCAGCCCGTCCATGTGCACCACGAACGAGAAGTACTTGCTCGGCTGGAACTGGTCGATCTTCTCCTTCAGAAGCAGCCCGTTCGTGCATAGGTAAACGTATTTCTTTCGCGCGATCAGTCCCGCTACTATCTCGGCGATCTGGGGATGCATCAGCGGCTCACCGCCCGGAATCGACACCATCGGTGCGCCACACTCCTCCACCGCCTGGAAGCACTGCTCCGGCGTCAGGTCGCTCTTCAGAATGTGCGCGGGATACTGAATCTTGCCGCAACCGGCGCATGCCAGGTTGCAACGCATCAGCGGCTCCAGCATGAGGACGACAGGGAAGCGCCTCCGGCCTTTTAGCTTCTGGCCGACGACGTAGCTCGCTACCGTCCACATTTGAGAAACAGGAACGCCCATGCGATAAAGTGCAACCTCCTGAAAATAAAGACCTACGCTGAACACGCCCCGTTCAAGCCTGCTTCTGGCTTGAATGGAAGTTCTTCAAGAAACCCTGCCGAAGCGAACCCCCCGGTTGGCGTGCTTTCTCTTAGATGACGCCGGATTCATCAATGATACCGGAATTGCCCATGCGGGGGAAGTTACGCAGGGAGAACAGGATGGACCGCGACCGAACCCAAAGAAAGGCGTTCTGTGCGAAAAGCACGGGGACTGCGCGCTCGAGGGTTCAGCACTGGCGCTACGAACTAATCCCAAGCGCCAATTAGAATCTCCGAAAATTATCCACGACGAACCCGTAGTTCGAACTAGCAGTGCCGCCGTGCGGAGGATCATGATTAAAACGGCTCAGAGGAAAAGGGACGCCATCGTATGGAACCTTGGTGCGGACATCCGGCGCAGAAAAAATGACTTCGAGTGGTTTGCCATTCTTCTGATGCTCGCGGCGATTTCTCCCTCCTGTTCCGCAAACTCTATCCTCGTCCTCATCCGCGACAGCAACGTGTGGATGGCCGCCGATTCCAAGCTCACCCATGCCTCGGGTAAGCCTCGGTACGGCTGCACAATCGGCCAGGGCAAGGGCTTCTATTGGGCGGCCGGATCCCCGGCCGTCGACGCGCCCGCGTTCCGTCTCGACGCCATAATCGCCAAAACTGCCGCCGCAGACGGGACCCTGCTGCAACAAATGAAAGCCCTGCTCGAGAAATCTCGCAAGCCAATCACCGGACAGCTGGAGCAGCTTCGCGCGACGAATCGTGCCCGATTTGAATCCCTGATGGGAGTCGCGAACCACGATCTGGTGAAAGTTATCTTTGTCGGTATGGAGAACCATGTTCCCACCGTGGTCTGGGCGACCGTGGTTGCCGTGGAACAGAACGGACGTGTCGTAGTGTCCGTCGATTCCGTTCAATCTGTGATACCGGCCGAGGTTCAAAATGGCGTGGTCGGCGCGGGACACACGAAAGAGGCCCTCCGCTATCTGGCCGAGCACCACTGGGAGACCGTCACCGACCCTGCTCCCTTGCTGCACCAGAGCTTGCTGGCCGAGGCGAAGGCGAATCCCGATGCGGTGGGCGGCCCCACCACTATCCTGACCTTCGGCGAAGCTGGTGCTCATTGGATCGACGGCGGCGCCTGCCGGATCCAACACCCAGGGGGTCCTGAGACCTCGACGACACGGCGGTAGCTCCCAGCCCTGAAACTGTGAAACCTGCGACTTTGAAAGCTTAGCTTTTTCTGCATCCTGAATACTTGACGCGTCATCTATCTTTGCCAGTTCGCAACCTCGGTCGAACTCCCCCTATCGGGCCAGGCGTTCGAGTGGCTGTGACGCGTTCAACATTTTCTGCAATTCAGAGGGCTTTTCGAATGAAGACTTCCCGCTCGTTGGCTATTCTCGGCGCTCTCAGCGCTCTTCTCCTCTCTAGCGCGGCCGCTTTCGCGCAGGCCGCCGAATGGGACATCGATCCCAACCACTCCACCGCCCAGTTCACCGTGCGGCACATGGGTATCTCGAACGTGACCGGCTCGTTCACTAAAGTATCCGGTGTGGTCCAGCTCAACGACAAAGACATCGCGCAATCAACGGTGCAGGCCACCATCGACGTGAACTCGGTCGACACCCGTGTCGAAGCCCGAGACAAAGACCTGCGTAGCCCGAACTTCTTCGATGTTGCCAAGTATCCAACCATGGAGTTCAAGTCGACAAAAATCGTGAGTGTCGGCGAAGGCAAGCTCCGGGTCACCGGCGATCTCACCATCCACGGCACCACCCACCAGGTCACGCTCGACGTCGACGGCCTCACGCCGGTTACCGCCGACCCCTGGGGCAATCAGCGCCGCGGCCTCTCCGGGACCACTTCCATCAATCGCCAGGAATTCGGTTTGCGCTGGAACAACCGCATCCCCACCGGTGAAGCCGTCGTCGGCGACACCGTCAAAATTCAGATCGACGTCGAACTGGTGAAGAAGAAATAACCTCCGACCAGTGAAGGCAAAACAATCGGAGTCTTTTCCGCGAAGAAGTACCCGGGATCCCCAAAGGGCAGTAACTCGCAGCCTGACCCGGAGCTGAAAGCCAACGGCGACGTCAACGGTTTCCGTGACGTGCTCTTGGCTGGCGGCCTGCTCGACAAGAACAGTCGGCTGTGGCCGCCATCTGTTGTGCGTCGGACGTGCGTCGGAAGGACGTTTCGATCGGAGGGAAGGGAATTTGTCTCGGCACTACGGTTGTGATGTTGCCTTGCTCACGACTTGCCGCGCGACAGCGCCAAGATAGTCGGCGCCAATCTGCTCCTCCCATGTTAGAAAGGCAGGCATCGCCAACAATCGTAAGCTGAGCTCGCCTTTGTCCGGTGCTGCCGCTGATGCGGGGGAAAGCTCATGGCGTCGGATGGAGGGATTCTGCGAATCGGTCGGCCCGGTTTCAGCGCTCGCCCGTTCTTCGACCCGAGCAGTCCGGATCGCGCTCGATAACTTCGCGGCCAGGATCCGATCGAAGCTTTCGCTCACGATGATCGAGTTGTCGGGCCATTCCTCCACGATCACCGGCCCTTCGTTGGTAGAAACCAGTGCCGCGCCAGTCGGGCACGGCGACGTGGAGCACGCCGGAACGTCCTGCACCGTCGCCCCTGGGTAGCGGCGCGCCACGCTGGTGGCGTAGAAGCGGGCAAACTTCTCAGCGGCTTGCGCGTTCTTCCAGTGCGAGACGTAAAGCAGTGCCAGGTCGGCGGTGGTCGGTTGCGGATTCGATTGCGTCTTCTTATACGCAACGTAACTTCCGCCCTGCCAGTTCGAGGCTAACTCGTGCGCCGTCCGATGATCACCAAACTGCCGGAGCAGCGACCGCACGTCCAGTTCGCCGAAGCTGCCCGAGTCGTACACCTCATACTTATTGGCGAGCAAGGCGTGCACGTCGGGAATCGCGACCGGCGCGATCTTTTCGCGATCCAGATACGCTTTGGGATCGAACACCTCGTGCGTGTTGCGCGGCGGGTGCGCGAAGACGCCCGCGAACGCCGCCTGCTTGCCGGCCTTATCGAGCACTTCGGCTTCGAAGATCAGCCCATCGCGATAGGGAAACGCGCCCGCCTCGCGCAGCACCATGGGGGCGTTGTGCAGCATCTCGGTATCGATCGAAGCCTGCACCGCCGGCTCTTCCATGCTCGCTACGATGCCCGGCGTCGACTGCAGGCTGCGGCCGTAAGGCGCGAGCGCGTAATCGAAGTACACCACCATCGCCTGGCCTTCGACGATCGCGTGGCGCGCCGTGGCCATCTCGTCGTTGCCCGAGTCTTTCTCGCCATGTTGCTGCCAGGTTTTCAAATCGAAGTTCTGATCCTGCAGCGCGTGCGTAAGTTCGTGCGCCAGGATCGGTTCCTGGTGCTCCAGCGAAACCGTCTTCAGCAGCCAGATGGTCTTGTTTTCCGGGTTGTAGAGGCCCGCGACCTGCTTGCCGGTTGCCTTGACCAGGAAGTCTTTGAGATCGAATTCTCGCGGCAGCAGCCCGAACTTCTTCATGGTAAGTTCGGCGCGAGCGAAGCGCTGCGAGTACTCCGCCTTCGCCAGTTGCTCCTTGGTGAACTGCTCGATGTCGGCCGGCCCGACCATCTGCCGCTTGATCGCCGACCGTTTCGCGTAACCCGTGTCCACGCTGGCGAAATCCAGGATCTTGTCCACCGACGCGAAGAGTTCCTTGGCCTGCTCGTCGGTCATTTTCACTTCCGGTGGATGCTCCACGCGCACCTTGCGCGCCTGGTCGGCGAGACTACCCGAGGACTGTGGCTCTGGTGCCCCCGACGTCGTTGGCATGCCGGGAATCACCTGATTTGGATCGAGCGGCTGCAGGCTGTGCGTGTTCCCTGGCGCCGCCTGCTGCGCAACGCTGGAAAGGATAAAGGCGAAAACCAGACACACGAGCGCGCCGCCGCGGAGAACGTTCATGAGCACCGCCAAGAAGAATGAGCTTTTATTTTCGGGGAGCCCTGCGCTTCGGGGAAGGATCTCCACCGGACAAGCGGTTACGGGGGTAATAGAGAAAAGGTTTCAAGGCTCTAGTTTTCAAGGTAGCTCACCTCGGAAACTCTGAAACCTTGAAACTTGTCTACCCGACGAACTTGAGCGCCTTGAGATAGCTTCTTACTGCCGGTAGACCACGCCGCCCTTCATCACGAACGCCACCCGCTTCAGCACGCTGACATCCCTCAGCGGATCGCCCGGCACGGCCACAATGTCGGCGAAGAAATTCGGCTTCAGTTGCCCAATCTGGTTTTCCCAGCCCAGAAGTTTTGCGCCGTTGATCAAGTCCGCCTGCAGCGTGGCCAGCGGCGTCATGCCGTACTCGACCATCAACTCGAACTCGCGCGCCTGCGTACCATGCGGAAACGGCCCCACATCGGAGCCGACCGCAAACGGAACCCCGGCCGCCATCTGCTTCTTGAAATCCTGCGCGTGAATGTTGAGGATCTCGCGCTCGTGCGCTCCCGCCGCCGGCGTGGCGGCGTGGTCCGCGAAGTACTCCTGGATGGTGAAGGTCGGCACCGCGTAGATCTGTTTCTCGCGCATCACACGCATGGTTTCGTCGGAGAGTTGGAAGGCGTGATCGACCGAGACGACGCCGGCCTGTGCCGCGTAGAGCGCCCCCGGATCCCCGGTAGCGTGCACCGCCACGTGATGCCCGGTGCGAGCCGCTTCGGCGACCGCCGCCGCGAGTTCGGCTTCCGTGTACTGAAAGGGCGTTGACAGCCGGCCGTTCACGATCGAGTCGGGCCCGGTCTCGTAGATCTTGATGAAGTCCGCGCCTTCCTTGAATTGCTGGCGAATCGCGGTGACCAGTTCGGCGGCGCTGTTCGCGTAGGTCGCGTTCGAGAAGATATGCTGCTCGGGGTTGTAGTGGATCGCGTCTTCGTGCCCACCCAGTATATCGATGGCGTTACCCGAGACGCGCAGCCGCGGCCCGGGAATCGATCCCGAGTTGATCGCGTTGCGCACGGCGCTGTCCGCCGAGCCCGCGCCCTCGGTGCCCATGTCCCGCTCGGCGGTGAATCCAGCCATCAGATCGTCGCGGGCGGCGAGCGTCGCCGTGATAGTGCGCTGCGGCACCGACTCTTCCACCGTCTGTAGATCTTCTGCCCCGGGATGAAGAAACAGGTGAATGTGCGCATCGATCAGGCCGGGCAGCAGCGTGCGGTCGCCCAGATCGATGACCTCGACTCCGGCCGGCCGCTTCAGCGACGACCCTACCTCGACAATGCGGTCGTTTTGCACCAGAATCTCGCCCGGCGAAAGATATTGACCGCTATCGATCTGCAAAAGCCGTTGAGCGTGCAGCAGGATGGCATGCGCGGGCTGAACCGCGGGCGCCTGGGCGAAAGCGCTTGAAAATAATCCGAGGATGATGATCGCAACGCGAGGCATTCGGTTTTGCAAAGTAAGGGCTGAGGGCATACGCACGGGATAGTACCACCAGAACTGGAATTCAGATTGCGGCGGCCGGCCCTTCGGCGCCCGGCGCTTTCACCCTCAGAAGGGCAACGCCTTGGTTTCGGCACACCATGTCCAGCCCAGGGCCGACTGCCAAGCGCCAACCTCGAATCGCCGAATCATTCGGGCCGCGAACACCTTCCGCAGGGGATTGGTTCACCTGAACATCGACCTGGCACATGGATCACAGACATCCCGTTCGTCCCGCCGAACAATAAAGGGTGGCGGAGTGGCGGGTCAGCGCTCCGCAAACGCAGGAGGTCTCATGCGAACGGGCAAGGTCCTGCTGGTGCTGGCAGCTATCCTGGTGGTGTTGGCAGCTGTCCAGGCGCTGGCGCAGGAAAAATCGCAGATCACGGTAAAGAACACCGAGGTGGTGACCGGGGTAGTGATCGTCGATGTGGTGAAGGGCGACCAGAAGCTCGAACTGCGCTGCAATCAGGGCGCAAGCTTCTGCAAGGCCCTGAAGAGCGGTACCTATCAGATGGTCGAACTGCCCGAGCACTGGGGCATGTACGAGTGCAAAAACGCCGAAATCTATGACAATCCTGTCAACGGACAGGAAGCCAAGGAAAAGATCGGCGCGTACTGCATCACCACGAAGTAAAGCTCGTTCTCTCGGCGAACCCGGTGTGGCGCGCACTCTGCTGTGCGCGGATTCGTGCGCGGGCGCGCAGAACACTTGATGACGCCCCGGAAGTGCCCCATGGAAGCCGTCTCCTTGGGCTTCACTGGGCAGTTTGGCTGGAAGCTGAAGTTGACAGTCGGCAGCTGTCCGCCTTCTATTCCTCGCCCGCCATCTGTGTCCGCCGCAGGCGCAAGCGGTCGGCGACCAGCATGGTCGAGACCCAGATGCTCCCCACCAGATAACCGGCAATCACATCGCTCGGGTAATGCACACCGAGATAGATGCGCGAGAGCCCGATGGTGAACACCAGCGCCGCGGCCGCGATCCAGATCATCACGCGAAGTGGCCGTGACATTGTGCGCGCGGTCAGCAGTCCCGCGAGAACTCCGTAGAAGCAGAAGGAAAACAGCGAGTGTCCGCTGGGAAAGCTGTAGGTGTGCGGCACGTGGCCGAAGAAGGGCGTTGGCCGCGGACGGTGAAAGGCCGACTTGAGCGTGAGGCTGAGCACGGCCGCGCCTCCCACCGTTACCAGCAGCCAGATCGCGGCGCGCCGCCACAGAAAATGCCGGAACAGCGCGAAGGCGAGCAGCGCGATGATGGCCAGTCCGCCCGACCCCATCCAGGTGGCGGCAAACATCAGCCGCGTGAGGTCCGGCGTGGCCCACTGGTGAACATAGGCACGAACATACGCATCAAAGGCCCCGGTGTGCTGCTCGACAACGCTCTCGGCGAGCCAGGCGAACAGGAACGTGGCCAGCCATGCGCTAGCGAAACTGAGCAGCGGAAGCCGTGCGAGTTCCACGGCCGCGGGCGTGTTCTCCGGCCCGGTAAAGGTTTGGGAACCATGGCGAGCGTCATCAAGCATTCGGAGGAGTATAGCGAAGGGTCGAGTGTGGCGCGCACACGCCTGCGCGCGCAAATGACGCGAAGACGCAAGCGTCTGGCATGTCCAGGCTCTCTCAGCGGACGCTTGAGCCGCTAAACTTCTCGATCAGCGAGTCGAGTTTCGCAAACAACGCGCCATTGCCCTGCCGCGGATATGCCGCCAGGCTCTCCCGGTAGTGGGGCAGGTTGAACAGGAACGACTCGATCCGCTCCTTGTTCAGCCCCTCCTCCCAAAACGCGCCGTAGCCGCTCTTCTCCAGCCAGTACGCATTGAAGATCTGCTCAAACTGGTGCTCGACCGGAATCGCAAGGTAAGGCTTGCCGAGATGCAGCGCTTCGGTGACGAGCGAGAAGCCTGCATTGGCCACGATCGCTTTTGCCGAAACGAGGTCGGCGAGAAATCCATCCAGGCTGGGCTTCTTGTAGGTGACGTTTGCCTGCTGCCCCTCGCGGTTGAACCCATAGGCAACGAACGGCGCGCGCACGCTGGCCAGCAACTTTTCAAGCGCGGGTGCGGGCGAGGTGACGTAGACGAGGATGTGCTCTCCCTGGCGCGGCTTCGCCGCGAGGATGCACTCGCGCAGAATCGGCGGAAAGAGAAACGTGTTTGGCTTGGTGATCTTCGCACTGAAGAACGAAGTGGCCAGGTACGCATTGGCATGCGGCACCATGAGCCGTGTCACCATTTTCGCAGCAGCCGCGTCGCGACGGTACTGCCGCGGATAAGTCACGGCTGTATTGGTAAGTGTGTGCTGGTTATCAATGGAGATGACGGGCAAACGCTTGCGCCGTGCGGCGTGCGAGGAGAGTGGTTCGAAGTCGGTAATCACCAGATCGATGGATTGGTCGTCGATAAGGTGTTTCAGCCGGGAGACGGAGGCCGCAGCCTTCGGTGCGGCGAGCAGATTCCTGGTCAGTGTGCGGCGGTAACGCACCTGGTTGTTCACGTAGGCCAGACGCCATCCGAAGATTTCGGTGACCGGGAAATCTTTGCCGAGGTTGGCAAGGCCGCGATCGAAAGAAACGATGTGAACGCTGTGCCCGCAGCCGATCAGGTGCGTGATCACTTCTTTGGCGCGAGTGGAGTGCCCGGAGCCTTCTCCGTTGACGCCGTAAAGGATGTTGGCCATTCGATGTGCGGAGTATAGCGCGGGGTGATTGCGATGGGGGCATCTACCTGAGTTCGAAGGTGACGAGGACCTGCGTTTCAACTTCGACCGGCTTATGGTTCAGAAGGTAAGGCTTGTACTTCCACTGCCTCACCGCCTCTTCGGCAGCCGCAGCCAGTAATGGGTGTCCTGAAATCAAGGCCAACTCTTTTACTTCGCCTTCACGGCTGATAACGACTTTGAACAGAACTTTGCCTTCAATGTGTTTTCTCCGCGCCTCTTCCAGATAGACGGGTTGCACCTTCCTGGGACACGCGGACTCTTGTGGGAGGAGCGATGCCAGGCAGTGGCGCCGCAGGCGCAGGCAGCAAGTCCTGGGCGAGCATAAGAGGCATCATGGCCAGGAACGCTGCAAGCGCAATATGGGTCTTCAGCATAAGCTCTCTCAGCGCGGCCTCGTGATCGCGCCTTCACTCGCGCTGTGCACCAGCGCCGAGTACTTCGCAAAGACGCCGGTCGGATACTTCGGCTTGGGCGATTTCCAGGCGGCGAGGCGCTGCTTCAGGGTCGCATCGCTGATGTCGACCTCGAGGGTGCGCGTGTTGATGTCGATATGAATCATGTCGCCTTCATGGATAGCGGCGATTGGTCCGCCCAGCGCGGCTTCGGGTGAGATGTGGCCGCACATCAGGCCGCGGGTCGCGCCGCTGAAGCGGCCGTCGGTGAGCAGCGCCACGCTTTCGCCCAGGCCTTCGCCCACGATGGCCGCGGTCACGCCCAGCATCTCGCGCATGCCGGGTCCGCCCTTCGGACCTTCATTCCGAATTACAACGACGTCGTTCGGGTTGATCTGCTTTGCCGTGACCGCAGCCATAGCGGCTTCTTCCGACTCGAAGACGCGCGCCGGCCCGCGATGCGACGCACGCTCGTGGCCCGAAATCTTTACCACGCCGCCTTCCGGCGCGATGTTGCCCTTGAGAATGACCAGGCCGCCGGTCGGCTTGATGGGCTTGTCGAGCGGTCGAAAAACTTCCTGGCCGGGCGATTCGAGCGCGCTTTCGGCTTCCATTCCCAGCGTGCGCCCGGTCACGGTCTTGGCATCAGGATGAACAAACTTGCCTCGAACCAGCCGGCGGGCGAGCAGGCGGATGCCGCCCGCACGGTGCATGTCGGTGGCAACGAAGCGCCCGGCAGGCTTCAAGTCCGCGATCAACGGCGTGCGCTCGCTGATGCGCTGGAAGTCGTCGATCTGGAGCGGAACATCCGCCTCGCGCGCGATGGCCAGCAGGTGCAGGACGGCGTTGGTCGAGCCGCCGGTCGCGGCCACGGCTGCGATCGCGTTCTCAAAGGCCTCCCGGGTCAGGATGCCGCGCGGCAGCAGGCCTTGCTTCAGCACGTTCAGAATGACCTCGCCACAGCCGCGGGCGACTTCGTCCTTTTTCGGGTCCATCGCTGGCACGGAGTTGTAGCCCATGGGTGAGAGCCCGATGATTTCCATCACGGTCGACATGGTGTTAGCCGTGTACTGGCCACCGCAGGCCCCGGCTCCGGGGCAGGCCACGTCTTCGAGCGCGACCAGGTCAGCATCCGACATTTTGCCCGCGGCGTTGGCTCCGACCGCTTCAAACACGTCCTGGATGGTGACGTCTTTGCCACGAAAATTGCCCGGAGCGATCGTGCCGCCGTAAAGCACCAGGCCGGGCAGATTCATGCGGGCCAGCGCCATGGCCGCCGCCGGGATGGTCTTGTCGCAGCCGACCACGCATACGCAGGCGTCAAACATCTGGCCACGGCATACCAGCTCGATCGAATCGGCAATCACTTCGCGCGAGACCAGCGAAGCGTGCATGCCTTCCGTGCCCATGGTCTCGCCGTCGGAAATGGCGATGGTGTTGAACTCCATGGGCGTGGCACCGGCGGCGCGAATGCCTTCTTTCACTTTCTCGGTGAGCCGTCGCAGGTGGAAGTTGCAGGGCATGGTTTCGATCCAGGTGTTGGCGACGCCGATGATGGGCTTGGCCAGGTCAGCGTCCGTGAAACCGATCGACTTGAACATGGCGCGCGCTGGGGACCGATCGCGTCCGTCGGTGATGCCGCGGGAACGGTGTTTGAGATCCATGGGGAAATAGATTACGACACGGCTTCGCTGAGAGGGAAGATGGTGGATATTTCCGAGCTTTCAGACTCTGAAACTATGAAGCACTTAAACCTTGGAACTTGAAACCTTGGACTCTAAAACCTGTCCAAAAATATCCCCACCCCGTCGCGAAGTGGCGCGCCAAGGGTGGGGTTTCCCGTCACGGGAAAGTCAAGGAAGTTGAAGCGTGTAAAGCTTTCGCAAAACTTCCTCAGCCAGATGCCAATTGCCAAGCGTCGCAAGCCAACTCGTGATCTGGCTCAAACCTCAAAGGGGCGGAATGCTGGCTGCTGATTGCTGGGTGCTGTTCGTCTCACGCCCGCTTCAAAGCGCGGTTCGCCATCAGCGGCGCACTCCAGGGACGGCTGTAGCGCCACTTGGTATGCAGCAGCGTGCGGTGCGCACGCCAGCGCGGCGAGCCGTCGGTCGCAGCGCGGCGATGATATACGGCGCTGGCCAGAGCATTCGCATCCGCGGCCAGCTTGCGCGGGTGCTGGTAGAAGTGCGCGAGCTGGATCGCGTCAATGGCATGGTTTGAGAACCAGCCGGGCACGCATTCGCTGAGCACATCGATATCGGTGAATACTTTGTTGAGGCCGAGCCCGGTCGAGGGGCAGACGTTCTGCATCGCGTCCCCGATCAGCACGACGCCGGGCTGCGGTTCACCCTCGGTGCGGTACAGATCGATACGCGCGGACTCCACTCGCGAAGTCACGGTGTATTCGCCGATAACCTGCGGCAGCTTGGGAACGCAGCGCTCCAGTAAGAGGCGAGGCTGCTGAATGAATTCGCGCACCCAGGGATCGGAGATTGAACGAAACAGGAAGAAATTGGCGCGCATCGCGCCGGGTATCTTGAACAGCGTGAGATAGTCGATCCGGTCGGCAGTGGTGGTCGGATAGTAAGTAACCGCCTGGAAAGGGAAGGCGCGCGAGTTATGCGGCGCGATGTTGAAGCCCAGAGCGAGGCACTGCTCTTTCTGGATCACCCGGCGGGCGAGCCCGAGACCGCCGAACAGCGCGGGGCTGCCGCCACAGGCAAAGATTACGAGACGCGCCGCCAGGTGCTCGCCGGTCGCGAGCTCTACGGTCGGGGAGTATGGGCTGGGGTGGATCGCCGCGACACGGACCACACGATACGTGACATTAGCGGGCAGTCGCTCGCGCAGCGTATTGACCAGCGAGGAGTAGGTCAGCCCGAGTTGTTCGTAAGGCGTGCTCTTGAAAATGCGGCCGTCAAAGGCGGCGTGGACTTCGGAGATCCACGAGCAGAAGGGAAGGAGCTGTTCCGCCAGTCCGAACTGGCGGAGAAGCTGAAGCTGAGCGCCCTCGATCTTCTCAGCTTTGAAGACCGGCGGGCAGGTAGCGTTGGCATCCAGGAGCAACACACGGTGGCCGCGCTGGCCGAGAACGGCAGCCGCGGTCACGCCCGCGGCGCCCGCTCCCACAATGATGATCTCAGTCGAAGGGTCGTGCGAAACTGACGAAGCCAAATGGGTCTCCCGTACTTACAAAGCGTACAACGGGCTCTACCTGGGGCA
>Ga0335069_10001153_pt1 | contig 42648 bp, 29 predicted proteins | sample Lox_Sample_11_FD_206714 | JGI IMG/M metagenome (GOLD analysis project Ga0335069, IMG submission 206714) | Soil microbial communities from Loxahatchee National Wildlife Refuge, Florida, United States - Lox_Sample_1.1 | ecosystem: Environmental > Terrestrial > Soil > Wetlands | place: USA...
CGATCCTCTAATCGAGAGATATTACGAAACGACTGAGCTTCGTGAGATGCTATCGAACTGTGATTACATCGTGATTGCCGCACCGCTGACCGAGGAGACGGAGCACCTGATAAGTGACGCCGAATTCGCGGCGATGAAACTTCACGCCGTGGTCATCAACGTAGGACGTGGGGCCGTCATCGATGAGGAAGCGCTCGTGCGTGCATTGCGCGAGAAGCGAATCAGGGGAGCAGGGCTGGACGTCTTCGAACGCGAACCTTTACCGGTGCAGAGTGCACTGTATGAAATGGAAAACGTACTGCTCTCTCCTCATTGTGCGGATCATATCCCCGGATGGACTGAAGATGCGATGCGCTTCTTTCTAGAGCAGTACGCAAGGTTTGAAAGAAACGAACCACTGCTGAACTCTGTCAACAAACGACTCGGCTACTAGAGGTAAGCGGACAGCGCTTTGTGCCCAATTTGTGCCTGAAGATGTCGCTTCTGTCGATTTGAGCGATTCTGCCGATTTGAAAACACGTAAGTTAAGTGTTTCGCATACGTGGGTAAGGTTCGACCCCCCCTCCCGGCACCATAGTTAAACAGGTTTAGAATCAATTTATTGCGAAACACCGAATTTCAGTGTGCCCAAAAGTGTGCCCAGAATGTGCCCACTTTCCCCTCACCGGCATCAAAAACCTCGCGCCTGTAAGATCCTTCAAGGTCGGGTCGGATTCGCGTTTTTGGCACACGCGACGCACATCCTCTGATGCTTAGAATCCCTGCGTTCGCCGTCAATACTGCCAGCGTGAACTGATGCCGGATCAGCATACCATTTGAGCCGTGACCCGAGGCCCCAAGCTGTTCGAGATGCACTGATCAAATTGATGACGGGAGGCGGATTGCGGATGCTGGCGGCGAAGAAATCAAGGACCCTGCCGCCCGTTTGTGCATGATAGAGTCCTTTATCGTGGGCAACTCTGGTCGGCCGTCAAGGAGCGCTCGACGAAATCCCTTTCAGTGTCGGGGCTGGGAAGGTCATGCACTCCCCAAACTCACTCTGAAATGCAGGATCTGCAGCCAGGCTCACGTGCTCGATCGGCGGCAGAGGGGGCTCTTCATCCGCTAGGAGAAGCATCTTGGCACCACGCAATGCAGTATTGCCGGCAGCATGAATCAGTGAGCGGGGCGTCTCAAGAAGTCCAATGCGAAGAGCGCTCTCGACCTGCACATAATTGCCGAAAGCGCCCGCCAGGTAGATCGCACCAATTTCACCCAGCGAGACAGCACGGTTCTTCAGGAGAAGACGAAAGCCGGCTGCTATTGCGCCCTTCGCGAGCTGCAGTTCACGAATGTCCGACTGGTGCAGAACCACGGGCCCGACGATCGGAAAGGTCTTGTTGCCCGCGGCAATTCTCCCGGACGGGAGAATCGCTCCCGTGTACAGACCCATTGCCACACTGTCCACAACTCCGCTGCCGCAGATCCCGCGTGGCTCCACGCCGCCAATCACCGTCGCTGCCAGTCGCCCTTCCTCGGCTTTGACGTACGCGATTGCGCCTGTAACCGCGCGCATCCCCATTCGAATTGCACCCGCTTCAAAGGCCGGACCGGCAGCGGTCGAGGCGCAGACAATACCGTGACGATCCCCGATGACGATTTCGCCATTGGTACCGAGATCGATGAGTGCTGCAAGACGATCTCCCCCGCCAATGCCTGTGGAGACAATCCCTGCCAAGATGTCTGAGCCGACGAATCCTCCAATACAGCGCGCAAAACAAATCGCACAGTCTGACGGCAGATCCCAGCCAAGTACATCGGGCGTGAATCTCTGCCCATCAAGATCCGGCGACTGGAAGGGGACATGCGCCAGCGGCTCAACGCTCAGGCCGGAGAAGAGATGGTGCATGACGGTGTTGCCGACCAGAAGGATTTTCGCAATATGCGATCCCCGCCCACCAGCGAGCCTTGCGATGAGTTGGCCCAGGGAGGATCGGATGGGAGTAGTCAGATCCTGGCCGTCGATGGCACCTCGGATGCGGCTCATGATGTCGGAACCAAACACAGATTGTGGATTAAGCTGCGTCTCCACCCCGAGAATTCTGCCGGACCGAAGATCGATCAACTGCGCTGCAATCGTGGTGGTCCCAAGATCGATCGCGATGCCCAGACCACTTCGCTCGCGGGATGGGAGGGCGGCAGGCGCAGCTTCCGAGTCTGCGAGTATTTCCATGTTCCACTGTCCGCATTCGAGCACAAGCGGATTTTCAGGACGGGCCTGACACGCGAGCCGCCAACCGGCGCAGAGGTCATCGGCTGAAAAGATCTGACGGTCGTTTTCGGTCACCGGCAGCGAGCCCGAGAGAACGCGGACCCCACATCCGCCACACTGGCCCGAGCCTCCACAAGGAAACTCCACGCCATGTGCGGCGAGCGCCGCAACGAGAGGACCGGCTCGCGGCACATCGACTTCGACTGAAAGCGGTTCAAGCCGAATCCGAATCAGATCTACGCTCATTCAAGTTCCACAATGGATTCATCGATCCTGGCACGGATGGCAGCGCCTGGCGGAACGACGAGAAAATCGGCGGCGTCCCATGGCCCGTTGATCAGGCGTTCAAGGAGCGAAAGCGTCCCTCGAACCTCGTCGAATGACCACCCCTCTTGTTCGGCCTCAGCGCGCGCCCGGGCCCGGCAGGCTGCGTCAGAGGGTACACCAGTCGAAATATACGCAAGGCCGGAATACTTTTGGCGCCACGTCGAATACTGATCGAAGAGATACCTGCCATTCTCTTCGCCGTATTTGTAGATGAATTCCTTCAGGGTAGTTTGATCGCCCATCGGATTTCTCTGAGAAGGAAAAGCCGGCTCGAGTTTCAGATCGGGCGCTGGGAACTCCACCCATCCTGGCGAACGATAGTAAGATCCCGGATGATCTTCGAAATAGGCTTTATACCTGTGGCGGCTTCCCATCAATAGGCCTATGCAATCGTGAGCACGGGGCAGAACCAGCATTGTACGGCCGGAGCGCAACCCTTCGGTGCCACGGCCACAAAGCGCGTAGCCGAGAACAATGGCATCGTAGCCACGCCCATCGGCGGCATCGATGCGCTCTTGCAGATGAGGGCGCATCTCGACGCCCAGCGAATGGAGGCCCATAGGAACAGCTTCGAGATCGAGTGTGTGCCTGGCGTGTGCCGCGGCGGCTTCCATCTCGCGCGTGAGGACTTGGCAGAAAATGGCCTTGAGACGCATAAAGCCCGCTTTTAACGACGATCCTGCAGGTGACGTCCCAGCGCCCCTGTAGGAATGCACTCACAATCCGTAGCTGGCCTTGTCATAAAGGCCGCCATACTGATCCTCGAGAAGAGCCATCAAAGCCGGCTCTTCAGCAGGCAAATCTTCCAATGCCGCCTCGATCTGGCTGAGCCACTGCTGCTCCTTGCGTGAAAGGCACAGCTTACCTGCACTATAACCTTCTTTTAGCAGATTAAGCGCTGCGCGACCGGCAGCAATGGTCTGGCGATAGTGGCTTGGCTCGCCGATGATTGTTTGCGCGATGCGAAGGGTCGCCTCCGGAGAGAGCACTGCGGCCTGAGGGCTGCACCATTCGTCGGAGTCCGTCAGCCAATTTCGCAAGGTGAGTGCGCCATCGCGACTGGCCGCAGCATTCATCAGACGACAATCGTAGGCGAGAAGTTCCGTGAAGGCTTCAGGTGCGTTGCCCGAGAGGAGTCGCACATTCTGCACCGACTCATTGCTCCACAGATCGCACATTGCGGCGGCAATGTTGCCGATCGGGCTGAAATGGGCGCAACTGGCCGACTTGCCCTCCATCGAGATGGGTAGGCCGGTGATCGCTTTCACAACCGGGCCCTCATAGGCGCAGTCTTTCGACGGGCCCAGCGCACCTTGCTCGAAGGCGGCGAGACTGCGCACTGAACTCATGGCGCGGATCACAGCCGCCAGAACTTCCGGCAACATCTTTTGATGCGCCAGCTGCATTGCCGTATTGGCGAATCCGCACGCGGAATCGGCGCCTGGAACTACGCCGGGATGCGATGCACAGATCGAAACAATCTCCCCCCACAACCAGGTCATGTCGCGCGGCGCCAGCACTCCCAGCGCTAAAACGATCCCTGCAAAATCACCGAACATGAGGGCCTTGTCGTGCACCTCCTTTCCGCCTACCGACTCAATCGAGAGAATATCTGCGCCTGCTCCCGCACACCGATCCAGCGACTCGCGCAGGCGCAGCCAGGGCTCGCCTGTGCGCAGTAGCGGTGGTTTTTGCTGATCGCGAATATCGGTTGGCGTCACACGCAGGGCGCATGCGAGCTTGTACTTTTCGTGCGCTGCCTGCATATGCCGCTTCAGAATCGCAGTGATCTCCGCGCCCCACTCCGGCTCATCGGTCATGGCAGGGAGCAGCTCAAACTCGAGCACAATTCCCGGAACGGCGAGAGCGACTGCGCGGCGCAGGATCTGTGCCGCCATCTCTTCGTAGTGTTCCTTCACTTCCGTCCAGGTCTCGGCTGCGATCGACATTGGAGGCAGAGTGAAATTCACCTCGGGGAAAACCTTGCCCGCCCCGACTGTAAGGCCCAGACCGCAGGCGAGAGGGTGCGGGCTTGTACCATAAACGAGCTCGGATTCCCGAGCAATGGCAAGGGCGGTGAACTTGCGGGCAGATTTGGCAATCATACTCAGGCCTCCGCTAGCAGGCTCTTCACCAGAGTCACTGCTCCGTTGGCATTCTCGCTGTAACCATCAGCTCCAATCTCTCTCGCATACTGCTGCGTCACAGGCGCGCCTCCAATCAGCACTTTCACCTGCGTTCGAACGCCGGCGTCCTTCAATGCATCGATGGTCAGCTTCATCGCCGGCATCGTGACGGTGAGCAGCGCCGACATGCACACAACCTGCGGACCATGCTCCTTCACTGCCGCCACAAACATTTCGGGCCTGACATCCGTACCGAGATCGATCACGTCGAATCCGCTCCCCTCCAGCATGGAGGCAACGATGTTCTTGCCGATATCGTGCAGATCGCCCTTCACTGTTCCGATCACGATGCGCACCGCCATTTTCTGTCCCGATGCGGAGAGCAGGGGCTTGAGCAGTTCCATCGCGCTCTTCATCGCCCGGCCTGCAATCAGGAGTTCGGGAACAAAGTACTCCTCACTTTCGAAGAGCCGGCCGACTTCGTCCATCGCCGGGACCATTGATTCCTGGATCAAAACCATGGGCTCTGTGCCCGCCGCCAAGGCTGCCGCGGTTGCTGCGTGGGCTCCTTTGGCGTCACCGGTTAAAATCGCGTCGTAAAGCTCTTTACATTGACTCATCTCTATTCACCGTGACCTACATTGAGACCGGGCTTGTGCTCTTCATGAATGCCGCTTCTTTCCTGGTCTCGGACCAGCGGACGAAGGCGGCGATCATGCCCGTCGCAAGCGTCTCGGAAATGGCACTGTTACGGAAGAAGGGAAGCGCCGCAACGTAACAGTCCACGAGGCCGCCCACCGTCTTGGGATACATGTTCCAGACCATCCAAACCGCGAGGTTGCTGGCCACAAAGAAGGAAATGGAGGCCAAGAGCACTCCCGTGAGAGCTCGTGGCAACGTGTAGGAGCGGCGCAACAGAGTGGCTCCCAGCATCGTCGCCATGCCGTACCAGAGCCAGGTCACAGCATGATCCAACGAGATTGGATAGCCATATCCGATCTTGGTAAGGAAGATATCGACGCCCATCAATGCGAGACAGGGCGCGACCAGTTCCCTCTTCGGCCGCTTCGCCCCGAAAAAAAGAAGGCACGACAGGACGGGAACGAAATTGAAGGGAAGGCTCATCGAGAGACGAGCGGCGGCCACCCCGACAATCAGAAGATAGGGCAAAACGAACCACGATCTCTTGCTTTCTTGTTTCATCTGAATTCTCCTGGCTCGTAGTTCAAGCGACAATCTCGTTTGCGTTCGATTCACTGCGATCACCGACACACTGCGGCCTTTTAGATAGGGGCTCTTGGGGCAGGCGTATGGGAACGCGCAAAGTCGCGCAGGGCCAGCATGTTGGCAACCGGGGTGTCGCGCGGAACCTCGCAGCCTGCGCCGACAATGTAATGCTCCCCGGCATCCTCGCTGCATTTTGAGACGGCGGCAACAACATCGTCGGCTGTCCCGTTTCTCATGACTTCGACTGTCGCCACATTCCCCAGAATCACCTGCTCGGGCATTTTTGCTCTGGCTTCAGAGAGAGGAACTTTCGTGTCTACATCCGCAATGTCGTAGCCAAGCTTGCCTGCAGGTTCGAGAATCCGCCGGATATTCCCACACATGTGCGAACGTGTCCGCAATCCCATGGATTTGAGACCGCTCACAAGTTTCTGTTGTGCGGGAACGATAAACTCTGAAAAGATCGCCGGGCCCACGAGCGATGCAGCCGAATCACCGACACCCATCAATTCCACACCGCCTTCCGCCTGCGCCTTGGCAAAGCATAGTTCCAGTTCCACGATGAATGCCAAGAGGTCGCGTACAAACTCCGGGTCGTCACCAAAATCCAGCATGAGCCGATTGATGCCGCGTAGATTGGCGGCCTGCGCACATGGGCCTTCGATCCAACCCTCCACAATCCGTTGCCCCCGCACCCGCTCCTTGAGCGATGCCGCCGCCTTCACGCGGTCGAGCATCCGGCCGCCGCTCAACGGATCGGGGATCTTTAGCTCAAGAAGTTTTGTCTTGTCTTTGAGCAATGCCTCCGATTCGTCAAATGCCGGAGGCTGGTCGTCAAAGTAACGTATCGAGGCGCCAAGATCGGCGGCCTCGCGTGTGGGGTCGGAGATGCAGGACACCTGGTCCAAGTCGAAACGCTCTGCCGTGCAGAGCTGAGCTTCGATCAGCAGCCGATAATCCCGAACATAGTCGCCGTACTTGACGCCGGTCTGATCGGCGGCAAACATCATTGTGATCGGCATCAAAGGAATTCGATCGACCGAACGATGATCCATCATCGCCAATACACGCTCGCGGTTGTTCATGAGATCTCTCGCATTCCTGAGCATCTCTCCATCCGATCAAGCGTCCCCGAGATATGCACTGGGTGACACTTATTCGGTCTGGCCAACTCGCAGTGACCTGATCTGGTCACCACTTCCGCTCTTCCTCGCTATCGCGATCTCACGGTGCATCATCCGGTGGAGTTTTGAGCTGCTCTTCAACTCTGCCGGCTGCTGCTTTACTGGATCCGCGACAACGTCACACTGCATCGGAATTTTGCAGAGAAGCATACCGGATCGAAATTCGTCTGTCTTCTGACTTTATGTCGCGGACCCGTAAAAATGTGACCTGAAATTCGGGGCGCCGACGAAAGTACTCGACGCATCCGCTCCGGTCGCAGTGGAGTTTCCCTGCGCAATAACATGCGGAGCTCTCCGCAGGCTCTGCGGTTTATAGAGAAGGTTCACCTTCCGGCATCTGGAGTCCGGTTGAAGCACTACGTGGCTTGCGGGCATGGAGCCGGAAGCTAGCCTGCAGAAGGTGCTGAACAAAGTCCGGTCCCACGAGCAGTTGTGATGTTTCTTTGTGCGCACGCCTTCAGGATTCCCAGTAGGCGGTCCAAGACAAAACTGCTGGATCGATACTCACGGTCCGTGGCTCCGAACCGCGTTTTGCTGCGCCCTCCACGCGCGACAAACTCGCTCCCACATCGATTCTCCCGGGAATCTCCACCGCCTCTGGAGGCTCGGAGCTCTGCTCGCGCGTGAAATGAACCTTCCATCCACGAGCGCCCTCGGGCTCAACCGTGAGAGAAACTCGTCCGAAGCGAGTGGGCGAGGCCAGCAACGAGAAGGGCTGCCGCAAGCGCAGATCTACGGGCATCAGTCCTGCAAGCAGCCGAAGTTTCCTGTCGTCTTCGAGCACCAGCATGTGCCGCAAATAGCGAATACACTCGGCACTGGCCCAGTTATGAGGCATATCGCCCCAATCGCTTCCCAGCAGCGCATGCTGCAGGGGCTGCTCTTCGCGCCAGGCCCGGAGTGGCGATGCATGGTTCAGGAAACCGACGAATGTGTGATGAGCCCAGGCTGGCAGGCCAGCCCATAAATAGACTTCAGCCACGAATGCGGCATTGTAATTCCACACGCCGTCATGCCGCTGCCATCCCGTCTCGGCAGGAACGTCTTCCTGTGTACAGGCCTGCATCAGAGCAATGTGGCCATTGACAATGGGATCGTTCTTGGTAAATACCTGGCCTGGGAAAATCGCCTGAGAAAGCGCCCACTGCGAAGATTGCGGGCGCGGACGGCTCCAGGCATCCAGCTGCATCTGAGGATCTTCACGCAGGACCATGGGCAGGTAGTTGAATCCGCGCTCGTCGTGGACCATCTGCGCCTGCGCTGCAGCGTCGAAGGCCGAACGGAGCTCGGTATAGAAGCTGGCAGCCCGATCAAGATCGGGCAACTGTAAATGCTCGTTGGCGCGCGCAACCGCTCTCAGAGCCGCCAAGGTCCAGAGGGTGTTGGTGAATTCATTGGGCGTCCCCCCCACTCCACCATCGGGTACGCCCGGCGCAAGAAGTCCGTAGCTTCCATTGGGTGTGCCGCTCTTACGCGCTTCATTGCGGAGACCGATCAGGAACTCGATGGCGTGGCCGATGTTGGGCGCCAGCCTCCGCACCAAATCCCAGTCCTGCCTCAGTTCGCAGGCGCGCACTGCGGTAAAAATCGGGATGGCTGTGTCCTTCCAATGCTCATGCCCGGCGGACGCGATGATTTGACCCGATGGAACCTGCAGCTTCCATTCGGCAAGCAGTCCCTTGTCAGCATCCTCGTCAAAGCCGAGGTAGCGAGCAGCTTCCAGCAGAAAATTTCCATCGACCATCCAAAGCCCGCGATAGATGGTTGGGCCGACCTGGAAGACCAGTCTCTCCTCTTTCTTCTCTCGCGCCTGCTGAATGTTGCGCGCGCTGGAGATAAGAAACTCGCCCCCCTCGGAGGGCAAAGACCATCGCACCTTCCCCTGAGAAGGCTGCCATTGCCTCCACCAGCTGCGAATCTCGGCCAGCAGCTGATCGGGATCGACTGACGCGTCTGCCTCGATCGCAGCACCGGGCTGCGGAAACCGGAAGAGGTAGCGCAGCGGACGGCTCCTTGTTGCAGTCCCATGCTGGAGCATCAGGCCAAAGCCGCCTTCTTCAAGAAACCACTGCGAGTCGTTTGTCTGATTTTCAAGAGGAATTGCGACCATCCAGGGACTGTCTTCCGGCCCGCGCAAAACTTCCGTTACGATGCCGCTTTTTGAGCCGACCCGATAGCTCTGGCAGCTGCGAATTCGCACCAGAGGAGCGGCAGCCACATCCCGATCGCGGGCTCGAATCTCCAGGAGGACGTTGTCGACGCGTCCCTCCTGCTGCCTCCGGCTGGCAAAGGCTACAAGCTCCATGATTGCCGCAGGCCGGTTCACGATCGTATGCAGAATCGGAATGCCGGGAGCTTCCATCGTCTGTTCAAGCCAGGAATCCTCTTGTGCGCCTGCGAGACTGAACTTGACGATGGTACCGAACTGACCGTAAGCGGGGCAATTACCTTCGATCGAAGGGAAGTCATACCGCAGATCGCCCCATTTGCCCACCACAGTTTTGGCTGGGTCGTCAGGAAAGCAGATCGTCGACTGAAAATCCCGGGGGGAAAACCGAAAGTCGACTGTTGCGTTGAAATCCGTCGATTGCTGGTTGTCGTTGACCGGACCTGAAACTGGACTGTCGGCAGCTTGCCCCAGGGATGTATCGATACCGGTAGCCAGAGCGGCTCCGCTGGTGAGAAGAGACCTGTGTAGAAAGGTGCGTCGATTGATTGGAGCCACTTTGTCTCTCCTGAAGGATCAAAGTCGAAGGCTTGGAAGGATGCGGGTGAGAGGAGCAGATTGGTGAGCAACGAGTACCCTGCTATGCCTGGGAAATCTCCGAAGCCCGTCACCGTTTCTGCCGGGAAAGGCTCTGCGTGCCAGCCATCGTTAGGGAGACCCTTTGTCAAAGGGGTAGTTATTTCTTGTCAGATTGGCGAAAGAGGCATTCTCTCGGGCCGCGACCGTACGCCTGCGCAAAGACCTTGTAGAACTGCGCGTAGCTGCCAAAACCTGCCGCATATACAGCTTCGGTAAGAGTCATCTGGTCGTCTTCCTTATAGAGCTCAAAGAAACGGGTAAGGCGAAGCGAGTTGCGGTACCGATTCAGGGGAACACCGACCTGGAGGTGGAATTTCCTGCTCAGAAAAGATCGACTGGTTCCCGAAAACCGCGCTAATGTCTCGAGATCCTGTTTGGCTCCGGGCTCGCTTAAGAGTTTCAAGGCACGACGCACGGCCGGGTGCAATGCGATTGCATCACGAGTCTCTTTCGATTTGAGCTGGCAGCTCCAGCACAAGAGCAGTACGTAGTGAAGACCCGCATTGAGGACATCTGGGTTGCTGTGCTCAAAGCGGAAGTTCGACGCTGGGCCGTAACCAGCCTCTCTGTTCAGGACATCAGAATCCGGCGCTCCCTGCGTCAGAAAGTCGAGAACATTGCAAATCGATTCGAAGGATTTTGGATCGAGAAGCGCGTGCAGAATCCGATCCTGTTCTCCCGGGCCATTCTTCAGATCGTCATAGATCGCATCGTGACAGGACCGTTTGATCAGAGATGGCTTGAACACGACGACGTAGAATCGGGCATCGTCTGACCGGTCGACTAACTGATGTTCATTCTGGGGGAAGAACCAGAGCAGTGTTCTCGGCGTAAAGGTATAGCGATGGCCATTCATAACGTAGGTAATGGTACCCTGCACGACTACGTTGAGTTCGATTTCGGCGTGATGGTGGCTTTGAATCTGGGCAAGGTATCTGCTGGCCTCTGCCAGATAGAACAGGCCGTCATATTTGGCGTTGAGCTTTAGATCAGCAAACACGGACGGATTCTAGCAAAGCACCTATCAGCTTTCAAGAAATGGTTCACTTACACAACCCGGGCTTCGACTCGTCTTTGATTTGCACTTGCCGAAGCCCGGCTGATACTGCGCATCTTTGCCTGCGGCTCCTAGTAGAAGAGCTTCAAGGCAAGTTGCAGAATCCGAGCATTGTTGCGCGAGGATGTGATTTCACTAAACCCAGTGGGATTCAGGAAATTGAGATTGCCCGGATTCGCGAAGGCGTGCCAGTTGAAAGCATTGAAGGCTTCTGCTCTGAACTCGAAGTGCAAGCTGTCGTGAACTGGGATCTTCTTGAAAAGAGACAGATCCAGATTCTGGAAGCCCGGACCACGCGCTTGGGCCGGCGCACTTCCGAGAGGCGATGTGTCGGACTGACCAATAGAAGTCGCAACCGGGGGATTGCTAAAGGCGTTCGGATTGAGCCATTGGGTTGCGTTGTGTGGTCCGCTGTACAAACTCTGCCCCGGAACCTTGTTGGCAAAGCATCCGAAGTCTGCCGTCGTTTGAATTGGGCAGGCAATTGTGATGGGTTGCCCCGTCTGGTGAGAGTAAATGAAGTTGGTGCTCCATCCACCGGCGATTGCCTCCAGTGCAGAACTCGCATTGTTCAACAAAGGCTTCCCTCTGCCCACAGGAAGTTCATAAGATCCCGACGCGTGAACCACTTGCGCGGTGTCGTAGCTGCACAGGGAGTAATCGGCTTTTTGGCCGAAACCTGGGAGCCACTCGGCCCGGTATGAAGGCAAGTTATTTGCCTCAATCGAGCGTTTGTCGGTGAGGCATTTCGCGAAGGTGTAATTGGCCAGTAAGCTCAGGCCATAACCGAACTCATGCTGATAGATGGCTTGCAGCGAGTTGTAATTGCTGTTACTTTCCGTGGTCTGAAAAACCCCTTCCGCGGCAAAGTTGGGAAACGGGATGTGACCTTGCACCGTCGGATCGTACATATTCGTTCCCGGCGGCATGATGGCGGAAGGAGCATTGTCCGAACTCTGACTGTCGAGATGTCTTCCAAAGGTTCCTACGTACCCGAAGGAGAACGAGTCATGCTGACTGAACTGATCCTGGACCGTCAGGTTGCCGGTTTCCTGATACGGCGTTTTGAAATCGTATTGTCTGCCCAGGAGGGTCAGCCCATAGCCACTCACAGCGGTGGCGCTGGAAAGATTCTGACCCGTCAGCGCGTTTCCGAGAACGGCTGTTTGCCCGTTGGAAATGGTCAACGGCGTCTGTGAGTTTGGCGCCGAGTAATAGAGGCTGTAAACAAACGGGTAGTTGTTGCCCAGGTTATAGCCAAAGCCGATGTTGTCGAGAGCGCCATATGTGATTCCGTAACCACCCCTCACGACGAGGCCTTGTGTCACGCGCACCGCAAATCCGATTCTCGGAGCAAAGTTCAGGCTTTGTGCATCTCCAACCGCGTTGTTCGAGGTGCAGTTGACTTTGATGTTGTAGGAGGTGAGCAGTGTCTGGAAAGTCGCGGATGTGGGGACGTTGCAACCCTTTTTGGGAATGTAATAGGTGCCCGAGTTGCCGGCACCCCCACCGGTTTCCACGAAGTTTGCCTGGTATCCACTCAGCTCCTGGTAGGGCGTGTAGCGGTCCCAGCGAAGGCCGAGATTCAGGGTCAGGCGCTGCGAGACCTTCCAGTCATCCTGGAAGTAGGTTCCGATGTAGTAACGCTGGTCACGGACTTCGTCGTAGTTCGAATACGAGTAATTGGACAGTCCTCCCAGGTTGTCGACCCCATTCGGTACCGTTGCGGTGGTCGGCACGAGCAGCATGTCGGACACGCCGGTATAGCCCGATGCCTGGTTCGGAACGTCGGAGAATTCACCATTGAATGAGAAATATCCCCTTGAATAGGAAGGCTGCACAATCGGGGCATTAAAATCATCCACCTGAACGCCTGCCTTGAACGTGTGGGCCCCGTAGATCTTGGTCACGTTATCCATGATCTCGAGTGTCCTGACCGTGGAGAGCGTCGGCATCCACCCCAGCGAACCGATTCCAGAGAGGGCGGCAATATTGATGCCCGGGAGTCCCCCGTTGCCGGGATCTTGAGGTACGCCGGGAATCCCGTACTGCGCGGGGATTCCCATTTTGTCGCCGTATGCCCCGGGAAGTCTCTCCACGGAGTGATTCCATCCTCCGTGCGCTTCGTTGGTGAGAGACGGAGTGAAGATGTGCGTGTAGCCCAAAGCTATGGCGTAGCGCGGTCCATACTCGGGTCCGTCGCCGTAGCCTTGCCCTTCTGCGAGGCCGGGCAAAACGGGAGGGGAATAGATGGTCTCATTGGACTTGTCAAAGACGCCGAACAGCACATCCTTGGAACCGAAGTTCTGATCGATGCGAACGTCGTATTGGTTGATCTTGTTGCTCCCCGTCGCAAATTGATAGTAGTTGGGGAACGCAGCCGCACCCGGTGTTGGGCTTGGATACAGCGAGAGCAATTTGACGGCGTTTGGATCAATCCTGGATGAGGGGAGCACATTCAGATTCTGACTTAAGCCGGTGAAATCCTTGATGCCGGCCACGCTTCCGGCAGAGTAGAAGGGGTCGCGGACATATGCAGCCGTGGCCGAGGTATTGGACAAGCCAGACACCGTGTCGATCGAGTTACCGGGAACGAGGCGGGTTGTCGCCGGATCGAAGAAAGTAGCCAAGGGGAAGACGCGTCCGAGAGCATCTGTCTTGGTGCCGCCAACAAGACCAAAGAAGTCCTGGAAGTTCGTAAATCCGCTGGACCTCATTCCTGCCGTGGGGACACTCGACACCGAAGCGCTCGGCGTGCTGATCCTGGTTCCCTGATAATCAAAAAAGAAGAAGCTCTTGTTCCGCCCGTTGTAGACGCCTGGAACAAAGATGGGGCCGCCGACCGTGCCGCCAAACTGGTTTTGATGGTAGGCCGGCCGCTGCGTCTTGGTTTGATTGGCAAAGTAATCGTTTGCGTTGAAGAGGGTGTTTCGCACGAATTCCCAGAGGTCACCGTGCAGGACATTGGTTCCGGACTTGATGACCGCGTTGATGACTCCACCGGTTGAATGCCCGAACTCCGCGCTGAAATTGCCGGTCTGGAGCTTGAACTCCTGAATGGCGTCAGGGGGAGGAACGATTGCAGTGTAGCCATTGTTCCCTGCGGCTCCCTGGATATTGCCTCCCCCGTAGATTTCGACGTTGTCGTCGATCCCATTCAGTCTGTAGTCGTTTTGAGTCCAGTCTTGTCCCATTACGTTGAATTGGGCGTTGCTGGAACCTCCACTGCTGCTTGCTCCAGCCGCCAACATACCGAGTGTGGTCCAGTCCCGGCTTTGGAGCGGCATGTCATTGACCTGCTGTTCCTCAATCGTTTGACCAACCGAAGCGTCCTGCACCTGAAGCAACGGTGTAGCGGCGGTAACTTCGACACGCTGACTCACTGCACCGACCTGCAGCGTGACGTCGATCGTGATGTTGTCCTGAATATGAGCCTGGATACCGGGTCGATAGGACTCCTCGAACTGCGGCGCCTTAACGCGGAGGGCGTAGGACCCGGGGTTCACGGCCTGGAAGATGTAATCGCCATTGGCGTTCGATAAAACACTTTGAACCACGCCGGTGGCCTCATTGGTGATGCTGACGCTGGCATTCGGCACAACAGCACCTGTTGAATCAGTGATCCGGCCGGCGAGACGGCCCGTAGCCACCTGACCGTACGCAAAGCCAGTCAGCGCAAAGCAGACGAGAATACAGATCATCCGCACTCGAACTCTTCCTCGCCCTGCCAGCAAACCCAGCGAGCTGTTTGCTCTGCGTCCGGCCTTTGAAAAGGTGATCGTCAATTCTCTGAAATCACTAAGTCCTGTCATGCTTCAGTACTCCTGTCCTTTGAGGCGAAGTATCTCTTCCCGAGTTTCCGAAAACTTAGGGAGAGTGAATTGTAGGCAGGGCCAGGACGGGTGTCCTCATCGCTGTTGATTTTTTTGGGGATTTGTTTGATTGCTTATTTTGTTCAGGAAATCATGTATTTTGTCCTTCCGCCTTTTGCGCCGTGCGGTGTATGCCTTGGAGTCGATATCCGCGTCTAGGATGAAACCGGGCGCCATTCCCCCAGGAGCTTCGCGGCACTCGTGACCGTGACGGCTCAGAACCAACGCGGTGCAGCCGGGGGCCAATTCGACAACAGACGTCGCGGTTGGGGGCCGTGATCTCGGCATGATCAGGACTTATCAAGATTTGATCGCCTAACTCGCTTGATGACTCTGCTGGCGGTATAGCATCATGGCATCGATTCCGATGAATTCTGCCCGCCATGTCTCAACAGATTCGGTCAGACACGCAAATACACGCGTACGCGTCTCCATCCTTGCTCTGTTTCCCTGTCTTTTCGCGGCCGCCTTTGCCGGATCCGGGCCTTCCGCAAACACTCTGGACCACACGGCCGCGTCTTCAGTGCAGACCTCGGATGCCCATCGGCTCGATTCGGAGACGGCCGCGGAATCCAACTCCGCGCATCCGTCCTACGAACACGCACTCGCGCTCGCGGCGACCGAAATCGCGGCGGGGAGGTTCTCACAAGCGAAGGTGCTGCTGGAGGGACTCAAACAGGGGCAGGACAGTGCCGAACTGCACACATTGCTTGGAAAGGCCTACCGGGGGCTGGGCGAGTATAGGGCTTCAGCCATCGAATTTCAGAAGGCGGCAGAACTTGAGCCATCTGAGGCCAATATCTTCGACTACGGAACTTCCCTGTTCCGCCTCGACCACCAGGCCGCTATTACCATCCTCCGCTACGGACTGCAAAGATATCCGCGGTCCGTACAGCTTCACGTCGCGCTTGGAACGATTCTTTATGCAGATGGAAATCCCGTCGAAGGCGCCCGGATGCTTTGCGACGCGCAGGATTTGGATCCGTCGGACCCCCATCCGGTTGAGGTTCTTGCAGAGACCGAGATCGTGCCTCCTGAACTGGCCGCCCGTCTGACCGCGCAGTTTGCCGCTCTGCAGCAAATGTATCCGAGGGATGGATCGATTCTTTTCGATTACACGATGGTCCGTTCAGGACGATGGTCCAAGTCACAGGACCCCGCGCCGCCGGACTTCGTCGAGTCCCTTCATAAGGCTCTGAGGCTGAATCCGAACCTGCATCAGGCCTATTTCCAACTAAGTCTGATTGCGGCTGAACATCAGGACATACCGGAGCAGATTCGCCTTCTGAAGAAGGCCATCTCAATCGCTCCGAATGAAGAGAATTATCACTATCACCTCGCCTTCGCGTACAAGAAATCTGGGAATGCGCAGGACTCTCGGATTGAAATGAAAAAGTTTCAGCAGTTACATGGTTCTGACCTACCTACCCGCTAGAGGGTAGCCCCCTTCGTCGTACTGGCTCGCAAGTCACAGCTTTGTGACTTGGCCTCGATTGGTCAAAATTCGATCATTTGCGATCACTTGTAGAGAAGACAGGCACATTGAACCTCCTGTAGCGTCGTTGCAGCCGAGGGATGGCTTATGGCGACAGCTTCCCTGTCTTCAGAAATATTCGGTTCTTTACCCACCGGAGAGTCGGTTGAAGCATGGACGATTGCCGGTGCGGGAGGACTTGTGGCCGAGATCCTGACCTACGGAGGAATAGTCAGAAGGCTTTTTGTCCCCGGACGTGACGGCCAGCTTGACGACGTTGTCCTGGGGTTCAATGAGTTGGAGAGCTACCTCGAAGACCGTGCTTACTTCGGCGCCATCGTCGGCAGGGTTGCGGGTCGCATCCCCAGGGCACGATTCATCCTCGAAGGGAAGACCTATAAACTGGCGGCGAACGAGGGCGCCAATCATCTCCATGGCGGTCGCGATGGGTTCAACAAAAAGCGCTGGAAGGCGACGCCCTGGGTGCAGGATCAGGATCGACCGTCTCTGCGCCTCGAGTACTTCAGTCCGGATGGCGAAGAAGGCTATCCGGGATCGGTACATGTTGCAGTGACCTTCACCGTGACGCCAGACAATTCCATGATTATCCAGAGTGAGGCCATCAGCGACCGGACGACCCCGTTCAGCCTCACTTACCATCTCTACTTCAACTTGGCGGGGGAGAGTGCGGGCACTGTCGCCGGTCACGAACTGCAGATTCGTGCCGATCAATTCGCTGCGGTCGATGAGAATATGGCCCCTCTCGGTGAACTCCGGGACGTGACTTCCAGTAACGATTTTCGCCGCTTGCGGCCGCTGGAAGATGCGATTCCACATCTTTTCCAGGCTCACGGAGATCTCTATCGCATTCAACGATTGGCCGGCCGGGAAGCGCCTGGTTGCCGGGTGCCTGCGGCTCGCCTGGTCCATCCGTCAAGCGGGAGAGTGATGGACATCTCGACAACAACGACATACCTGCAGTTCTACAGTGGAGTTGGTCTCGACGGATCCCTTGCGGGAAAGCAGGGCTCGACGTATGGGCGCTTCGCGGGCGTCTGCCTCGAATGCGAGGGATCTCCTCATGGTGTAAGTGATCCCTTGAGTGGCAGCGCACTTCTCTACCCCGGCCGATTGCAAAGTGAAGTCACGCAATTCAGCTTCGGGACACTCTAGCAGCCAAGCCGAGATTAGCTTCTTCTTCCTGGCACTATACGAACTGGCACGACGGAGGGAATTCGAGTATGGCGAGCACGGCTTCAATCTCTTCTTCACCCCACATCAAGAATGACTACAGTCTCACTGGGGTGAATGCCAGCCTGGCCATTGAAAAGGGCCTCGCAGAAGCGGATTGGTATCAGTGCCCTGTGCCACGAGAGAAACTGCGCGCACTTCTGGAGCGCCGGGATGGTCCAGCAATGCGTGACACGGTTCTCTGGTTTGCATTGATCTTGGGCAGCGCGACTGCAACGTTTTTGCTTCGGCATTCCTGGTGGTTCGTTCTCCCGTACGCGGTCTATGCGGTGCTCTATGCCTCGACTTCCGACTCGCGCTGGCATGAATCGGGACACGGGACGGCCTTCAAGACAGATTGGATGAACAATGCCCTGTATGAGATTGCATCATTCATGGTGATGCGTGAGTCCGTTGTATGGCGCTGGAGTCATACGCGCCATCACAGTGACACGATTATCGTGGGGCGCGATCCGGAGATTGCCGTCACCCGGCCTCCCGACCTGAAGGCAGTTGTGATGTCCTTCTTCGATCTGACCGTTTATCCCAAGTATTTCCGGCATATTGTCCTGCACAGCGCGGGGAAGACAACACCCGAGGAGAAAACCTTTATCCCTGCCTCTGAGTTTCCAAAGGTGTTTCTTCGAGCAAGGATCTACCTGGCGCTCTACATCGCAGTGATTGCACTTTCGCTGCTGACACAGAGCCTGCTCCCCGTCCTTTTTGTCGGGCTCGCCAATCTGTTCGGCTCGTGGCTCCTGGTCACGTACGGGCTTACACAGCACGCGGGTTTGGCCGAAAACGTCCTGGACCACCGTTTGAACTGCCGGACGGTTTACATGAATGTCGTCCATCGGTATCTCTACTGGAACATGAATTACCACGTCGAGCACCACATGTTCCCGCTCGTGCCCTATCACGCACTTCCCAGTCTTCACGCCATCGTGAAAGATGATTGTCCCGAACCTTATCCGAGTCTGCAGGCCGCTTGGCGCGAGATCGTCCCCGCGCTGCTGCGACAGGTGAAGGACCCTGCGTATCACGTAAAGCGCAAATTGCCTGAACCGCAAAGGAAAGCGACGGAAACTTTTCTCTGCTCCACCGCCAGCCCTGATCCGGAGGGATGGCTCGATGTATGCCCGGCTGGCGAACTTCATCGGAGCGACATCCTTCGGTTCGACCATGGCCAGAAGACATTTGCCGTGTATCGCGATGGAAGTGGGAAACTGTACGCGACCGACGGTGTGTGCACGCACGGCAATACGCATCTCGCAGAGGGCTTGCTGATCGGGGGGATGATCGAGTGCTCAAAACACAACGGGCGATTCAATCTTGCCGACGGTTCTCCTGCACGGGCCCCCATCTGCAGGGGCCTTGCCACCTATCCAGTAGCCGAGAGAGCTGGCAGGATACGGATGAACTGCTTCAAGCCAGGTGGGGCCGGAGCGCGTGCTGCCCAGAGCCTCCACTTTCGTGTCGTGAGTAATCGCAGTGTAGCCACCTTTATCAAGGAGTTGGTGCTGGAGCCCGAGAACGGCGCCGGAAGCGTTGTCTTCACTCCCGGCGATTACCTACAAGTGGAGATTCCCGTTTTCGACGAGATCCGTTTCAGCGACTTTGAAATTCCTGACCCCTTCTCCGCAGTATGGAAAAACCATCATCTCTTCGATCTAGTGGCTCGCAATACCCTGCCTGGAAGGAAGAACAATTACTCCCTGGCAAGCAATCTGGAAACAGAGTCGGCCCTCCGCTTCAATGTTCGAATTGCAACTCCGCCCCCCGGGCAGGATTGCCTGCCAGGTGTGGGATCGAGCTATCTATTCAGCCTCAAACCCGGGGACAAGATAGCGGCGATCGGACCATTCGGGGATTTCCACATTAAACCGACGCAGCGCGAAATGCTTTACATTGGCGGTGGAGCAGGAATGGCCCCTCTGCGCGCCCACTTGTCTCACCTCCTCGAAACGGAGAAGAGTCCCCGCAAGATCAGCTTCTGGTACGGGGCCCGGTCGAAGCAGGAAATATTCTACGAAGACTATTTCGAGAATCTGGCCCGGCTGCATCGCAGTTTTTCATTCCATCTTGCGCTTTCGTCGCCACTCCCTGAGGACAATTGGTCAGGCCACGAGGGCTTCATTCACGACGTGGTTTTCAGCCAATACTTAAGCCATCATCCCAACCCTGCCAATGTTGAGTTCTATCTATGCGGCCCGCCGATGATGATCAAGGCGTGCACCCGGATGTTGGAAGCGATCGGCGTGCCGCGTTCTCAGGTGGCGTTCGATGAGTTCTAAGAATCCCGCAAGAGATCCTGGGCTGACGCGACGAGAAAATGGCTCGGCAATTCTACTGAGCGCCGCCCTTTCCTGGGCGCGACGAACAGGAGCGACACGATGCGTTCCAGGCTTGTGAATGACGGCACCAGGGAACCGCCAAAACTTCGCGTCTTCCTGAATCTCGATACGCTAAAGGATCTGCGCGCGGACTCTAAGTGGCCCACACTCGACGGGGATCCTTTCTATGAGCAACTCGCGCGGGATGGCTTCGAGGGCGTCCAGTTCACGTCCGACGACGCCGTTCCCGCAGGGGCGACGTTGCAGTTTTGCGGACTCGATCGCATCAACACCCCACAGGACGCCTATACCGTAGCGCAAAAGCACGCGGCGCGCGGCGATCGATGCATCACGGTTCATGCCGGCTGGGGAATCGAAGACGACGACGCTGCGTTTCGCTTGATCGAGGCCATTCTCGCCGCCGGCGCGCAGAACAGCCTGCCAATTTTTGTGGAGACGCATCGCGCCACCATCACGCAGGACATCTGGCGCACTGTACGCATCGCCCGGAAGTTCCCTGAAATCCGGTTCAACGGCGATTTCAGCCACTACTACTGCGGACAGGAACTCGTCTACGGAGATTGGGCTGCAAAGCTCGACTTCATGGAGCCGATTTTTGAGCGGATTGGATTTCTTCACGGCCGCATCGCCAGCCCCGGATGCATGCAGGTGCCGATCGATGCCGATCTTTCGCGCTCTCCGAGGCAAGCCCATGGATCGGCCGACTATTTGGAACATTTCAAGGAGCTTTGGACTAGAGCCATGACAGGCTTTTTACGCAATGCCGATGAGGGCGATGTCCTCATCTTTGCTCCGGAACTGTTGTCTGCCGCGATTTACTATGCACGCATGTTTCCTGACGGGTCAGGTGTGCTTCGCGAAGAAAGTGATCGATATGAGCAGGCAATGCTCTTGAAAGACCTCGCACGACTTTGTTTTGATCGCGCAGCAGGATCCAATGGCTCTTCCGAGCCAAGGAGGCCTTAAGTGTACCTGGACGGAACGGCCGAAAAATCGACGCAATCACAGAAACCGCTTCATATTCCCTACGTGGCTTTCCTGGCATGTACAGGGGCACTGGGAGGCCTCCTGTTCGGCTTCGATATTGCGATTATCACGGGCGCGGGTCCGTTCCTCGTCCGTCAGTTTGCCCTCACCGATCTTGGATTGGGATGGGCATTTAGCTCTCTGTTGTTTGGCTGTGTGGTCGGCAGTCTCGTGGTCGGAAAAATCGCGGACCGCTACGGCCGCAAGAGACTGCTGCTCGCTGACGCAGTGTTATTCGCCATCACTTCCATGGCCACTGCACTGGCGCCCAATTTCACAGTTTTTGTGATTGCGCGCTGCCTGGGGGGCCTCGCCGTCGGTGGCGTCTCCCTCCTGTCGCCGATGTACATTGCCGAGATAGCTCCGTCTTCGATTCGCGGGCGTCTTGCAACGCTTTACCAGCTCTCCATCATTTGTGGGCTGTGTGTTTCCTACGGCGTAAATTTCCTGCTTCGCAACTATGGCGCGGACAACTGGAGATGGATGTTTATGACCGGCGTCATCCCGTCGGTGATCTTCTTCTTCCTCATCTCCCTCGCGCCGGAGACGCCCCGCTTTTTGGCGCTTCATGGCAAGTCAAGGGAGGCCCTCCGGGTCCTCGAACGGATCGGAGGCGCGGAGTCGGCTGACTCCCTGCTGGCCGAAATCGCTGCAACGGCACGCGAAGGGAACGGTGGTTGGCGCCAACTGCTTCGCCCGGGAGTCAAGCGCGGAATCGCGGTGAGCGTGGGGCTCGCGATTCTGATTCAGATCTCGGGAATCAATACAGTCGTCGATTTCGCACCCGTAATCTTTCAGTCTGCAGGATGGAAGATCGACGGAGCGCTCGCGTCGACCCTGGTTATCGGCGCAGTCGAGTTGCTCTTTACAGTGGCCTCTCTCTTTATGACCGACCGCTATGGCCGCAGGCCTTTGTACATCGGAGGTTCGATTGGAATGGCGCTATCTCTCGGGGCTCTCGTGATCTGCATCCTCCTCAATTCATTCGCGGGGATTCCTGTTCTAATCCTCATCCTCGCTTACATTGCGTTCTTCTCTATCGGCATTGGCCCTGTGTTCTGGACGATTGTGCCGGAGATTTTCCCAAACGATGTGCGCGGGATGGCCATGACCATTCCCGTGCTGATGCAATGGGTTGCCAATTTCGTCGTGGTTCTCTTCTTCCCATACGCGTTTCATGTCATCGGTAAGGCGTCCACCTTCGGCTTTCTGACGCTGATGTGCGTCGTGCAGGCGCTATTCACCTTCTTCCTGGTGCCGGAAACCAGGAATACTCACCTGGAACAGATCGAGGCGAATTGGTTGACGGCGAGGCGAGAAGAGTAGAGATCTTTCCAGTTCATCCATGATCCGGGCTTTCCCTTGCCCGTCGCCGGCTAGAGCGTTCGATTGCCGAACCTCGGCGCGTTCAGCTCCCAGATGACCATGGACGCCTGTTCTCTGGTGCGGATAGTGTCATAAAGCGCCCCGATATTCGCCGTAAGAGAATCCCTATATCCCTCTCGCGATTGTAGGTGACCGGGACGATTACAATTCAAACTTGATTCACAGTGCCGAGGCGGTTTCTCTTGTCGCCGCCAGTGAGGAGAGCCATGAAGAGCCGCGCGGACCTGCAGTCCAGCCGGATTGACTTCATCTTGAAGGAGCTTCGCCAAGCCGGCTCAGCCACTGTGGAGGCGTTGAGTGAAAAGCTCAACGTGTCGTACACCACGATACGGCGCGACCTGCAGCAGCTTGAGGAGCGCGGACTGCTTCGCCGCACACATGGCGGCGCGTCTCCCATTGAGCCTTTGTTTTACGAGGCTTTTCGCCTCGATCGTTCCTTCCAGGATCAGGTCGGAAGTTTCGCCGATGAGAAGAGACGCATCGGCTTGGCTGCCTCGGAACTGATCTCGGCGGGTAACACGATTGGATTGACTGCCGGTACGACTACCACCGAAGTCATTCGCTGCCTGCCGACTTTAGGAGGCATCACAGTGGTGACCAATACCGTGAATGTCGCCATGGAGTTGAGCAAGCGCAAGGACGTCCATGTTTTTGTGACCGGCGGGCACCTTCGCGGCGACTGGTTTTCGTTGATTGGCACGGAGGCGGAGGCGAATATGAGCACGGTGTTTGTCGATCTCCTGTTCATCGGCGTGAATGGAATCGACGCGCACCAGGGGCTGACATGCATCAACGAAAACGAAGTGGGCATCAACCGCAGCATGGTGCGACAGGCCAAGCGGAGGATCGCCCTAGCCGATCACAGCAAGCTGGGCGTGGTGACCAAGTGGCTGATCTGCCCCACGTCTGCCATCGACATGCTGATCACAGACAAGGGCGCCACCGACAAGATGATTGCGCCGTTTCTCGATCAGAAGATCAAAGTTCGCCGTGTCTGACAGCGACTTGTCAGGGTTCGAAACCTGGCCACAGATCCGATGCACGCGCGGGGTCCGATACGAACATCACATTGTCCGGAAACCGCGCGAAGATCGAGTACATATCGACTGAGCCGCAGATACCAAACTCAGGGTAATCACGCGCCGACCGCTCGATCAGCGTGGATGGCCGATAGTGAGGGTTTCTCTGCCACTCAAGACCGCCGCCAGATCTGAGCAGCGGAAACCACGCGAGGCCGTGATGGGCGCGCACGCCTGTGTAGTCAAACCCGTACTGCCGGTCGCACCAGGCTCCGAAGGACATCCTGCTTTCCGGATCCGCGTTGATGACGCAGTGTGCCCAGCCTGGCGGCACAATGACATGTTGTCCGGGCAGGGCGGTGACTGCAACGCAGCGCCCGGGATCATCCTCGGCGCGTTCCTGCGCATAGACGATTGCCTTGCCGCTCCAGATCTCGAAGATCTCCGGCGGCGACCATCCGCTGTGGGGCGCTACGGCATGAACGTGGCCCTGGGATCGAACGGGTTCGGAACCTAACCGTCCCGATGCATAGACAACCGCTCCGTACAGAAGCATGCGGTGCTCGAGTGCGGGCCGATCCCGATGCCAGCCGATATCCATGGCGATGCCATAGACGGGATCGGGACCCTCGCAATGTGGATCCCGGAGACTGGGACGGATCGCATCCAGGTCCCTCATCTCCGGCGCCGGCCCGAACATCCCCTCACCATATTCGAACGCAAGCTGGTCCGCGGACAGACGGATCGGCAAGCCAGGGTCAAACTCGAGTCCTGTCGGCATCATGCATCCCCCCGCACGTACGCCTTGACAGTCGCCAAGGGCCGGCTCGCAGCAGATTCGGGCCGAATCGTGTAAGGACCAACAGCAGCAGGAACCACGAAGGTTTCGGCGTAGTGGACCTGAAAGGGGGCAAAACAGCCGCCAGGGCTCTCGACAATCGCTGCATCCCCTTCCACAAGGTTCAGGACGTTGAGATTGCCAAGCGTGTCATGGTGCACGGGCCCAGTGAACCAGTGACGTCTCGTCTCAATGAACTCGAGCGCGTGCAGACCGGTCCGCTCCTCGCGCCAGCCTTCGCCCATGGCCACCGTTTCCGGTTTCGATATAAGTTGCTCTCGAACCCAGTCCGTGGTGCGGTTCCACTGAATGTTGGCCAACCCATGATCGAGATGGATGGGGCGCGGCCGCGCGTCAAGACCAAGGCGGCCCCAGTCCCACAGCTTAAAGGTGAAGATATATGGAGTCGCGCTGATCTCCAGAACCATGCTGTTACGCCCGGAGCAATGAATCGTACCCGCTGGAATCAGAAAGTGATCATGCTTGCGGGCCGGCCACGCCTGAACGAATTGCTCGGCCGGAAAGGCTTCGCCTCCTTGCTGAGCAACCTTGAGCTTTTCGGCCATCGCATCGGGATCGATCTTGTCGCGCAATCCGAGCATTACCGTTGCATCCGGCTCCGCATCCAGCAAGTAGTAGCTCTCGTCCTGGGTGTAGGGGATTCCAAAGTTCTCCTGGATGTAGCTGCGCAGAGGGTGGACCTGCAGAGACAGATTTCCGCCGCCCATGGTGTCCAGGTAGTCGAAGCGAATGGGAAACTCGGCGCCGAACCGCCTGAACACCTCCGCTCCTAGTAACTCCTGCGGATGCTCGTGCACGAGCGTAAGTGCAGGCAATTCGAAGTGACGTGAACCAAACCGCAGCGCCAGGCTGTTCTCTTCCGGCACGCAGTTGAAGCACCACGCGTAGTTGGGCGGGCCGTCGGGCAGATCGAACTTCTGCCGCATCCACTGGCCGCCCCACGGACCAGGATCGAAAAACGGAATGACATTGAATGGCTGGCGCACAACCTGCGCCAATCCGGCACGCAGGACATCTCCGCTGACCATGGCCGGCAAATCCGGGCGATTCTCATCGATGAAAAAGTCGACGCGATGATAGAGGTCGTGCTTCCTGCGGTCGGCGGCCCGCCAGTCCAGGAAATATCCGCGCTTGTAAAGCTCTGCCGGTGAAGCCTTCTTGCCGGAGAGGCCGATGCTGGATGCGTCGCCACGCCGCTGGCGTTGCTGGATCTCCCACCGCGAGAGGTCGACATAGATCAGCAGGTCGAAATCGGGCAGCAAAACAGTTGCACCGATACCACACACGATCAGCGGGCTTCGCGTGGCCGCGATTTCGGCGCGCATCGCCGCCACCCTTTCCGGATCGAAGAATTCTCCCAGTCCCGCGGAACTCATACGGCCAAACACCGGATCGTCTCCCAGCGACGAGGCGAACTTTCGTTCGATCTCCGGACCGGGAAGCATGGACTCCGCCGGCTGAATCAATCGCGCCGACGGAAAAGCGGCAGACACCTCTCGGCAGACAAGTGGAATGTGCACGCCGGGATAACACTCGACGGCGATTCGCCGGTAGCGCTGACCCTCCCGCAGCCGCTCGCGAATCGCCGGCCAGCCCATCAGGCATTCCTCTTCACCGAATGAAACAGGCACGGAAGGGCACTTCTCAAAGCTGCAAGATTTCTTCAAAGACTGGACTCCGCAAGTTCAAGGGCCCCATAAAGCGCAGCCTGCGATCCGAGCACAGAGGCCCGCAAGGGCACCACGCGGCCGGGCGTCCATGCGTGTTTCCGAACATAGTCGCTCAGGGTGGGTAGAATCTGCGCCCTGCGTTTCATGATGGAGCCGCCAAAAACCACGACTTCAGGATCGTAAGCGTGGATGAGCGCGACCGTCAGCACCGACCAAACGGTGAGGCAATGCTCGAGAGTGGCCATTGCGGGCTCATCTCCCAGGTCGGCAGCCTCAAACAGGTCGGCGAATCCGAATTGATCGTTGTTGGCAAGCGCGCCCGTTCTGCCTTTGGCTTGCTCCTCATAGATCCTGCGCAAGAACGTGGTTGCAGCTTCGGCTTCGGCACAGCCCCGGTTTCCGCAAGTGCAGAGCCTCCCTTGCAGAGCCACTGGAAGATGACCGCCAATCGTGCCCGCTAAACCGTGGCGACTCTGCAGCAGCTTTCCGTCCAGCAACGCCGCGCCTCCAATGCCCGTACCGAGCGTAATCATCACGGCATCTCTCACGCCCTGCGCCGCGCCACAACGATATTCGCCCAGAAGCGCCAATCGAGCGTCGTTCTCGATCAGAAATGGCAAGCCAAACTCTGCCCGGCTCCAGTTCTCCAGGTCCAGTCCCGGTCCATCGTCGAATTTGTCGTTGGTGGCAATAATCCGCTTCTCGCGCGCACTCACAATTCCAGGAAAGGCAAGAACAAAAGAGGAGCAATCCGAAGGCCTGACGCTGCTGGCGTTCAGTACTCCCTTAAGAGCATCGCGGATGGAAGGCAAGAGCCCGCGCAAGCCCGACTGGCCGCTGGCAGGAATGGTTTGCGAGGCTGTGATGGAATCGTTTTGGACCAGCGCACACTCCGCGTGGGAGCCTCCCAAATCCACCGCAAGTACGCTCACACCAGACACGGAGCACCATGCCTCAGCACAAGGCGCCTGGAGAAGCCCGATGTCCGAACACTTTCATAGTCGTGGCCGGCGTCGCTCGGCCAGCTGGCCACGAAAACCAGCGAGTCGGCTCCCACGTTCGCCACGCGATGTCCAGTGCGCCCAGGAATATAGTGCACAGATCCAGGCCGCATTCTCTCCGCCCAAGTCACGCCATCTTCCGACATCAGCAACAACATGCCGCTGCCGCGTATCGTCGCATAGAACTCCGCGCGGTCGCGATTGAGATGAAAATGTCCATGGGTCATAAAAAACTCGTCGCCCACACGACCGGGCAGGATCTCCGTCGAACCCCAAAACAGCCCGCCAGGGGTTCCATCCTTCACCGGCCTCCAGAACTGTACCCGATAGACCTCTGTCCCAGAATCCATCGACTGCCAGGCCGCCTCGTCGTGAAACAGACCCTGGAGCTGCCCGAGCTTCTTGACCGAAGTTTCCACGCCTTCGCCGGTGAGGAAGCCGGTACTCCAGTCCACGAAGGTCGGAGAGCCCCCGATACCCACAATAGCGCTCATATTGCTCATATTGTAGCGTTCGTAACGCTCGTATTCAATCTAAATGAGCGTTGTATATGATCGAGAAGGCGCTTATACTCGGTGCGCCCGCCCAATCCAATGCAAGCCGGCTGTCCCGCGGCAGAGCAGTGTCCGGTGAATCAGAGACAGTACAGACAGGCAGGAGCACACATGTCGATTCAAGCCCCTCTCCCGGATCGCCGCAAAACAACCACCTTCACCATCCTGGTGGCGTTGAGCGCCGCAACGGCTGGGCTCATCTACGGTTACGACGTCGGCGTCATCAATAGCTCGCTGGTCTTCATTCGCAAAGATCTCGACCTTGGCGCCTTGCCGACCGAAATTCTTGCCAGCGCGCTGTTCTGGGGTTGCGTCGCCGGCGCTCCCTTGGGTGGCTGGATCGCCGATCGCTTCGGTCGTCACAAGGCGCTCTTGCTATCGGGCATTCTGTTCGCCGCCGCCGACCTCGGCATGTCCGTATGCGGCGCGTTTTGGCAACTGCTGGCAGCCCGGCTGGTTGCCGGTGTTGGAGTCGGAGCGGCCCTGGTGGTTGCTCCCATGTACATCGCCGAGATCGCCCCGGCTCACTCCCGGGGCAGGCTGGTGACCGTCAATCAGCTTGCCGTCGTCTCTGGAATCCTGATCGGGTTCATTTGCAACTTTTCTCTGGCCAGGGTCACGGGCGGAAATTGGCACATCCTCTTCCTGGTTGGGGCAACGCCCGCCGTGGTTATGTGTCTCTCACTGATCCGAACCCCTGAAAGCCCTCGTTGGCTGTATCAACGGGGAGACCGCGAACGGGCCATGAAAGTTCTTGGCCGCATCGAAACCGCTCCCGAAGCGGAACGTACGCTGCAACAACTCTCGATGTCGACGGGTGAGAGGAAGGGCAGCTATCGGGAACTGATCGGGCCGGCGCTGCGCAAACCGCTTGTGCTGGCGGTGATGCTGGCAATCATCCAGCAGGCGACGGGCGTGAACACCGTCCTCTACTACGGCTCGATCCTGTTTGCCGAAAACACCGGCGCCAGCGCGGTCCAGGCGATCGGAATGAATATTCTGGTGGGCACTGTGAATCTTGCTTTCACGATTCTCGGCCTGCTGATGATCGATCGGCTTGGGCGGCGCTCTCTGCTTCTGATCGCCACGGCCGGAATGGGCATCTGTCTCGCTGCCTTTGTCGTCATGTTGCGCATCGTTCCCGATCAACCATTTATTCTGCTCATCCCCATCCTCGCGTATGTCGGAAGCTTTGCCTTTGGACTCGGCACCGCTGTCTGGGTCTGTTTGTCTGAGTTGTTTCCGAGCCACCTGCGCGGACGCGCAATGTCGATTGCCACAATGATGCTTTGGATCTCCGTCTCCTGCGTCGCCGCAACGTTCCTCAGTCTCGTAAAGGCGTTCGGGATTTCGAGCGTCTTTCTTGGCTACTCGGCAATATGCTTTGCGTCCTTCGTCTACATCTTGCTGTCACTGCCGGAAACTCGAAATCGAACGCTCGAAGAGATAGAGACTTTCTGGTCCAGGGGATAGCTGTATTTCTGCGTCAGACGGTCGGGGTTCCGGCCCCGAGCGGCGCGACCCGCTGCTGTCGCGAAAACTTCGAGAGGAATTCCCGCCGCAAGGCATGAGGCCCCAGACCCTTGATGCGTTTGAACTGGCGGTTGAAATTGGAATAGTTGCCAAACCCGACCTGGAAACAAATATCCAGAATGCTCTCGTCGGTTTCGAGCAGCAGCTGCGTGGCGGCGCCGACACGAAGCTCGTTGACATAGGTCGTTAAAGTACGTCCGGTGGAGCGCCGGAAGAAGCGGCAGAGTGCGGCCTGGGCCATGTGAAAGCGGTTCGCGAGCTCCACGAAATCGATCTCCTCGCGAAAATGCTCGTCCAGATAGCGGCAGATCAAATCGATACGCCGCTGGTTCTCGGGATGGGCAAGGGGTCGGAGCCGGAGCGAAGAGAGAGTCTGTGCCTCCGGTTCTGCAGACAGATCCACCAGTGCATTGAGCAAACAAAGAAGGCGCTTTGCGGGAGAGAGTCCGGGAAGGTCCGCGAGATAGGCAGCCACTCTGCGTCCACACTCCGTGTGGCCGAACCCGAGCCCATTTGCCGAACGCCGCAGGAGAGACACAACACTCTCCAGTTCCCTCAACTCCAAAAACTGCCGTCCCAGAAACTCCTCCCGGAACTGCACCACGACGGCGCGATGCAGCTCGTGCGCAGAGGATCGGACGGGGCCGGATCGCCACGAGTGGGGCAAATCTGGACCAAGCAGAACCAGGTCGCCGGAACTGTACTCCGCGATCCCATCCCCAACGAGCCTCTGCCCTCGACTGTCCAGAATCAGAGTCAACTCATATTCAGGGTGGCAGTGCCATTGGAACCGGAACTCCCGATCCCTCCGCTCGTAGGCAGTCAATGCCAAACCCCTCGAGGCAACCTTCTCAACTAGAGGTTCCATGCGCCTAAATTAACACCTATTCTCCCGGTGCTCCGAAAAAATGGTCAATTCGATACATATAGAGGTCAACTTGCTGGAGGACTTTTCCGGCCTGCCGCAGTTAGGCTTTGGCAAGTTTCTCTCCGATCCCCTTTCAGTGAGGTTACAGATATGACGCCAGATAGCATCCAGGAGCATCCATCGGAGTCGCGGTTGGATTCCTATACAGGTTATGCAGGGCTCCCGCCGTTAGTGGGGCTGGAGTCCATGCGGGAAGCGATCGAACGCGGCTTGTCCGTCTCTGAATCGGTCAGCCGGCTGAAGCGCTTGCACTGGTCGCTGAAGCGCCTGCACCAGATCTTTGTTTCGCGCATTACCAGTACGCCGATCTATGAGCTGAAGATGGCTTTCAGCCTGCACGCGCATTATTGCATCGAGCATGTGGGCGAGTTCGCTGCCCGGGTAAGAGAGATGAGGCAGCCTCCCCACGGTCTCGACGTTTCTCCGCACGACTCGCTGGACGCTTTTTTCGATGAGATCCTATGCGCGCCGGCTACGGAAGCGCTGCTGCTCGGTCTCTATGAGTTTGCCGTGCCGGCACTCGTACGGGCCCTCGCCAATCTCATGGAAGATACGAATAAGCTCTTCGATCATCCCACCTGGCGTATCTGCCGGCTCACTTTGCTTGAGATCCAGGATGTCGAGAAGTATGGCGCACAAGCCATCCGCTGCCTGGTCAGCGACGAGAGCCGGTCGGAGTATCGGGATTGGTTGACGATTCTTGACTCGCTCCTTGCTGCCGCAGGTGATCTCGACGGGAAACGGGAACCGACTGGGAAAACCATCGCCCGCCACTACTCCGGGACCCCATACACATACGACCCAACTCCTCGCCGCGACGAACGCTTCAAAGATCTCTACAACATGGGTGTAAATGCAGAGGCGATGTTGTTCAATCCCGACATCAAGCCGCTGCCCAAGACCATCATGCTCTATTTCAAACGCATGCGGGAGATCGACGTGCCGGAGATGATGGCGAGTATCCTCGCGGAAAACAGTGACAAGCCATGGGAGTATGCCCGAGACATGACGCGGCAATTATGGGACGAAGCACGCCACGCCATGATGGGAGAAACCGGATTCGCCGATCTCGGCATCGACTGGTCCGAAATTCCTTTCAACTTCACCTGGTCGCTCGGCTTGAATACAAAGCTCTCTTCGAAAGAACGCCATGCCGTGCTTTACACCATCGAGCAGGGACTGATGCCGAAAGCCACCGGAAAGGAATACGAATGGGAGGTCGCCCTCGCTGCTGCCGACCCGCTTGCCGCCATGATTCAGGATTACGACTGGGCCGATGAGGTCTTGCATGCACGGATCGGCAGAAAGTGGATCGTTCCCGAGATTGGCTCGCAGTCCGAGGCGATGGCATACGGCGACGCCGCCTGGTCAAAGATTCTGACGGATTGGAAAAAGTGGAAAGATGATGGACTTACAGAACATCGCAATTGGTGGCCAGACGTCTATCGAGCCGCCTGCCGCCACTGGAACATCGAACCCGACCCCGAACTGCTGCACTACAACGTGAGCTACGAGAGTACCCGTGCAGATCTAAAGGAAGTCGTGGGCTGAGCCGCTGCTGGACCTTCAGGTCAATTCCCCCGGCGCCTCAGTCCTCGAAGCAAAGGATGTTTCCGCAAAACGCATTTCGGGAGTCGGTGGGACGCGTGTTCCCGTCTCCCAGGCAACGGAGGTCGGATGAGTCTATCGGCACAAGCGATCGTGACAGATGGGTTCGGCAACTTCGAATTGAAGCAGGTTCTGCTCGGCGATCCCCAGGGTAACGAGGTGCTTGTCGAAATCAAAGCCAGCGGTGTCTGCCACACCGATTTTGATTCTCTCTCGTGGAAGCGCCGCATGATCCTGGGCCACGAAGGAGCGGGAGTCGTTCTCGCCTGTGGCGCAGGCGGCAAGGATCTGCAGTCCGGTGACCGAGTCCTTTTGAACTGGGCAATTCCCTGCGGCGACTGCTTTCAGTGTCGCAGGGGGGCCGAGAACATCTGCGAGCAGCAGCCCACGGTCCCGAATGAGCGTTTCCAATGTGGCAATGAATTCCTCGGGACATCGTTTCGTCTGGGCACGATGGCAACGCACGCGGTGGTGCCGCGGCAGGCCGTCGTTAAGATCGATGTGGAGATCCCCTTCCCCTCCGCCGCCATTCTCGGCTGCGGCGTGATGACTGGTTTCGGATCGGTGGTCAATGCAGCGCGAGTCGAGAAGGGCAGCTCCGTAGTCGTGCTGGGGACGGGTGGCGTGGGTCTAAGTGTGATCCAGGGAGCGGTGCATGCGTGCGCCCGCATGATCATCGCAGTTGACGTGAACCCGCACCGCCTCGAACTGGCGTCGCAGTTTGGCGCAACACACACCATCGCAGCGGACCGGAACGACCTGGATCTGCGCGAGGTATCGAGGACCATACGGCAAATCACAGGAAGGGGCGCGGACTATGCGTTCGAATGCACCGCCGTACCCGAACTGGGCGCGGCCCCTCTCCGGATGATTCGCAATGGCGGCACGGCTGTTGCCGTCAGCGGCGTTGAGCAGACTGTGCCCGTCGATATGGAGCTCTTCGAGTGGGACAAGCGCTATATCAATCCTCTTTACGGTCAGTGCAGGCCTTCGATCGACTTCCCTGTCCTGCTTTCTCTTTACCAGCAGAAACGGATCAAGCTCGACGAAATGGTCACGCGCACGTATTCTCTGTCCAGCTTGGCGCAAGCCTTCGACGACATGAAGAAGGGCGTGAACGCGAAGGGAGTGCTGATCCCCGGTGAACCTCGCTAGCCAGAACACGCCATCCCCTCAATCTGCTCGCGGGTGGGCGCTGGAGATTTCCGATTCGAGCTGCGAGGGCGTCCGGTTTCTTACGATCTATAGCCCCTCGTTGCGCGGTCGAGGCGACGTCAGCGTCTTCGCCCCGGCGGAGTGCGAGATGCTGGAGTCAGTCCCGGTTGTTCTGCTCCTCCACGGCGTCTACTCGAGTCATTGGGCATGGTTCTTCAATGGGAAGGCACACCGGACTGCCCGCAGTCTGATCGCCGCGGGACAGATCCGGCCAATGCTTCTCGTCTCTCCTTCAGATGGTCTATTCGAGCAGGGGAGCGGATACCTAAACCATTCTGGACGTGATTACGAATCCTGGATTGTGGACGATGTTCTTGGCCGGCTGCCGGACGCGTTCCACTGCGTGAATCGGAACTCTCCAGTCTTCGTCGCTGGGCTATCGATGGGCGGATATGGCGCCCTGAGACTCGGCGCCAAGTATCCTTCGCTCTTCCGTGGTATCTCCGCGCACTCGGCGGTTGTGTCCATCGACGACCTGGATACGTTCCTCTGCAAGCCATTTCCCAAAGAAGAGCTTCCCCATGCGGAGACCGACCTGCTCGGTTGGTTCGTGGCTCATCGTTCTGTCCTCCCGGCGACCCGGCTTGACTGTGGAACCGGCGATCCTCTGCTGGAAGCAAACAGGCGCTTTCATCGTGAGTTGCAACTCCAGAACATGGACCATCTCTATGCAGAATTCCCCGGAGGGCACAATTGGGAGTACTGGTCGGCACACATTGCCGACAGTCTGCTTTTCTTTGAGCAAATCCTTTTAGCTGCAGGCTGGCCGGATCATAGCTCGTAGCAACTGCGTCTCTCTGCAGAGAATTGCCGAGCCCGATCCATGCAAAGCCTGCGCAGTTGGCACAGAACTGTCTTGGACAAGGCGAAGCATCAATCGCGCCCGAGCCTTACTGGGCAAAATTCCATGTTGGAATGCAGCCTGGATCACACCGTACAACTCCATGACAAGTTTCGACTACTATTTTGCAAAAACCGAGAAGACGTTCCTCTAAAGCTTTTGTAACGTTTGTAAACGCCAGCCGCCGAGCGCCCGATTCTCACCGGAAGGCATGCGGACGGTAGCCCCGCCAGGTCCTGAAAGGGACTCTCCCCGTTCCGGCGGGATTGAGGAGCTAATCAGCAAGAGGGGATATGACGACTTCGGCGACCACTGCTTCCACCAGTCGGGAAAGGCTCCTTGCAGCGCTCAATCATACGGAGCCAGATCGAATCCCAATTGACTTTGGCTCGACTGCTGTTACCGGAATCCACGTGAGCTGCGTGGCGGCCCTGCGCGATTACTTCGGACTCGAAAAACGTCCCGTCCGGGTCCATGAGCCCTTCCAGATGCTGGGATTGGTAGAGGACGACCTTCGCGTGGCCATGGGCCTCGATGTCGTCGGCGTCTTTGCCCGGAATACCATGTTCGGATTTCCCATCGACGACTGGAAAGGCTGGAAGTTTAACGGGCTCGACGTTCTGGTACCCGGAAGGTTCAACGTCACTGTCGACGAACGAGGCGATACGCTGATATATCCCGACGGAGATACAACCGTTCCTCCCAGTGGGAGGATGCCCCAGGGCGGCTATTTTTTCGATAACATCGTTCGACAGGAACCCTTCGACGAAGACTCTCTGGATCCCGAGGACAACCTCGAAGAGTTCACTCCGGTCTCTCAGGAAGACTTGGACCATCTCCTCCGTGCCACGGACATTGCCGAAGCCACCGGCCATGGCGTCGTCGCCACCATTGGGGGAACGGCACTTGGCGACATCGCACTCGTACCTGCCCCGTTCCTCAAGCATCCCAAAGGCATTCGTGATGTCGCCGAATGGTACGTCTCCACGCGCACCCGCCAGGGCTACCTCCACAAGATCTTCGAGCGCCAATGCGAAGTTGCGCTACAAAACCTGGAGAAGGTCTTCGCCGCTCTCGGCAACCGTATACAGGTCGTCTTCTTATGTGGAACCGATTTCGGTTCCCAGACCTCCTCCCTCTGCTCGGTCAAGACTTTTCAGGACCTTTATCTCCCCCATTACAAAGTGCTCACCCACTGGATCCATGCCCACACCTCCTGGAAGGTCTTCAAGCACTCGTGTGGAGCCGTTTTCAAGTTTCTGCCGGACTTTATTGAAGCTGGGATCGACATACTTAACCCGGTCCAGATATCGGCTACCGGCATGGACCCTGTTCAACTGAAAAGCAGCTTTGGCAACAGGCTGGTCTTCTGGGGTGGCGGAGTCGACACGCAGAGGGTCTTGCCGTTCGGTTCGCCGGAAGAAGTTCGTGAACAGGTTTTGCGTCGTTGCGAGTTGCTCGCGCCCGGCGGAGGATTCGTATTCAACACCATTCACAACGTGCAGGCCAACACTCCCGTTGAGAACATTGTTGCGATGTTGAACGCTGTCCACGAGTTTAACGGCACGAGATAACTGGGTCACCCATGAGAGTGAGTGACACGATTGAGAACGCACCTTGAGGAAACAAACTGGCCTTCGCGCGACGCTTGGCGATCCGGAAGTTTCCTTCAAAGATACTGACCCTGAAATGGGCGCTGGCGCGGTAGAACACGGGCCATGATTCACGAAACACCCAAGGGCAACCAACGGAATTGGGTTAATCGTATGAGAGCACATTTCGAGAAGGTTTCTTCCTCACGGTTTTCGCTTGCCGTATTCGAGCGCAGCCACCTTGAATTCGGCTTTCACTGGCACTATCATCCCGAATTCGAGCTCGCGCTGATCCTCAACAGCAGCGGGCAACGTCTGGTCGGAGACGGTGTTGCCGACTACGGTCACGTCGACCTCGTCTTGCTCGGCCCCAACCTGCCTCACAGTTGGCATCCAGTTCTCAACGGTGAAGGCGGAGGTGAGCCCCAGACGGCGATTGTCATTCAATTCAGGAAGGAATTTCTTGGCGAGGAGTTCTTCCAGCTCGAAGAGATGAGAGTGGTCGCACAGCTATTACAGCGCTCATCCCGCGGACTTGCCTTCGGGCACACGCAGGCGGGGCAGCAGGTTGCCGAGATCCTGCAGGCTATGCCCTCGCTCACGCCCTCAAGGCGGCTTACGACTCTTCTAAGTGCGTTGATTGAACTCGCCGAAGAGTGCGATGCCCGAGTCCTCTCCACCGTAGAATCGCAGCAGCTGACGCGCGCCGCAGATCAACGGAAGATCGATGAAATCTGCCTTTATCTGAAAGAGAACTACTCAGAAGAGATCAAGTTCGCCGAACTCTCCAAGCTCTTCCACATGGATCAGGCCGCCCTGTGCCGTTTCTTCAAGCGATCAACAGGACGCACAATGACCGAGTATGTGAATGAACTTCGCGTGAGCGCCGCGACCCAGCTGCTGCTTCATACAGACGAGAGGGTCCTCGATATTGGATTCCGAGTCGGTTTTGGCAACTACTCGAACTTCAACCGTCAGTTTAAGCGGGTCAAAGGGCTTGGGCCCAGAACACTTCGCCAGCATTTTGGTCTCGTCTCCTCCCAAGCGAGCTGATCTCCCGCGCAACGGCATGATCTCAGAGCACTGGAGTCTATGAACCGCAGAAACGCCATCAAGTTACTCACGGCCTCATCGGGAAGTATCCTGGCGCACGCAAGGTTCGCGCCGGCCCTTGTGCCTTCGACGGCTAAGACCAGCAAAGCAGACGCTGATGAATCGCCTGCGTCACCAGAAAATCAGATGGCCTTTCAATGGCTACCGCTCGGCCAGGTTAAACCGGCGGGATGGATCCGCGAACAGATGCTGCGCGATCTTAACCAGGGATTTGCCGGACATCTTGGCGAACTGTGTCATGAAGCATCCTCCGATATCTTCACCACCCACCGCAACAACGCCGGCTCCTCAAACCAGGCGAATATTGACAACAATCCGTGGTGGAACGGCGAGACGGAAGGCAACTGGCGAAATGGCCAGATCATGATGGCCTATCTCTCGGAAGATCGCGAAAGCATGCTGAAAGTCGACCAGTATGTTGACCACATCCTGTCTTCCCAGGGTCAGGACGGCTATCTCGGTGTCTTCGCTCCCGACATACGGTTCTCCAGGCCCGGAGAGCTCTGGACCCAGGCATGCCTGATGCGGGGGCTCCTCGCCTACTCCGACTTGACCGGCAAGAAAGAAATTCTCGCCTCCGTTCGCCGGGCCATCGATCTCACGATCGCGGCATACGGACCGCGCGACACCCAGATCCCGTTTGATTCAACGATCTCGGGCCAGGGATTGAGCCACGACCTGATGATCTCCGACGTTACCGAGCGGCTCTTTGAACTGACGGCAGACCCCAGATATCGCGACTTCACCGTAGATCTCTACGAAAAGCTCAGCCGATACACTCCGGGAGCGGATACAAGCCTGCACTCTCTGCTTGACCCTGAGGCTTCCTTCCTCAACCACGGCGCAAACACCTACGAGGCGATCCGTGTTCCGCTTTGGCTGCAGTTCGCGACCGGTCGCCGGGATCTGAAGCGCGCCTCGACCAACGCGCTCGCAAGGATGAGCCGTTACACCGAATTGAGTGGCTCCGGCATCAGTGGCGAGGACATCAAGAATCTCAAGCCTGACCCTTCGACCACAGAATATGAGTACTGCGGGACCAAGGAGATGCAATTCACCCTGCAGTCTGCTTTGCAGAAATCGGGCGACGCATCTCTGGGGGACAAAATTGAGAAGCTCTGGTTCAATGCCGCCCAGGGTTCACGTTTGCCGGATGGGACTGCGGTCTCTTATCTGACATCCGACAATCGCCTCCATTGCGATGGCATGTCGCCTGATGGACTCCAACCGGAGATTCGCAACAAGTTTTCGCCGACGCACACCGATGTCGCCGTCTGCTGCAATCCCAATGCAACCCAGGTCGCCTCTCTCTACGTCCGCGGCATGTGGATGCGGCACTCGCAGCGCGGCCTCGTAGCTCTCCTCTATGGCCCTTGCCGCGTCTCGACAGTTGTTGAGGGCGTGCCCGTGCAGATTGTGGAGCGGACGAATTATCCCTTCGATCACGAGGTGGAATTCGAGATTCAGGCGGAGCGCGAACTCAACTTCCCGCTCTATCTTCGCAATCCTGCGTGGTCCGAGGCTACGCGTGTGCAATGCCACGGAGCAGCCATTCGGCGCCAGGGCTCTTACTGGATCGTGCAGAAAAGCTGGCAGAAAAACGAACAGGTGCGCCTGACTTTTGCTCCCGTGGTTCGATCTGTTCGCGCCGTGAACGGCGAGGTCGCACTCCAATACGGACCTCTACTCTTCGCACAACCGATTGAGGCCAGGCGAGTGCCTCTCAAAGGCTACTCGCTTCCAGGCTTCGAAGACGCCTACTATAAGCCTGTCGAGGGGAACCTCCATCCGCTGTCGCTTCTTTCTTCGCTCGAGTCCCAGTCCTATGGGTTTGCGCTTCGCTCAGGAACCAGTAACGCGAACCCGCTTCGACCGTTCGATGCCCCTGTGGTCACGCTGGCGGGCAGTATGAAGCGGCAGCCGGATGGCTTGACAGTTCCCATCACTCTTGTACCTCTCGGCAATGCGCCCACCTTGCGGAGAGTCACATTCCCATCCCTTGCCTGAAGGCCTGACCTGATTTTGCCGGGAATCCAGAACAGAGAAGCGAGGTCATACTGCACTTGGAACACGACAGGCACCGGAGAAGAAATCGTAGTCGGGGGCCGTCGAGAGCCTTCAAGCGCCCAGATCGGCCAGGTGCACCAGAGCAGATCTTATGCGCAATCTGCGCCAAAGACCCTGCAACAACAGGAAGGATTGACGTATGGCCTTGGACCGAAGAACATTCTGCCAGCTAACCGCCGGAACAGTACTCGCAGCCTCATCGAGGGCCTTGATCGGCAATGAAGCCGAACCAGTGGTCTCCGACATCGGTGATCAACTTCGGGTGGAACTCGCCGGCTATTCCTGGGAGTATTCCGCCTCAGACGATGTCTTTCGCCTCTTTGACTCTCAAAAAAGGCTGATCGTCAGCGGAACGCTGCAGCCGTCTGTCGTTGTGGCCCCGGTTGGCAGCCCCACCAGCCGTCTCAGTACTCCTGGCAAAGTCAGGCGCAAGTACGCCGACAAAAATCAGGCCATCGTCGAATACGAAGATGTCAACCATGGCGCCAGCCTAGTGGTTACGTGGAAGTTTGAAGAGCGCGGAATCTGGCTGCTTCCGGTGGTCTATAGGAGCAGCGCACCGGAAGATGTCGTCAGCCTGCATTACTTCTCGAAGCTGACGAATGCCGCAAGACAACCTTCCCTGCATGCCTCATATTTGGTTGTGCCTGGCATCAGCGAAGGCTCATCGGTGAGCCCAATTGTCCGCGATGAGTTCCATCTGGATCAGACAGTTTGGTTGGGTCGCGGCAGTTTTATTCCTGGCTTGAACCAGCAGTGGGGACTACCCGTCCACTATTTCTGTGGATTCAGCACGGACTCGACCCATGGTCTGAAGCAGATGTTGACCACGGGGCGTTCGGAAGCATTTGCCTGCGGCCTGGCAGAGCTGCCCAATGGCGATCTGTTTATGGATTTGTATGAGGGATCTTGCAGTCCGTGGGTCGACTATCGGAGCGATCTCTGGAAGCATCTGAGCACGCCGGGCGAGCTTACGCTGGGCGCCAGCTTTCTTTGGTCGGTCGCGCCCACCTACTATCAGGCGATTGCCGCGTACTACCGCAATCTTGTGGACGCCGGTATTGTGAGAATCCATAGAAACTCTCCCCTAAAGAATGAGATCGCCCTGACGCCGCAGTTCTGTACCTGGGGATCACAGGTTGATGAGAACAAGTTCCAGGACCATCTCGATCAGGCTTTCCTCGATGAGACATTGAACGCCCTGAAGGCTTCCGGACTCAAGGCCGGGCTTTTCTCCATCGACGACAAATGGGAGGATTCGTACGGAAGTCTGCAGCATTCAGCCAGACGCCTTCCCCACTTCGAGGAGTTTCTTGCAAAACTTCGCGCCGAGGGATTCCGGGTGGGCATTTGGGCCGCTTTGATGCGCTGCGAGCGCCCGGCCGATCTGGGCTTATCGGAAGACAATATGCTCAAGCGAAGCGACGGTACCCCTTACGTCGCGAATAGCTCCGAACAAGGATCCCGGTACTACATCCTCGACTTTACACAGCCGGCGGTTGCCGACGTCCTGCGCACGCTCGTCAAGAGATTCGTTCGCAGATACAAGCCCGATCTGTTCAAGTTCGACTTTGGCTACGAGCTCCCGCCGGTTGCAGAGGCGGCGCCTCAGGACAGGCGATGGGCAGGCGAGAAGCTCATGATGAAGGGCCTCGATGTGGTGATCAATGCCATGCGGGAGGAGAATCCTGAGCTCGTCGTCATGTATTACCAACTCTCTCCGCTCTTCCTCGAGTACTTCGATCTGCATAGTACGGACGATCTTTTCCTGGCTGCGGGCGAATACGCATTCGAGGCAAATCGGCGAATCTACTTCAGCAGCACGCTGGGACTGCTCGGCATCCCTATTTACGGATCTTCGGGATACGACTGGACAAGCGATCCCAGCATCTGGTTCGATTCAGCAGCAGTCGGAACGATCGGTTCCCTCAACGACTTTCGCGCAGACGAACAGGGTGAGACCGGTTCGGCCGCAATCATTGCGAAATACAACGGCATTACGCAGGCATTGCGCAAAACCAACGTCTTCGAGATCGTGCCCTTCGGCACAACCGCAGAAGCGCCCACCTTTGGAGCTCATGCGCGCTCCTGGGCACGCTTTGAGGGCGGGCAACTGGTGCTCCTCGCCCTCCGCCCACCCGAATTGACCGGCGATTCCGCCATCGGTCCTCATCAGTCGGATCTCAAGGATGCGGCCGGAGTGAATTCTTCGGTTCCCGTCATTGTGGCGGCGCGCAGCGAGAAAAGCATCTTTCGCGATTCGGAGTTGGTTATTGTTCCCTACGGCAGCGGGTCGGTCAGTCTGCGCCGTGACGCGGGAACAAAGGCTCGCCTGACGCACCATTTTTTTGGTGGCGCGGCAACCGACAGCGAGGCCCCCATTGCAAATGGCGTGCTGCGGCTCGAAGTGTCTGACCGGGATGCGGCGGGCAGCCCACTGGAATGGATCGAAATCCACGTCTCCTGATCCCTCCGACGTGCACTGAGGAGTGAGCTATCGGGCCCGAAGAAGCGTTGCTTCTCTGCGTGGTTTTGCGAAGAACGCAACGGAGGACTGTCCTGGATACAAACGCATGGCCATGATTTGAACGGGCGCGCGGTCATATTGATCTCTGTTCCGCCGCGATCAAGGCCATAGGAGCGGCAAATCCACCAAAGAACCCGGTCACTGGTGCGAGTTCCAGACCTCGCGATAGAGCTCCCCGATCTCCTGTTGCGTTGGGATACGCGGGTTGTTTTGGGGTGATCCCGACGCCAGCGCCTGCTCAATCATCGTAGGAACGAGACGAAAATACTCCCGCTCTGCAATGCCATACTCCCGCGGTGACGGCACTTCCAGTTCTTGATTCCTCTGGAAGAGTGCATCAACAAGCTCAGTTGCAGCTTGGAGATCGGCATTCTCGCTGCCAGCAATTCCCATTACTTTGGCGCATTCCGCGTACCGGCCAGGTGCGCCGGGGATGGAGAACCTGGTTACGGCTGGAAGGAGCATAGCGTTCGAAAGGCCATGGGGAATGTGGAAGAAGAATCCAAGAGGGCGACTCATTCCATGGACCAGGGCCACGCTCGCATTCGAGAAGGCCATGCCGGCAACTGTCGCCGCCATCATCATCTTCTCGCGAGCGATGTGATTGGCTGGTTCGCGATAGGCCGTGGGGAGCCATTCCCAGATGATCTTCATGGCGTCGCGCGCAAACAGATCCGATATCGGATTCGCTTTCCGGCTTACATAAGCCTCGAGTGCGTGCGTCAACGAATCTGTTCCCGTATCGGCCGTCAACCTCTTCGGCATCGAGAGCGTCAGCTCGTAATCGATGATCGCGGCTGTCGGAACAAGGTGAGCTCCGGCGATCAACATCTTTTCCTGATTCGTGGTATCGGAGATGACGGTAAAACTTGTCACCTCAGAGCCGGTCCCTGCGGTCGTGGGTATTGCAATGTGCGGAGGCCCTGCGTTGGGGATCGCGGCCGGGGCCTTGTAATCACGTATCTCCCCGCCATTGGCAATAAGGATCCCGATGGCCTTTGCCGTGTCAATTGAACTGCCGCCCCCGATGCTGACAAGGCTGTCGTGCCCGCCCGAACGATAGGCAGCCACCCCTTTGGCAACTTCTTTATCCGTCGGATCGGGAAGAACGTCTCCGTAGACCGCTGCTCCTTCTTTGGAGAGGACTGCAACGAAACTGCTTATCATCTCAGTCTCCAGGAGCCTCCGATCTGTCACGATCAAAGGGCGCGGGCCTCCGAGTTGTTTGAGAAGATCGAGTATCTGCGCGGATGTACCCGCGCCCCATCGAATGATCCTTGGAACACGGGTATCAAATCCCACGAGTGCACCCTCCTTTATCGTTCTTTCGGAAAGCGGGCCGCAGCGGACCGCAGCCGCAATGCGCGATCGGTTCCACCCCAAAAAATGGAGCTGCCAAAACCTCCGGCAGCTCCGGTGGGCCAAACTCGGCTTCGGCGCCTTTGCGCGTCGCGCCGTGCACGTACTGTCACTCTCGCCTCGGATCCGATCACCAAGACGCCCTCGCCGCAATCGGGAAAGATCGACCTCCGTCGATGGAGCGGCCAGGATGTGGCCATCCTAGGCGGGATGTTGGAGCATGTCCTCATCCGAGTTGACATCTTTTGGCACTCAATTGGCACGCCTGTCGCTGATCTGCCTTGGGTCGGCTTCTCTCAAAAGCAGCGTGTCGTTGCTTCGCAGAAGCGCCGCGACGCGGTCATTCGCCCGCACAGTGGCGCCGTGGATGGTTTCATTTCCCCGTGCTCAGCACTCTATCATCGACTTCACTCTCGACCTTCTGCAGAGAGTGGCGCACAAT
>Ga0335069_10001154_pt1 | contig 42586 bp, 41 predicted proteins | sample Lox_Sample_11_FD_206714 | JGI IMG/M metagenome (GOLD analysis project Ga0335069, IMG submission 206714) | Soil microbial communities from Loxahatchee National Wildlife Refuge, Florida, United States - Lox_Sample_1.1 | ecosystem: Environmental > Terrestrial > Soil > Wetlands | place: USA...
CTCCTCGACGTCGGTCGTACCGCTCACGCGGCGCACGTCGAAGAGCGTCCAGTGGAGCAGCCCGGAGGGCGCCAGCTCGTAGCGCTCGCGGTGCACGAGCACGGCCGTCGCGGCGCTCGGGAGGATGGGGTTCTCACGATCCTTGGCGGCGATGCTCTCGGCGAGGCCGTCGTACGCGGCGGACGGATCGTCGCCGAGCGACCGGAGCAGCGGGGCGATGGCGGACGGCGCATCGCGCGACGCCGTGGCGGCCGCGAGCAGGCGTGCACGCAGGTCTCCTCCTTGGCGCGACCCATCGAGCACGGCGAGCGCGCCCAGCGTCCGCTCCGCCGGGTGCATCGCCGCGAAGGTCGTCCGGGCGGCGGCGTCGTCCCCGGCGGCGAGCGCCTCGCGGAGCTCCATCGGCAGGAATCGCTGTGGCGCTCCGAGCACGGCACGCAAGCGAGCGAGCTCCGTCTTCGCGGCGTCCCGGTCGCCGATCGCGCGCAGCGCGTCGAAGCAGCGGAGCGTGTCGAGCAGCTCGGCCCTCGCGGGATCGCACGCGCGCGCGGCGGCGTCGCGTCCCACCAGCGGGGTCGCGTCGCGAACGGCGTCTGCCAGTATCGCGGTGCCTGCCAGGGGAGCCCGCGCACGGTCGACCGCGGCGCGTGCGCGATCGAAGAGACCCTCGCGCGCGCTGGCGATCGCATCGAATGCGTCGAGGACCGCCGCAGGAGCGCCGCCTTGTGTCTTGCCGCGAAGCTCGTCGAGGTCGCGAAGCGTCTCGATACCCGCTTCGTCGCGCCCTCGCCGCACCCCCGAGAGCACGGCGTGCTCCACGGCGGCTTCCCAGCTCGTGGGCCACACCTCGAGCACGCGCTCGTAGGCGCTTCGGGCACGCTCGGCGCGCGTGGCGGGCGAGAGGTCGCGCGCCGTGCCGACGGCCCGGCCGTACACGAGCGCCAGCTCGGGCGCCGCGTCGGCTCGCGTCGCGATCCCCCACAGGCTGCGCTCCGCCGAACGCTGGTTGCCGGTGGCGAGATCCGCCGCCGCCCGCAGCAGCGCCTCGTCGCTGCCGTGGCACGCGCATGGGTCGAGCCTCGACACGCCGAGCACGCGCGAGGTCGCCGTGGAGCCCACCGCGGGCGCCGAGGTCGGCAGCGGCTTGCCGTCGGCGTCCCACACGTCGATCTCGACGCTGTCGTCCTCCTTCGCCGTCCCGACGCGCGCCACGAGGCGCAGAGTCCCCGGCGATGCCGTGACGCGTGCGAGCTGCAGGGCCTCGCCGTCGCCCAGGTCGAAGCCACGCCTCAGGACAAGTGATCCGCCCGCGCGCAGGGTCGCCGCACCGTGCGCGCGCAGGGCGACGCCGATGGGCTCCGCCTTGTCGACGCGCACGTCGACGACCACGTCGCGCACGCCGGCGCGCGCGCTCTCGGCGGACAGATCGATGGCGCACCCGCGCCCCCGCACCACGAGGGGATGCGCCTGCGTGCCGAAGCGATCCTCGGTGGCGTACGCGGCCTCGAGGCGAGCGTCGGCCTTGTCGAGCGGACCCGGGGCGTCGACTCCCGTGATCGGAGTCCAGCTGGTCGGCCCGAGGACGACCGCCTCCTGCGCGCACCCGGACTCGGCGCGCCGCGCTGCGGCCTGCTGCGCGTCGCCCGCCCGCTGCTCGAGCACCGTGAGCGCACGCGCGACGAGCCCGCGCGCGAAGGGACCGTGGGCATCGGCCTCGACGCGCTGGAGCTCGGTCGCGATCGGCAGGGTCGTGCGCCGCGCCAGCGCCGCGTCCACGGAAGCGTCGCCCATCGCCGGCATGGCGCGCGTCACGAGCGCATCGAGCGACGCCTCGAGCGCCGCCACCTGCCAGGCGTCGCCGTCGGCCGGCGCCGCGGCGCTCGCGACGTCGAGGTACGCACGCGCCGCCTGCTGCGCATCCCCGGTCGCATCGAGCCGGAACGCCGCAGCGTACGCGTGCGCGAGGTTCACGCGCGCCGGAGCCGGAGCCCTCGCTCCCGGTCCTCCGCACGCTGCCGTCACGCAGAACGCCGCCAGGATCGCCGCGCGCTTCATCGTGCCCCCGCCGCCGGTGCCGGCTGGAGCCGCACCGCCTTGTGCATCAGCGCGTCCACCCGCTGCACCCACGCGCGCCACTTCGGATAGTCGTCCACCGGGATGCTGCTCTGGTCGAACACCGTCGTGCGGTGCACCAGGATCGCTTCCCCGTGCGGATCGCGCGACACGTCGAGGTGCGCCCGTCCGAACGGCCCGCCGTTCTCGTCGCCCCCCTGAGGCAGCGCCTCGAAGCGCCACCCCGCCGGCGCCACGACGCGGATCGTCCGCGACTCCTTGCGCGGCGCCAGGTGGGGAGGGAGCCACACGGGCAGCGTGCGCTTCACCAGCGGCGCGAGCTGGGACGCGAGCGGCTGCGCCGGCGACAGGGGCACGACGAGCTCGTTGCCCTCGCGCCGCGCCAGCCCGTCGGAGCGCGCCCGCCACGTCACGTCGGCGCCGCCGCGCGGCAGGTCGCCGCGGAAGCCCACCTTCTTGTCCACCTCGACCGTCGGGAACCAGGGGCCCACCAGCCGGTCCTCCACCCACTGAGCGCGAGCGCCGGGCTCGGTGAGATACGTGCGCATCCAGAACGCGTCGTCTCCGGTGGCGCGCTCCTCCCCCCCGAGATTCGCGGTGCCGTCGGCCGCGAGCGACACGGTCCACGTCGCGTCGACCCCGTGATCGTCGGGCGAGCTGCTCGGGAGCTGCACGATGTCGGCCGGCCCATCCATGCGCAGCGCGACGGCGCGCGCATCCATCGACGGCAGCGGCCCGAGCCGCGACTGCGGGCTCGTGGCGTCGAGGTACTGCCCCCCGCCGGGCCCCGGCAGGAACGCGATGCCGTGATCGAACAGCGGGATCGCCGCGCCGCGCGCTCGCACGAGCGACGGCTCGTTGGTCATGCGCGTCTGCACCATGACCTCTTGCGCGTCGATGCCGGCGGCCTTGAGCAGCGTGATGAGGAGGAGCGCCTTGTCGTCGCAATCTCCCTCGCGCCGCGCGAGCAGTTGCTGCGGGCGGTTGGGCAGCCACCACTCGCCGCTCACGTAGTTGACGTAGCGGATGTCGTCGGCCACGAAGTCGAAGAGTGCGCGCAGCTTCTCGTCGCGCGTCGTCTTGCCCTTCGTCAGCTTCGCGGCGAGCTCGCGCACCTGCGCGTCCGGATCCGTGAACCCCTGCACCGCCTCGCCGTACCAGGCCCGGAAGTCGTTCCAGTCCTTGAAGGTGGAGACGACGAACATCGTCACGGCCTCGGTGAGCGGCGGCATGAGCGGCTCGTCGGGCACGTTGACCGGCGTGTCCCACACGAAGCGCGCCACGTGGCGGCCCCCCTCGGTTTTGTTCTCGACGCGATCGGCCTTGCCGTTGACCACGGTCGCGTAGATGGGCCGGTCGGCGGGCGAGTCGACGACGTCCTCGTTGTAGAGGAGGGGGTGCGTCGTCAGCGATCCCGCGTAGTCGAGCCGATAGAACGGCGGATCGCCGCGGCCGCCCACGGGACCGTCGGTCCACGTGCGGAAAGCGACCTCCACGACGTCGCCCGCGGCGAGCTCGGGCCACCGGATGCGCGGTTGGGCGTTCTCGGTCGCCTCCTCGACGGGGAACGCCTCGGTGCCATCCTTGCGGTGCACGCGCGCCCGAAGGATCTCGGTGAGCTCGCCGTCGACCGGCACGTTCTCGTAGAGCTCCTCCTCGGTACGCGGCGGAATCACGATCTCGCGCGCGTAGTGGACGAGCTCCGATACGCGACGGTCCGCATGCATCACGAAAGCTCGCAGCGAGTGCAGCTCGCGGTCGGCGACGTCGGGCGCGTCGGTCGCAGCGGTGCCGGCGGCGCCGTTCGCGCTCGGGGGCGCGGCCTTCGCGGCCGGATCGGACGCGACGGCGCCTTCGTTCTTCCCGGTCTCGAGCTTCGAAGGAGCCACGCCCTGGCGGCGCGCGAGGATCACCTGCGAGGAGACGATGTACTTTTCGTCGTCGTGCGCCTCGGCGTCGCGCGAGGGGCCGGCGTGCGCACGCAGCGCTATCTCGGCGCGGTAGCGGGCCTCCCCCGGCTCGAGCTCGCGGGCACGCCGGAGGGCGACCGCGAGCGCCGCGTCGGCGGTGGGGTCGCCCTTGCTCGCTCCGATCTCCTCGGCGAGCCCGGCCCAGACGGGTGCCCGGTTGGGTGCCCACGCCGCCAGCTTCTCGTAGAGCGCGCGAGCCTCCGCGTGAGCGCCGGCGCGGGCGACCGCCTGCGCCACGAACAGCGCGTCGTCGGCGTCGGCGACGCTGCCCTCGAACGCGCGCTTGGCCGCCGCGACCACGTCGGCCTGCGTCCCCGTCGCCGCGACCACGCGCACGTGGTCGGCGCTCCAGTCGCCGCGCTTGGTCAGCTCCTGGCGCGCCGTCGCCGCGACCGCGGGCGCGAGCGACTCCGCGAGAGCCGCGAGAGAATCGACGACAGCCTCCGGCGCGTCGGCAGGATGAGCGCGGACGACGTCCTGCAGCCGGTGCATGGCGCGCACGCGCAGCGCGTCGGTGCCGAGCGCCGCGTCCACCCGCGCCTCGAGCAGCGCGGCCTCCGCGTCTTGCGCGCGATCGAGGCCCGCGCTCCGTAGCGTGACCATCGCCCAGTCCGAGAGCTGCGCGTCGAGGTGGCGCTCGACGAGCCGACGGTCGACGAACGCGCGCGTGTCCGCGTCACCCTTGTCGTGCGCCGTGTGCAGCCAGGCGCTCCGGTTCGCGCCGCTCGGGGCGATCCACGCAGCCATCGCGAGGCGGTCGGCGTCGAGCCCCCCGCCGTCGGCCAGGGCGGCGAGGATGCCCGGCGCCCTCGGGCTCCTCAGATCGTCCGCCCCGCCCAGCGTGCGCAGGATCGCGGCATCGAGCCGTGCGTCGACGTCCCCCGCCGGCTTGGCGATGGCCCGCGCGAGCGGCGTCGTCGCCGGATGCACGACGGGCTTCTTTGCGCGCATCGCGCCCGCGAGATTCGCGCTGTCCGTCACGCCCGCGGGCCAGCCGCCGGCGTCGTCCGTCACGCGCAGCCGCGCCATCCCGTCGTCGTCGAGCGCGCCGGAGCACACCTTCGCCGCGAGCAGGTGGTCTCCCGCCTCGCCCTCGACGCGCGCCGCGATCCGGTCGAGGCGAAGCGACTCGTGCACGTCCTCGTCACGCGCGACGTCGACGCCGTCGAAGACGAGGCGCACCTGTCCCGTCGCCGCCGCCCGCACCGTCACCGTCTGCTTGCCGGCGAACGACAGATGCGTCGCGAGCCACGTGCAGCTCTCCTTGCGCGGCGCGACGAACAGGTCGAGCGGCACGCCCGAAGCCTGGGCGAACGCCCGTGGCACCTCGCGCCACGCGACCTCGACGCTGCCCCACGAGTAGCGTCCGGACGGCGCGAACGCGGCGCCCTTCTGCTCGGGCCCATCGTGCGCGTCGATCCCGCCGCCCGTGTCGCGGAAAGGGCCGAGCACCGAGAGCGCCTGGACGACCCCCAGCGCACGATCCGCCTTCGAGCCGGCCTCGGTGCCCTCGTCGGCGGCGAACGATCGCGCCAGCAGCAGCGCCTCGGCGCGGGCGTCGGCCGTCGTCGCAGGATCCTTCGCGAGCTTGCCCAGCGCGTCCTCGGCATGCCCGTCGGCGGCCCTGTCGGCGATCGCCGCCACGACGGCCATCGCGGCGAGCTGCGCGTGCTCGGGGTGCCCCGGTGTCGTCGCCGCGCGTGCGACGGCCGCGTCGACGCGGGCGTCCGGCGTCGCGGCGGTCCACCTCGACGCCGAGGATTCGGAGTGTGCGGTGCGAGAGCCACCTAGTGCGAGCGCGGATGCCAGCAAGACGCCGGTCGAGGCGAGCAGGAGTCGTCGCACGGTAGTGAAAGGACCGTACCAAGGGCCGCGAAGGGGCGCGAGCAAGGCGAGCCGCGTCTCTTCTCACTCTCCGCTGGCCCCGCCGGCCTTCCCCGGGCGCCGGCACCGTGGCCGCCGAGCTTCTGCTGCGACGCTGCGCCGGGAACGCGGCGTGCGGCGGCTACACGTGCCAGACGTTGCCGGCCTCCTGCAACGGGCAGGTGAGCGCCGACTGCGACGACTTTCCCGAAGATTGCGACGAACCCTGTTGCGAGTGCACACAAGGCTGCTGAGCTCCGTCCAACGGGGTACCTTTGCGCAAGGGGTACCCCATGAAGAGTTCGCTTCTGCTTTGTGGCTCGTTCGTGGCCGCGTCGATCCTGGCGATCGCGTGCGGCGGTAGCACCAAGAACAACCCGTCCGACGGCGGACCCGAAGGTTCGAGCGGTGGCTCGAGCGGGGGAAGCAGCGGGGGAAGCGGCAGCAGCAGCGGCGGTGTCGGGACGGACGGGTCCATCCCGCCGCACGGCCCCGCCCAGAACGTCGACATCCTCTTCATGATCGACAACTCGGCATCCATGGGCGACAAGCAGTCGCTGCTCGGGCTCGCCATCCCCGTGCTCATCCAGCGCCTGGCCACCCCGAACTGCGTGGACGCGAACGGCAACCCCATCGCCGGCGTCGTGTCGGACCAGAGCGGCAACTGCGCGATGGGCAAGCCCGAGTTCGCGCCCGTGAAGGACATGCACATCGGGATCGTGACGTCGTCGCTCGGCGGCCGCGGCGGCGACCAGTGCCCCGACAACGCCACCAACCCGGCCAACCCCGCCTTGTCGGCGCACACCGACGACAGGGGAGAACTCATCAACCGCGCGGGCGTGCCCGGTAACCCGACGGTCGAGAACGCGATGCCGGACGAGACCGCGCCCGACAACTTCCTCGCCTACTTCCCGGGCTCCCCGATGCCGCCCAACGCCATCACCAGCCCGACGCAGCTCGTGAGCACGTTCTACACGGCCATCCTCGGCGTCCACGAGCACGGCTGCGGCTTCGAGGCGCAGAACGAGGCCTGGTATCGCTTCCTCGCCCAGCCCGACCCGTTCGACACGATCACCACGGCAACCGGCGGCCAGGCGAAGCTGCAAGGCGTCGACCAGACGCTCCTCAAGCAGCGCGCGGACTTCCTCCGGCCTGACTCGCTCCTCGCGGTCATCGTCGTGACCGACGAGAACGAGGAGGCGGCCGATCCGCTGGCCATCCAGGGGCAGGGGTGGGCATTCGACAACACGGCCTTCCCCGGGTCGCCGAACATGGCCGCGCCGGAAGGAACGATCGAGTGCGGCAAGCTCGATCCGACCAATCCGCTGTCGACCGGTCCGAACGATCCGAACTGCACGTCGTGCGCGTTCATCCAGGGTGCTGCGAACTTCGCCACGGAATGCCCGAGCGATCCGCCCGGCGGCATGAACGGCTACCTCGATCCGTCCAACGACGCGCTCAACACGCGCTTCTTCCATCAGAAGGAGCGATTCGGCATCTTCGCCGGCTACCCGACGTCGCGGTACGTCCGCGGCCTGCAGCGAACGACGGTGCCTTCGGTGGGGTTGGCCTTCCCCGGCGACACCGATCACGAGCACGATGCGAAGGGCAACTACGTCGGGGATCAGGACGCGAACGCGGACTGCGTGAATCCGATCTACGCGAAGAACCTGCCGACGGCCTCCGGCGGCGACCTGTGCCACCTCACACCGGGCCCGCGCACGCCTGACATGGTGTACTACGGGGCGATCGCTGGCGTCCCGCACCAGCTCTTGCAGGAAGACCCGACGAACCCCATGAGCCCGCAGAAGGCGACGCTGAGCGCCGCCGACTGGCAGCGCATCACGGGCAACGACCCCGAGCACTACGACTTCACGGGGGCCGATTTCCACATGATCGAGTCCGAGCAGGACCGCACGACGAGTACGACCGATCCGTCGTCTCCGGCTTGGTCCAGCCACTCGAATTGCCCCGACAACTCGGCGGACAACTGCGACCCCATCAACGGCCGCGAGTTCACGACGAACAAGAGCGACCTCCAGTTCGCGTGCATCTTCCCGCTCGTCACGGTCGACTCGTCGACCAACCAGGTGATCGCCTTCCAGAAGGACTGCACCTCACCCGGTGCCGGCGACATCTACAAGGCCGCGTGCGATTGCGCGACGGGCGGGCTCGACGCGAACACGCAGCTTTGTCAGAAATCGGGCACCGGGTACTCGCAGGTGCAGATCAACGGCAAGGCGTACCCCTCGATCCGCGAGATGATCATCGCGCATGCCATGGCCACGTCGTCGGCCGGCGTGCAGGGCTTCGTCTCGAGCGTCTGCCCCATCGCGACCGACGTCGGGCAGCCGCTGTCGACGGCGCAGCAGGATCCGCTGTTCGGCTACAACCCCGGGATCAACGCGCTCGTCGAGGGGTTCAAGAAGTCCTTCGCCGCCTATCCCTAGCGACTAGAACTGCAGCCCGACGCGGCCGATCGCGACCCAGGGCGTCTTCATCGTCGCCCCTGTCGCGTCGGCGAGCGCGCCCCCGGGGAAGAGGACGCCCGCCTGCGCCCCGAACTGCAGGCGCAGCGGCTGGCGCTGAGCCACCTGACCCACCGTCACGCGCGCCTCGAACCCGCCGTCGAGCTCGACGCCGAGGTCGTGCCGCTGCGAGCTGCCGCCCTGGTAGTTCACGTAGGAGCCGTCCTTCGCGACGCGGTAGAAGTCGACGTAGTCGGCCGTCGTCTGCGCGATGACCGACCCGAGCTTGAGGTCCATCCACGAGCGCGGTCGATAGACGAACGTCGGATAGAGGTACTCGGCGCCGAAGACGCCTCCGTTGCTGGGCAGCAGGTTCGCGCCGGGGAAGGGCCGCTGGCAGTTGAGGAGGCCGCAGTCCTGCGCCGCAGCCGACGCACGCGCCGTCTGCCAGCGCATGACCTCGTCGAAGAGCAGGAGCCCCACCTTGTGATTCGGGTCGAAGACGAAGCGCTTCTCGACACCGTCGTAAGGGTTGGCGTCGCCCGAGGCGTAGCCCGCCTCGATCGAGGCGACGATGCGTCCCCACAGGTCCGGGCGTTCGCCCTTGAGACCGTGCGCTTCCACGTCCTGCTTCCCCGCGAGAACGACGCCCGCAACGGCGTTCCCTCCGTACGCGCGGATCGTCGTGTTGCCGTCGTCGAGGGTGCGCTCGATGTTCGTGTTGCCGAGCTCCATCGCGGCTTCGAAGCTGCCGTAGACGTACGCCGTCGATCGCGGCACCTCGATGGGCCGCGCGAAGTGCCCGGCGACATCGATCACCCCCACGTCGAGGAACTCGGTGTAAGGGGCGTTCGGCTCCGAGGATCTGTCGTGCGTCTGGTGGCGATAGACGCCGTAGAGGCCCAGCATGTCCGGCCCCTGCTCGTAGAAGGCCGCGAGGATGCCCTGCCAGGCGACGTCGCCGTTCGTGAGGATCGCGAAGTTGTCGCGGTAGACGACGTTGCCGGCCAGGGCGACGACGAAGGGGCTGTCGATGCCGAGGGGCTTGGTCGCGAAGAGGATCTGCTCGGTGATGTTGCCGTAGCGGTAGTCGCCGAAGAGCGACGGATGGTCGCCGTCGTTGGCGACGATGCCGTTGCCCCAGTGGTTGCCCTGCTGTCCCGCGCGCAGGAGGCCGACGGGCGTGAGCCACTCCAGGTACAGCCACCGGGGCTGCAGGTTGCTGTAGCCGTCGTACGAGTCGCGCGGCGTCAGGTCGGGCCAGCTGTCGTGGGCGAGGTCGCCCGCGAGCACGCCGGTGAGGTCGGCCTGGCCGATGATCGTGAGCTTGTCGGTGATCTGCAGGACGGGCGTGATGCGCAGCCAGTGCGAGAGGACCGTGTTCTGGCCGAGCGAGTCGCTGACCACCGAGTTGGGGTTGCTCGGGGCGACGGCGTTGGCCCGGGTCCAGGTCACGTCGAGCGGGAAGCTCCGCAGTCCCTCGAGCCGGAGCTGCTCCTCTCCGTGGAGCTGGAACCGGACGAGGTCGGGCTCGGCCGGCGCCGTGGGGATACGCCCGGTGTCGAGCACCAGGCGGTTGAAATCGGCCGGGACGTCGTCCCCGCGCGCGGATCCCGAGGAGAAGAGGAGGCCGGACGCGGCCAGGGCTGCGAGGGTGCTCCTTCTCACGGGGGTGGCAGAGCGAGGAGACAGTGGATCCGCGAGTCCGGTCAAGGTACTTGGCACCCATGCCCGAAGCGGTGGTGATAGGAAAGCCCCTGTCGCTCGAGGCGCTCGAGGACGTTGCGAGGCGCGCGCGGCCCGTCGTGTTCGACGCCGAGGCCCGCGCCAGGGTCGTGCGGTCGCGCACGGCGATCGACGCGATTGCCGCGGCCGGGGACGACGGGGCGCGCGTCTACGGGGTGAACACCGGGTTCGGCGCCCTGAGCGAGACGCGCATCTCGGCCGCCGACGTGCGGCAGCTCCAGAAGAACCTCGTGCGGTCGCACTCCACGGGCATCGGGCCGGATCTGCCTCCCGCCGAGGTGCGAGGCATGATGCTGCTCCGCGCCCAGGTGCTGGCGCTCGGGTGCAGCGGCGTCAGGCCCGAGCTCGTCGACGTCTTGTGCGCGATGCTCAATCGGGGCGTTCATCCGCGCATCCCGGCGCAGGGGTCGGTGGGCGCGTCGGGGGACTTGGCGCCGCTGGCGCACCTGGCGCTCGCGATGATCGGCGAGGGCGAGGCGCAGGTGGGGAGCGGTCCCTTCGTGCCGAGCGCGGAGGCGATGAAGCAGGCGGGGGTGACGCCGGTGTCGCTCGAGGCCAAGGAGGGCCTCGCCCTCATCAACGGCACGCAGTTCATGGCGTCGCTCGGGACGCTGGCGCTGCTGGACGCCGAGCGCCTCTGCACCGTCGCCGACGTGGCCGGGGCGATGAGCCTCGAGGCGCTCAAGGGATCCAGCCGTCCTTTCGACGAGCGGCTGCAGGCCGCGCGACCTCACCCCGGGCAGGCCGCGGTGGCGGCCAACCTGCGCGCCATGCTCGCCGAGAGCGAGATCATGGAGAGCCACAAGCACTGCGGCAAGGTCCAGGACGCGTACAGCCTGCGGTGCATGCCCCAGGTGCACGGCGCCAGCCGCGATGCGCTGTCGTGGGTGCGCGGGGTGCTCGAGCGCGAGGTCAACTCGATCACCGACAACCCCAGCGTCTTCCTGCTCGACGACGGGACGGCCGACGTGATCAGCGGGGGCAACTTCCACGGGCAGCCGCTCGCGCTCGCGCTGGACCTCGCTGCAATGGCCGTCGCGGAGCTGGCGAACATCAGCGAGCGGCGCGTCGAGCAGCTGGTGAACCCGGCGCTCTCGACGGGACTCACCCCGTTTCTCGCGCCCGGCAGCGGACTGCACTCGGGCTTCATGATCGCGCAGGTCGCGAGCGCCTCGCTGGTCAGCGAGAACAAGGTGCTCTGTCACCCGGCGAGCGTCGACTCGATCCCCTCGAGCGCCGGCAAGGAGGACCACGTGAGCATGGGCAGCGTGAGCGCGCGCAAGCTGCAGCAGGTGGTGGCCAACGTGCGTCAGTCGCTGGCTATCGAGATCCTCACGGCAGCCGCGGGCCTCGACCAGCGTGCGCCACTCACGCCGAGCAAGGGGGTCGCCGCCGCTCACGCCGCCGTGCGCAAGGGTGTCGCTCCGCTGACGGCGGACCGTCCGCTCTACGGCGACATCCGCACGGTCGCGTCCATGATCGACGCCGGCTCGCTGGTCAGCGCCGCCGAGGCGCGCGTCGGCGGCCTGCGGTAGCAGCCAGCGGTTCGGGCGGGTCTCCAGGCACTTGCGAGGGCTTCTCTCGCAACGGGAGCAGTTTCTCTCGCAACGAGAGCAGTCTCTCTCGTGAGAACCCCTGTCATCACCAGAGAGACTCCTGTTCTCACGAGAGAAGCCCCCGTCCTCCTCGAAGCAAAGGGTCACCTCCCGTTCAAGGCAGGACTCGTGGGGGAGAAACCCCACGAAGCGAGCGCGTGGAGTGCCCCCAACTCGTCGATCGCATCCATCGACAACGCGGCGGCCTGGTGATTGCTCTCCTGAAGAGCAATGGGAGCGCGCGCTCTCCGCTTCGTCTCTGTGCTGTTCGTTCTCGCGGCGCTTTTGGCCGCCTGCATGCCGCCTCCGGGCGCATCGGTCGACGCGCCGGTGCAGGCTCCCTCGTGGGAGCACGCGGCGTTCGGCCCCGCAGACGCCGACTTCGTGGGCGCGTTGGATCTCGGGGCCATCCGCGCGGATCCGCTCTTCGGCCCTCTCCTGCAGCACATCGCCGAGCGCGATGACGCCGCGGTGCTGCTGCACGCCTCCCAGATCGACGTCGTCGCCAGCGTCGACGCCGGCGAGCCCGAGGCGTGGGTCCTCGTGGTGCACGGCGTCACAGGCGCGCCGACCGAAAGCGAGGTCGGCTCCGATGCGAGGCGATTCGTCGCGGGACCGGGCGTCTGGATCTACGGGCACGGGCCGGCGTTCGAGCGGATGCGCAACGATCCGACGCTCGCCGTGCCGGCCGTCGACATGCCCGCAGGGTCGCTCGTGGCGGCGACAGCCCGCGCAAGAGCTCTGAAGCATCCGCGCCATCCCGAGCTGGGGGACATCTCCGAGGGGTTGACCGACGTGACCGCCGAGCTCCTCGGCGGGGACCACCTCGGTTTCGCCCTGTCGTGCCGCTATGCCGACGATGCCTCCGCAGGTCGCGCCGCGGCGATGGCCAGACTCGTGCTGGTGGCCGAAGCCCAGCGAAACGACGACATTTCCGAGCTGGCGCGTGCCCTCATGAAGCTCGATTTCGACGTCGACGGCCCGGTCGTGTCCGTGCGCGTCACCATCGCCGACGACCTCCGAGACGCCCTGGAACACTACGTACGCCGCGCTGTGCGTTGATCCCGGGGTTGGGGCTATACTTCGCTCATGCAGTACGCGTGGGGAACCGGGGTGGCGGCGCTCCTTTTGGCCGGGTGCACCCAGTTCGGCAACATCCCGCAGAGCACGCTGCCGCGGGACGTGCACGCGGTCCCGGAGCAAGGCGAGGTGGCCGAGCACCCGTGCCGGTACGGCGACGTCGTGCGCTGCGTGGCCAAGTGCACGCCCGACGATCCGCAGGCCTGCAACGCCGCGGGCGTCATGTTCGAGTTCGACGACGGTGAGCGCACCGAGCCCGGGCTGGCGTCCACGTTCTACGAGCGGTCCTGTGACGGCAACTACGCGCAGGGGTGCAACAACCTCGCGTGGCTCTATCTGCGCGGGCGCGGCGTCCCGAAGGACCAGCCGCACGCGATGCTCCTCTTCATGACCGCCTTCGACGCCGCGAAGCTCGCCTGCGCGCGGGGCGACGCGAGCGGGTGCCTGCTCGCCGGCGAGATCCTCTACGAGGGCCGCGGCGTCGCGCCCGACGAGGGGCAGGCGCTGGCGCTGCTTCAGCGCGCCTGCGACGGCGGCGAGCCGCGCGCCTGCGATCTCGTCGCGACGCCGTAGCGGCGATCGCCCGGGCGACCGTCGTCCTCCTCCAGCTCCATCATCAGCGCATCGACGAAGCGGTGAAGCCCCTTCCAATCGGTGTACTCGTGGTCGTGCGCCGTATCGGTCGATTGGCCGGCGTGCCTCGCGATTCTCCGCATGACGAACCGCACGAGGGCTCCGTATTCGCTGTACAAGAGCGCTCCGGCGACCGGCCACACGCGTGATGGGTGGAAGCCAGTCGCGGCGCAGAAGTCATCGATCATCTTTTTGACGTCGATGGCGGCCTTGGCCCGCGCATCGAAGGGTGCCGTCATGTCCTCTACCCCCGCCTCGCTCAGGCTCACCGAGAGGAAGGCCGTTGGCAGTTCCTCGAGCTCGGTGCGGTGCGCTTTCACGAACTCGACCATCTCGCGTTCGTGACGGCCGAGGTGCACCGACGCGGCCAGCACGACGGCTGCGAACGAGGACAAGTCGAGGTCGACCCGCGTGCCGGTCCCCAGGTCGAGCAGCTCTGCTTCGTCGCCGCGCGCCCGGATGGTGCCGGCGACGTGCTCGGCGATCTTGCGCGTCTGACCCTCGCGCGTGGCGAAGGCAACGAGGACTGGCTTCATGGTGTCCACCTCACGCACTGAACGCAGTGCAACGAGTGTTCCGCGCATGGGTGCATGGCATCATCGCCCTGGAGCCGGTTCCGACGCTTGCGCGCTAACTCGAGCTGGATCTCCGGCCCGGTGCAGGCGCAGGAAGTGCGGTCGCACGCATTAGTTCGCGTCGATGCGGGCGCAGTCGGTGTTGATGCGCACGTGCTTCATGCGCTTGCTCACGTGAACCGAGGCCAGGCCGTTGCCCTTCTCGTCGACGACCCACACGACCACCGAGCCATCCGGGTTGCGCGGGACCTGCAGCTCCGCCCCCTGGCTGATCGTCGCGTGCACACCCGTACCGTCGCTCGGATTGTCTCCGTAGTAGAGGCGCAGGTCGTGCGGGCAGAAGCTCGCGAGGTCCAGTGGGCGCTGCTGCTCGCGGGTGGGTCCCTCGGCAGCCGGGGGCGCGGACGACGCGGCCGCCTCGGGTGCGCTGGCCGTCGGAGCAGACGGTGCGGCGGGGGCCGGCGGGGCAGGGGTTTCGCACGCCGCGAGGGCGACGCAGGCGAAGCAAGCGAGGAACGAGGTGCGCGGAAGCATCGTGCCGAGTCTAACGCGGTATAAGGTGGCGCGCGTGATCGAGCATCGGCGGCCGGACCGGGTCTTCGCCGCGGCCGTCCTGTGCGCGTACCTGCCGGTGGCTCTGTTCGCCATCTGGCACCACGAGATGTGGCGCGACGAGCTCCACTGCTGGCTCGTGGCCCGCGACGCGGCGACGCCGTGGGCCGTCGTCCAGGGGCGGGCGTACGACGGGCAGCCGCCCCTCTGGTACCTGCTGCTCTGGCTGCTGCAGCGGGTGACGATGGATCCGCGTGCGATGCAGGCGGTGCACGTGGCCCTGGCGTGCGGTGTGGTCTGGGTCTTCGCCGCGTTCGCGCCGCTGCCGCGATGGATGCGTGCGCTCTTCCCGTTCGGTTACTTCCTCGCCTACGAGTACGTCGCCCTGAGCCGCTGCTACGGGCTCGCGCTGCTCCTGGCCCTGCTCATCTGCTTGCGTCACCCGTGGCGCTTCGAGCGGCCGCTCGCGACGTCGCTCCTCCTGGCCGCCCTCGCGCTGACCACGACAGTGGGGACCATGGTCGTCGCCGCGTACGCCGCGGCGCTCGGCATCGAATGGATCGGGATGCTGCGCCGGGGCGACCGTCTCGCCGGGCGGGCGTCGATTCCCATCGCTTCGGCCCTCGCCGCGGGGCTATTCGCGGCCGCGTGCACGTGGCCCCCGGCCGACTCGACCGTCACCCACGTGGGCTGGCCGAAGGAGATGCCCGACGACACCGCGCCGACGCGGCTCCTCGTGGGTCTCTTCCCGGTGCCGCACGACGACTTCTTCTTCTGGAACTCGAACGCCCTCATGTGGTGGGACCCGTTCCGGCGCATCGCCCTCTGGGTCTCGATCGCGGTGGCGGCGTGGATCCTCTTCCTGCTCTGGCGCGAGCGGACGGCGGCGATCCTCTTTGGTCTCGGGTCGCTGCTTCTCGTCGCCCTCTTCGCGCTCGTCTACGGCGGCGACGTGCGCCACCACGGTTTCTTTTACGTGCTCTTCCTCATGGCGGCGTGGATCTCCCGCGCACGTGGAAAGGCGCTGCGCGCGACGCTCGCGGTCGTGCTCCTCGCGCAGATCGCCGGCACGCCCATCGCCCTGTACTGGGACGCGAAGTACGTCTTCTCCTCCGCCAAGCGCGCCGCCGACACCCTGCGCGCCGACGGTCTGGCCGACGCGCTCCTCGTCGCCGAGATGGACTATCCGGCCATCGGGGTGCTCGGCCAGCTCGGCCCGCACGCCGTCGCGTACACCCCTCGCACCGGACGCACCTTCTCGTACGTGAAGTGGACGCGGGACCGCAAATGGGAGCCCACCGACGCGCAGACGCTCGACTACACCGAGCGCCTCGGCCGCGAGCGCGGGCAGGACCCGGTGCTCATCATGAACCGCCCGCTTCTCCCGGAGCTCGTGGACGGTCGCCGCGTCGTCCGCCTCGCCGAGCTCTATGACTCGATGATCGAAGAGGAGAACTTCTACCTTTACCGAGTGCGCAGCACGGCGGACCCTTCCGTGGTAAGAGAAGCGCCGTGAGGGGTATCTGGATTGCCGTGCCCATCGCGTTGGGCGCGTTCGTGGCCTGCAGCAGTTCCTCGGGATCCGGGGGGTCGTCGTGCCCATCGACCAGCCCCCTGTGCACCGGCAAGGGCAAGTGCATGGTCGTGTGCCCGTCAACGAGCGAGACCGACATCTCGGCCGACTTCGCCAGCGTCGCCACGGGCGACACCATCGTGTTCGAGGCGGGCACGTACCAGTTCAACATGCAGCTCGCGCTCGGCATGGCGGACGACGTGACCGTCGTCGGCGCCGGCATGGGGCAGACGATCCTCGACTTCCACGCGCAAGCCCAGGCCGACGACGCGATCTTCGCGCAGGGCCCGATGAACAACCTCACGATCGAGTCGCTGACGGTCAAGGAGTCGCCGGGCAACGCGTTCAAGACGCTCGACGTGACCGGGATGACCTTCAAGTCCCTCGAGGTCAGCTGGGCGGCGCTGAACCACACCGACGGCGCCTACGGCGTCTACCCGGTGCAGGACAAGGACGTGCTGGTCGAGAACTGCAAGATCAGCGGCGCGTCCGACTCGGGCATCTACATCGGCCAGTCGCAGGACATCGTGGTGCGCAACAACGAGGCGTTCCAGAACGTCGCGGGCATCGAGATCGAGAACTCGTTCTTCGCCGACGTTTACGGCAACTACTCGCACGACAACACCGGCGGCATCCTGGTGTTCGACCTGCCCAACCTGCAGCAGGAGGGCGGGCACGCGATCCGCGTCTTCAACAACAAGATCGAGAACAACAACACCGAGAACTTCGCGCTCACCAGCGACATCGTGAGCCTCGTCCCCGCCGGGACGGGCACCTTCGTCATGGCGAACAAAGACGTCGAAGTCTTCGGCAACACCATCACCGGCAACAAGACCGCCGGCGCCGGGATCATCAGCTACGCGGTGTCGCAGCAGATGTTCACCGACCCGCACTATTACGAGTGGCCGTCGCAGGTGTACCTCCACGACAACACGTACGGGAACAACGGCACGGCGCCCGACCTGCACAACCAGGTCGGACTGCTCCTCATCACCGGCACCTCGGCCTATCCCAACGGGCACGTTCCGGACGTGATGTACGACGGCATCGTGGACCCGAATGCGATGATGTCCACGGCGTACCCGAACGTCATGGACATCTGCGTGAAGGAGACCAGCGCGTCGGCCGTGTGCAACGGGCACTTCGACAAGCTGTCGATGAGCAATCCGGATCTGTCGAAGACCATCAACTGCGACGCATCGCAGTTCGACTGTACGATCCCGTCGATCCCCGCAGTGACATGGATCGGGTTGCCCGCGCAGTAGGGTTCGCCGCGCTCGTGGGCCTCGCGGCCCTCGGTGGCGCGTGCGACGACGGTGGCACCGTCGCGAAGTGCTTCCCTGGCGCCGCCGGCGCGGACACGGGGGCGTTCCCCTCGTCGCTGAACGCGTACTGCATGGTCACGCTGCAGAACGGCACGGTCACCGCGAACGAGGGGGTCACGCCCTACGATCTGCAGACGACGCTCTTCTCGGACTACGCGGTCAAGTACCGCACCGTGTGGATGCCGCCGGGCACCTCGGTGAACTACGTGGACGGTGCGCGCTTCGAGTTCCCGGTCGGCACCGTCATCACGAAGAGCTTCGGCTTCCCCGCCGACTTCCGCGTCGCCAACGCGCCGGTCAAGTGGATCGAGACGCGCGTGCTCGTGCACCGCACCACGGGGTGGAAGGGCACGACCTACCGCTGGGACGACGCGCAGCAGAACGCCACGATCGAGCCGGGCGGCGAGGTCCTCGACTTCACCTTCATCGACACGAATGGCAAGACGCAGGCGCCGAACTACCTGGTGCCTAGCCAGGCCGAGTGCCCCAAGTGCCACGCTGATGACGGCACCGTCATCACGCTCGGTCCCTGGGCCGATCAGCTGAACCGCGACCTCACGTACACCGACGGCACCACGGAGAACGAGCTCGCCCACTGGTCGCGCATCGGCATCCTGAAGGGCGCCCCGTCGCCGACGCAGGCCCCGGTGCTCCCGTCGGCGTTCGACCCGACGAGCGCCGACGTCGCGTCACGAGCGCGCGCGTACCTGCAGGCCAACTGCGCGTACTGCCACAGCGACGGAGGCGAAGCGCGCACCACCGGCCTCGACCTCTCGTACACCGAGACGGGCTCGATGCAGCTCGGGATCTGCAAGATGCCGATTGCTGCTGGCAAGGCTGCCGAGGGGATGAATTACGACATCGTTCCGGGTCACCCCGAGCAGTCGATCCTCGTCTACCGCATGCAGTCGACGGCACCGGCCATCGCGATGCCCGAGCTGGGGCGGAGCCTCGAGCACGTCGAAGCGGTGCAGCTGGTGAGCGATTGGATCGCGTCGATGCCCGCGACGACGTGCCAGTAGCTCGCTTCCGTGTCTTGCCGTCTCAGGGGCAACGATTCGACGGCAGCGAGTTCGCTCTCGTGTACACGATGAGCTGGTCGTTCAGTCCCGTCATGGTCAACGTGTCGTTCTCGAGGGTGACCGGAATGTTCGTCGTGGTGTGGTTGGCGGTGATGTAGAGGGACCCGCCGTCGTACCGGTACGTGCCTGGCATGCAGAAGGTCTGGCCCGCGGTCGACTCGTCGCCCTCGCCACAAGTGCCGTCCACTGCGAAGAACATGAACTGAGCGCCGGCGTCGGAGACCGTGCGCCACTGGCCGACGAGCGAGGGCGGCGCCACGTGGAGCGTAGGACTGCGCCCGCGGCGTGTCGAACGGGCCCCCGTGCAAGCTGCGTCAGGGCTTCTTGCGAGACTCCAGCTCCTGCTGGATGTCCTTCAGGCGCGGTCATCCATTGACCGCTTGCTGGTCACTGACATCAGCCGGAGCGCGTCTGCCCATCGTCCCAGCGCGTGCTATTCGCGCGGGGCATGAGCCCCACGACTATCCGCCTCGCGCCCGCCGCTCTCGCGCTGCTCCTCGCCGTGCCCGCATGCCGCGTCTCCGGCAGCGTCGGCAACGGCGTCCAGGGCGACGGTGTCCTGAAGACCGAGATGCGCGACGTGACCGACTTCGCGGAGATCTCCGTCGACGGCACGGTGAAGCTCGACCTGGTCACCGGGCCGCTCGACAAGCTCACCATCACCGGCGACGAGAATCTGCTCCCGCTCGTTGCGACCGAGGTCGTGGGGGGCAGGCTCACCATCCACCAGACCAAGTCCATGCACTCCAAGACGCCGCTTGTCGTCAGCATCCACGCGCCCGCAGTCGCGCGCATCGATACCGCCGGCCTCGCAAACGTCATCGCGAGCGGCCTGACGGGGCCCACCTTCACGTTCACGTCGAACGGCGTGACCGACAGCCAGCTCTCGGGCCAGGTGAGCAGCCTCGAGATCGACTCGAGCGGGACGGGGGTCGTGCGGGCCGCAGGCCTGACGGCCAAGCAGGCGCGAGTGACGGTGTCCGGGGCGGGCAGCGTCGAGGTCAACGCGACCGACCAGCTCAAGGCCAACGTCTCGGGCGTCGGGAGCGTGAAGTACCGCGGGACGCCCGCGATCGAGAAGAACGTGAGCGGGGTGGGGACCGTCGCGCCCCTGGGCTGAGAGCGCGCAGGGCAGGAGAGCCGTGGCCCCTCCGAGACTCGAACTCGGACGCCCTTGCGGGCCGCGGGTTTTAAGCCCGCTGCGTCTGCCATTCCGCCAAGGGGCCTGGTGTCTGAGAAGCTAGGGCCTTTCTGGCACTTCGGGCTACACGATGAAGTCATCGTGCTCGCGGAGGACTCGTTCCCTTCGCGCTCGATCGAGTTCTTGGAGTCAGTGAGCTCGATCTCCGGTCGTGAAAAACTGAATCTCTGCGACGCGAAGAGAGCGGGGCATTGTGTCCCGAAAGAAGAGACGGTGAACGCTGGACGTCGCCATGTCCTCCCCCAATCCGGACGAGCCGTCACCGCGCGACGACGAGCCGTCTCCCGGCTTCGCGTGGAGCATGCTTCGATTCCACTTGCCACCGGCTGGCGCTCGGCAAGATCGATGCGAGTGACGCTTTCCCCGGCTAGCTCGTCCGAACTTCTCACCGCTACTCACGGACCCGGCGGACGAGCGCCAGCCCGTTGGCCCAATTCGATCAAGCCGCGCGCTTGTGCGGCAGCGTCCGGGCGATAGCCGACCAGTCCTTGTCCTCGAGGCCCTGGGCGAGCGCCACGAGGAAGCGATCGTGCAGCACGCTCGCTGTCGGCATGGGCAGCGCCTGCGCCTCCGCGGCGCCGAGGAGCAGGTCCATGTCCTTGAGCCCGAGCTTCAGCTTGAAGCCGGCGGGCTCGAAGCGCGCCTCGGCGATGCGCTTGCCGTACGTGGCGAGCGTCTCCGGGCGCAGCATCGAGTCCTGCAGGATGCCGAGCAGCGCTGATGCGCCGACGCCGTATCTCTCGCCGAGCGCGAAGGCCTCGCCGAGCACCTCGATGATCGAAGCGAGGACGAAGTTGCAGGCGAGCTTCGCCGCGTTGGCGCGCTCGGGGTGGAAGCCCATGCGGTGGACCGAGTGTCCGAGCACCTGGAAGACGGACGCGCAGGCCGTAGCCGTGTCCTCCGGCCCTGCGACGAGCACCACGAGCTGACCGTCTTGGGCCGCCTCGGGCCGGCCGAGAACCGGCGCCGCGAGATAACGTTGCGCGTTCGACGCATGCGCCTCGGCGAGCTCCTTGGAGAGCGCAGGCGAGATGGTGCTCATCGAGACGTGGATCGCGCCGGGGGCCATGCCCGAGACGAGCGGCTCGGGAACGGGCATCTTGCCCTCCCCGAGGACGGTCGACCGCACGGCGTCGTCGTCGGCCAGCATCGACAGCACCGCCTCCGCGCCGAACGCGGCATCCGCCGGCGAGATCGCGACGCGGGCGCCATCGCTCTTGTTCAGCGCCTCGGCCTTGGCGCTCGTACGGTTCCACACCGCGACCGTGTGCCCCGCGCGCAAGAGCAACCGCGCCATCGGATAGCCCATGCGGCCCAGGCCCAGGAAACCGAGCTTCATGGCGTGCTCCTTTTGCTCCGTCGGGAGCACGCAAGATGCGTACTCCCGCTAACGCCTCAGCTCGCGCAGCGCCTGGCGCAACTGCTCCTGCACTTCGGGCGGCACTGCCTGCGCGCCTTTCGCCGATGCGCGACACAGGTCGAGCGTGCGGCGCAGCGAGTCGCACTGCGCGCGGCAGCGCGGGCAGCTCTCGACGTGTCGCTCCATCTCGGCGCAGTCGGCGTGCGCGATCTCCCCGTCCAGGTAGCGCGAGAGCACCGGCAAGACGTCGGGGCAACCAGGCCCCGGCGCCGCGTCCGCGTGGAGCAATGGTGCGAGCCTCTCGCGCACCGCCATGCGCGCACGGTGGAGGCGGCTTTTCACGGCGTCGACCCCGATGCCGAGCACGCTCGCCACCTCGGGCGCCGTCAGGCCCTCGACGTCGCGAAGGAGAAGGACCTCCCGATACATCGGGTCGAGCGCGTCGATCGCCGCTTCCAGCGCCCGACCGAGCTCGCGCTCGCCGGCCGCTTCGTCCGGCGCGGCGGCGCGGGAAGGCATGGGTTCCACGTCCTCGCTCTCGAGGGAGAGCAGTTTCTCCGGCTGACCGGAGCGCAATCGGCGCGCCTTGATGCAGAAGCTGCGCGCGATCGTGAAGAGCCACGTGGTCAGTGACGACTCTGCGCGGAAGTCCCCCAGGCTGCGCGCCGCGGCGAGCATCGTTTCCTGCACCACGTCTCGGGCGTCCTCCGGATCGCGGCACATGCGCAGCGCGAAGCGGTGGATTGTCGGCGCGTAGCCCGCGAGGAGCTGGCCGATCGATTCCTTCGAACCCGGTGAACCCTTCGCGTCGCTCATTGGCTCTCAAGATGCAGGAGCCGTGACATTCCGTCACGCATGAGGAGGCCGTCATGGCGATGGATATCGGCGTCTCGTTTCCGGGCGGAAAGCGCGTCGACGCGCGCGTCGGCGACTTCGTGGTGCGCACCGATCAGCCGCCCGAGCTGGGCGGCGAGGGGAGCGCGGTGGCGCCATTCGACCTGTTCCTCGCCTCCTTGGCGACGTGCGCGGGCATCTACGTGCTCGGCTTCTGCCAGGCGCGCAAGCTCTCGACCGAGGGCCTCGCGATGCGCCTGGCCGTCGCCGAGACGGATCCGACGACCAAGCTGCCCGCTCGCATCCGCATCGAGCTGCAGCTGCCCGAGTCCTTTCCGGAGCACCTCCGTGCCGCCGTCGTACGCGCCGCGGAGTCGTGCAAGGTCAAGAAGGTGATCGCTGCGCAGCCGCTCATCGAGGTCTTCACGACCGAGGCCCAGGCGACGCTCGCTCGCGCGTCCTGATTCGGCGGGGAGAGCGCGCCGTCGCCCGGGTGCACGGACGAGCCGGCGGGGCACGTGGGATGCCTCGTGGTCGAGCATGAACTCACGAGCCGTGGCCCTCGTGTTCCTGGCGATCTCCGGGTGCACTTCCGGCCGCTACATCTACGAGCCGGAGGAGAATGCCACGGCGCTCGTTTCGGGAAGGCCCGCGGCGTACTACCCGGTGCCGCCCCAGGCACCGCGCGGGGACGTGCGCGTGGCGACCCTCGGCATCGCGGCCCTCCAGTCGCCCAGCGGGGAAGGGCCGAGCCTGCACGTGATGCACGTGCGCATGATCGCGGACGACAACGCCGATACGGTCGCGTGGCAGGTCGACACGCGCGAGCAGCTCGGCGGCATCGGCGGCTACGGGCAGAGCCGGCCGGCCTTTGCCTCGGTGGGGAGCTCCCGACGCCCGCCCATCGTGACCATCCCGCCCACAGCGACCGCGACGATCGACCTCTTCTACCCGTTGCCGGCGGACATGCAGGAGGCGTCCGAGATCCCGCGCTTCGAGCTGCTCTGGAGGATCGGGACCTCCGAGGGGCCGATTGCCCAGCGCACGACCTTCGAGCGCGTACCCGTCGAACCGGTGCCGCCGCCCGCCGCCTACGCGTCCCACGATTGGTTGGGCCCTGGCTGGTACGGCTGGAACGACGCCGGCCCAGCGGATTCGCTGAGGGGCGAATCCTTTTTCGGCCACTAGGCTCCAACTGGGGGAAGGAGCCATCCGGACCATGTGCACGCGCGTGACCTGTCGGGATTGTGGAAAGCCCTCGTTCGTCGGCTGTGGCCGGCACGTCGAGCAGGTGCTCGGGGACGTGCCCCGAGAGGAGCGCTGCCGCTGCCGCGAGGAGCGCCAGGGAAAGCCCGACGACCGGTCGTTCCTCCAGAAGCTCTTCGGGCTGTGATGCCCGCGCCTTGACGCGCACCGGGGCGGCCGCACCTTGAGCCCATGAACGTCGAGTGCTCCTCGTGCGGGCGGCTCAACCGTGTGCCCCCGGCGCGCGTCGCCGACAGGGCGCATTGCGCGGCGTGCAAGGGTCCGCTGCTCCCGCTGGCCAAGCCGATTGCCCTCAGGACCGCCGAGGAGTTCGACGAGCTCGTGCGCGCCGCACCCGTTCCGGTGCTCGTGGACTTCTGGGCAGCATGGTGCGGGCCGTGCCGCATGGTGGCGCCGGAGCTCGAGAAGCTCGCGCGCGATCGCACGGGCAGCGTGGTGATCGCGAAGGTGGACACCGACGCCCTCCCCACGGTCGCGGGTCGTTTCGGGATCCGGAGCATTCCGACGCTGGTGCTGATGCGGGGGGGCAGGGAGGAGAAGCGAGTCGCGGGAGCGATGCCTGCGAGCGCGATCGCGTCTAGCCTCGCCCTTTGATGGGCGATTGCCTGCAGGTGCGTGACCTGTCCGTGCGGTTCGGCACGAACACGGTGCTCGCGCATCTGTCGTTCACGGTGCCTGCGGGCAGCGCGCTCGCGATCATCGGCCCGAACGGTGCGGGCAAGACGGTGCTCTTCAGGGCGCTCATCGGCGCCACCCCCTACGAGGGGAGCGTCCACTGGGCGGAGCGCACCCGCATCGGCTACGTGCCACAGAAGCTCGACATCGAGCGTGACCTGCCGATCACCGGCGACGACCTGGTGCGCGCGAAGGCGGCCGTCACGGGCGCCACCGCGCAGGAGGCCGCGAAGGCGCTGGAGCTCGCCCGAGTCGAAAAGGACGTCTCGCGCTGGCCAATCGGGGCGCTCTCGGGCGGCCAGTTCCAGCGGCTCCTCGTTGCCACGGCGCTCGTCGGGCGACCGACGGTCCTTCTGCTCGACGAGCCCACCGCCGGCGTGGACGAGCCGGGGCAGGAGCGTTTGAACCAGACGATCGATCGCCTGCGCACCGAGCTCGGGCTGACGGTGCTCCTCATCTCGCACGATCTGAGCGTCGTGTACCGCTACGCGTCACGCGTTCTCTGCCTGGCGCGCAGCGAGGTGTGCATCGGACCGCCGAAGGAAGTGCTCACGCCGGCCATCCTCCAGGAGCTGTACGGCGCGCCCGTCAGCTACCACGTCCATGACGAGCATTGACGTCGGCGCGCTCGTGCTCTTCCTCGCGACGGGTGTGGCGGCGGGGCTCGTCGGGTGCTTCGCGCTGATGCGCCGCATGACGCTCGCCGCCGACGCCCTGTCGCACGTCGCGCTGCCGGGGATCGGGCTGGCGATCGTCCTGCGCATCAACCCGCTGCTCGGCGGCGTCGCGATGCTGCTCCTCGGAGCCCTGCTCGTGTGGGGCCTCGAACGAAAGACGCGGATTGCCACCGAGACGGTCATCGGCGTCGTCTTCTCCACGGCGCTCGCTGCAGGCAGCATGCTCACCTCGGGGGAACAGCTCATCGAGGCGCTCTTCGGCGGGGCCGGGCGGACTTCGGCGATCGAGGTCGCCGTGGGCCTCGCGGTGGCCGCGTGCGTCGTCACGTTCCTCCTGCGCGAGCGTCACAGGCTCGTCCTGGCGATCGTGTCGCCGGACATCGCGCGCACCTCGGGCATCGACGTGTCGCGGCTCGACCTGCGATTCCTCCTGGTGTTCGGCCTGACCATCGCCCTGGGGCTGCGCTACCTCGGCGTGCTCCTCACCGGCTCGCTCGCGATCATCCCCGCGGCGACGGCGAAGCGGCTGGCCGGGAACCTCCACGCGATGCTGCTCGTCGCCGTCACGGTCGCCGTCGTCACGGCGGGCGTGGGCTCCTCGATCGCGGCGGTCCTTCACCGCGAGCCGGGGCCCATCGTCGTCCTCTGCGCCGCCGCGTGCTTCTTCGCGAGCCTGCTGGTTCCTCGGAGGGTATGAAGGGAGCCCGATGCGCCTTCTCGCGATTGCACTCGCCATCTCGTTCGCAGCGTGCGCCTCCGCGCCGCCCCCGGAAGTACCCGCCTATCAACACCGGTTCGAGAATGCCGCCGAATGGTCGAAGAAGTTCGACGACCCGTCGCGCGACGCGTGGCAGAAGCCGCAGGGCGTGATCGACGTGATGCAGATCGCGCCGGGCACGACCATCGCGGACATCGGCGCCGGCACCGGCTACTTCGAGCCGTACCTCTCGCGAGCCGTCGGTCCTGCGGGCCACGTGCTCGCCCTCGACGTGGAGCCGGACATGGTCGCGCACCTGCGGGACCGTGCGGCGAAGGAACAGCTCACCAACGTCGAGGCCAAGCAGGTCGCCGCCGACGACCCTGGGCTCGCGCCGAGCTCGGTCGATCGCATCCTCGTCGTCGACACGTGGCACCACATCGCCAACCGGGTGGACTACGCGGCACGCCTCGCCGTCGCGCTGAAGCACGGTGGTCAGGTGTTCGTCGTCGACTTCACGCGCGAGTCGAAGAACGGTCCGCCGCCGGAGCATCGGGTCCCGCCGGAAGAAGTGGCGCGCACGCTGGAGACGGCCGGACTGGTGGTGCGCAACGTGGACGCGGGGCTGCCGGATCAATACGTCGTCGCCGGCACGAGGCCCTAGCGGCGCGGCTTGCGCCACATGAGCCACACCTTCGGGCCCAGGTGGGTGACGACCTCGCCGGTCACCTCGAACCCGTGGCGCATGTAGAGCGGCAGGTTCTTCTCGTTCGACGACTCGAGGTACGCGGCCTCCCCGGTCGCGTCGCACTGCGCGAGCATCGGCTGCATCAACCGCGAGCCGATGCCGCGACCCTGGCGCTGCGGCTCGCACCCGAGCATGCGCAGGTAGACGTGCGGCTCGCGCGGATGCGGCGCCTCGATGGCGTGCAGCACGCGCAGCCCCGGCACCGTTCGCGACCCCATGGCCGCGAGCACGCGAGGCCCCATCCGGAGGATCGATCCCAGCCCGACGCCCCAGGCGCCCCGGGGCGACCAGAGCGCCGCGCCCGCGTGGTCCTCGGTCGTCCAGCTCGTGGCCGGGTGCGGCAAGTGAAGCAGACGGAGCCACTCGCGGAAGAGCACCGGAAGCGCGCGGCCACGGTGCGCATCGTCCGGGAGGATCGCGCAGAACACCGGATCCGTGTGGAACGCGCGCGCGAGCACGCCGGCGACCCCATCGGTGTCCTCGCGTGTGACGAGACGGACGGTCGGCTCTTCGATGGGTCGTGCCACCACGGTGATCCGTTGTATGAACGCCCGTGGTGCAGGGCAAGACTCGCGGAAGACTGGCACGGCGCGACTTCCTCGTCGCCTTGGGAGGCGCGGCGGTCGCCGCCGGTTGCGACCAGCGACGCGCAGCGGGCGCCGACGCGGGCGCCATGACGTGGCCGGAGAAGTCGCCGGCTCTCATCCTGCACACCGAGCGGCCGCCGAACCTCGAGATGCCGCTCGAGTACCTTCGGCACGATCTGACCCCGAACGACCTGATGTTCGTGCGCTGGCACCTGTCGGGACTTCCGCGCTCGGTCGACCTGCGCACGTTTCGCCTGACGCTCGCGGGTCACGTGGAGCGCCCCCTCTCGCTGTCCTTCGACGAGCTCCGGGCCCTGGAGCCGGTGAGCCTCGTCGCCGTCAACCAGTGCTCGGGCAACTCGCGCGCTTTCTTCGCGCCGCGCGTTCCCGGCGTGCAGTGGTCGAACGGAGCGCTGGGCAACGCCAAGTGGACGGGGGTACCGCTGCGCACGCTGCTCGATCGGGTAGGGCTGCGCGCAGGAGCGCGCTGCGTGACGTTTCGCGGTCTCGACACGCCGCCCATCCAGGGCCCGGCCCCGTTCGTCAAATCGCTCGACGTCGATCGCGCGCTCGACGCGGACGTGCTCGTCGCGTGGGCCATGAACGATCAGCCGCTGCCGATGCTCAACGGTTTCCCGCTCCGGCTCGTCGTCCCCGGCTGGTACTCGACCTACTGGGTCAAGGCGCTCACCGAAGTGACCGTCCTGGACGCCGCCTTCGACGGGTACTGGATGGCCAAGGCCTACCGGGTCCCGGCCACGGAAGGTGCCGTCGAAGCGCCCGATCACCCCGCGAGCGACACGGTGCCCATCTCTCGCATGGACGTGCGCTCTCTCCTCGTGCAGCCCGAGTCCGGAGCGCGCCTCCGGGTCGGCGCGCCCTGCGCCATGGAGGGCATCGCGTTCGACGGGGGCTCCGGCATCGCGCGCGTCGAGGTCTCCGTCGACGGGGGCGCGAGCTGGCGGGACGCCGTGCTGGACGCCGACCTCGGGAAGTACTCCTTCCGTCGTTGGCGGCTCACCTGGACGCCCACGCAACCGGGATCGGCCACGATCGTCGTGCGCGCGACGAGCGTGTCCGGCGAGCAGCAGCGGCCCGCGCCGGGATGGAACCGCGGGGGTTACATGCGCAACGTCTACGAGCGCTCGCCGGTGGTCGTGTCATGAGGGCGCGTCTCGTGCTCGTGCCTCTCGCGCTCGCCGCAGGATGCGGTCGGCATCCGGAGCCCGGGCCGGCGCAGGACACGATGGTGCACACGCTGGCATTGCCCGACCTGCCTCCTCCGGACCTACCGGATGCGCCCGGACGGGCCACGCTCCTCGGCGCGTGCTCGACCTGTCACACGCTGCGGTACGTCCTCGACCAGCCACCGCTCACGCGTGGTCAGTGGGCTGCGGAGGTGGACAAGATGCGTCACACATACGGCGCTCCCTTCCCCGACGAGATGACCGCGCCGATCGTCGACTATCTCGTCGCCGTTCGCGGCACGCCTTGACGCGACTCGGCTATCCGATCTGGCCGAGCAGCACGCCTACGCACAAGAGCGCCAGCACCAAAGAGGTCAGGCCCGCGAAGACCCAGTCGTGTTCCAGCGCGAAGACGACCACCGCGAAGGCCACGCGGCCGATGGGGACGAGCGTCAACACGAGGAGCCCGGCCACGAGCAGCGCTCGCCCTCGTCCGTGCGCAACCTGGTGAACCAGCTGCCCGACGTGGATCGCGTGCGCCGCTGGTCCTCCGTGCTGAAGCGCCCGATATTCGGCCACGTAGGACCCCGGATCCGTCGCGCCCATCACACAGAGTCCCGTCACGAGCAGCGCCGCGCCGCAGGCGAGCGCCGTCCGCAGGATTCGCGGCGTCCACACGTAGAGCACACTGTCTCCGCTGTCGGCGCGCATTGGCTCACCCGCCTCGCAACCCGCGCCACGCCATCTCCACGGCGACGAAGAGCAACAGCACGACGAAGGCGGGACGGAGCAATCGGACGTTCGCCCGAACGAGCATGTGGCTACCCGCCAGCGCTCCCCCCGCGACTCCCAGCGCCACCGGCCCGGCGAGGATCGGCGATACGTCTCCCCGCGCCAGGTACACCAGCGCGCCCGCTCCGGCCGTGACGCCGATCATGAAGTTGCTCGTGGCGCTCGAGACTTTGAACGGTAACCCCATGACGGAATCCATCGCCGTGACCTTGAGGACTCCGGCACCGATGCCCAGCATGCCCGAGGCCAAGCCTGCGACGCTCATGAGAACCGCGCCGAGCGGCACGCGGCGCACGCCGTAGGCCACGGGGCCCGACTCGCTCGGATACGAGCTCCCCAATCGCAAGAACCGAGCTACGCGATCGCATTGCCGCTGCGTCTCGTGCCGCTCGTGACGCCGGAGCATCTCGACCGCCGAGACGAGCATGGCGAGCGCGAAGAGGCCCTCGAGGACGCGCGGCGACACGACGCCGGCGAGCGCCGCACCGACGAGCGCTCCGGAGACCGTCGCCACCTCGAGCGCCATGGCGATGCGGAGATTGGTCCAATGGTCTCGAACGAAGGCCGCGCTCGCCCCGGCGCTCGTGGCAACCACCGAGATGAGGCTGACGCCGATGGCCACGCGAACGGGTATCCGCAGCAGGAGCGTGAGCGCCGGGACGATGAGCACGCCCCCACCGATGCCGAAGACCGCTCCGACGAAGCCGGCGATCACTGACACGGAGAGAAGCAGGAGGACCAGCTCCAGCATGTCCATGGGTGCGCCTCATCCCTTGCCCGTACCGCGCCCGCGATCCCTGCAGGTGACGACGAGCACCGGACGGTCGACGCGAGCGAGGACGGCCGCCTCCTCGAGGGCGCGGTCGCTCCAGGGACCTCCGTCGACCGGGACGAGTATCCTCGAGTACATGCGGCTCATGAGGGGCACGGTGCAAGGGACGAACCGCGACTCGCGATAGGCCCACCCGTTGCCTCTGTGAGGGTGTGCCTCCTGATCCCCAGCTCATCGCGCCCACGAGAACCGTGCGGGACTTCCTCTCCAGCTCACTCGTCTGGAAGGACTTCCTGGACCAGGGCGGTTTCGTGCCGGGCGACATCGTCGTCGTGGACCCGTTCAAGGCCGGCACCACCTGGACTCAGCGGATCATCCAGCAGATCCTCGACAACGGCCAGGAACCCGCCGCTGGGCTCTCGGAGACCTCTCCCTGGCTCGACTCGAGCTGGGGCGAGCACGCCGCCATGCTGCGTTCGCTGCGTGAGCAGAGGGAGCACGCCCAGAAACGCGTCATCAAGTCGCACTTGCCGGCGGACGCGGTGCCCATCGATGCGCGCGCCCGCTACGTCTTCGTGGGACGGAACGGCAAGGACATCGGGATCAGCTTTCACAACTACCTGGCGCACTTCTCGGCCGACACCATGACCGCCATCAACCGCGTCCACGCGGCGTGGTCCGGCGGTCCGTCGCGTCTGGTGATCCCCGAGAGCAAGCAAGAGTTCTTCGACCTCTGGCTGGACGGAGATGGCTACGGCTGCTGCGACCTCTTCGACGTCGTCCGCTCGTGGTGGATGCTCCGGCACCATCCGAACGTGCTGCTCGTCCACTATCAGCCGCTCCTTCACGACCTGCCGGCGCAGGTGACGCGCATCGCTCGGTTCATCGGCGCCGATCCGGCGCAGCTGCAGATGGACGTCATCGTCGAGCACTGCTCCTTCGGATACATGCGAACGCGAGCCGAGCGCCTCGTGCCGTTCGGCGGCGCGCACATGACCGAGCCCAAGGCGTTCTTCCAGAAGGGGCCGACCCGCGACTTCCGGACGGAGCTCAGGCCGGAGCAGATCGAGCGCTTCGATCGCAAGGCGCTCGAGAGGCTCGGGCGCGACTGCGCGCACTGGCTGGAGACGGGGGAACTGGAGAGGAGTAGCCGCTGATGGCCTCTGTGGAAGGTTTCGTCGTCTGGTTCACTGGGCTGTCCGGCTCGGGGAAGTCGACGCTCGCGTCGATGCTGGCATCCGAGCTCTCGCAGCGAGGCGTGCACGTCGAGTCGCTCGACGGCGACGTCGTCCGCACGAACCTTTCCAAGGGCCTGGGCTTCTCGCGCGAGGACCGCGACACCAACATCCGGCGCATCGGCTTCGTCGCCAAGCTGCTGGCCCGGTCGGGCGCCTGCGCCATCACGGCTGCGATCAGTCCGTACCGGGAGATCCGCGACGAGCAGCGGCGCGCGATCGGGCGCTTCTGCGAGGTGTACTGCGAGTGCCCCATCGACGTGTTGCAGCAGCGCGACGCCAAGGGCCTATACGCGCGCGCCCTCGCGGGCGAGATCAAGGGCTTCACTGGCGTGGACGATCCGTACGAGCCGCCGCTGTCGCCCGACGTGGTCGTCCACACGGATCGCGAGAAGCCCGCGGAGAGCCTCGCGACGATCCTCCGCAAGCTCGAGAGCCTCGGATACCTTCGGCCGCTCCAGCGGCAGCTCGAGGCTGCGAAGAGGGGCCTGGTGCCGCCTCACGGCGGCGAGCTCGTCGACCGGATCGTCCGCGGCGAAGCGCGGCAAAGGCTCGTCCAGCGTGCCGCGGGCCTGCCGCAAGTCACGCTCGACGAGCGCGCAGCGAGCGATCTCGAGCTCATCGCGAACGGGGCCTACTCCCCGCTGCGGGGCTTCATGACGTCGCGGGACTATCTGCGCGTCGTGCGCGAGCGCCGGCTGGAGAACGGCGCGGTCTGGCCCGTCCCGGTCACGCTCGCCGTCCCGCGCGAGGCGGCCGCTCGGCTCGCGCTCGGCAGCGAGGTGGCGCTCGCGTCTCCCGACGGTCGCGTCGTCGGCGTGCTCGAGCTCTCGGATCGCTGGGCTCCGGACAAGGAGCTCGAGGCGCGCGAGGTGTACCGCACGACGGACGCGAGTCACCCCGGGGTCACCTACCTGCACGCATCCGGCGACACGTACCTCGGAGGCGAAATCTGGCTGCTCGACAGTCCCGTCACGCCGCAGTTCCCGCACGTGCCGCGCGACCCGGCCGCGACGCGGGCCATCTTCGAGGCTCGCGGCTGGAGCCGTGTCGTCGGCTTCCAGACGCGCAACCCCGTCCACCGCGCGCACGAGTACCTCACCAAGTGCGCGCTCGAGATCACCGACGGGCTGCTGCTGCATCCTCTCGTCGGGGCCACCAAGCCCGGCGACATCCCGGCGGACGTCAGGATGCGCTGCTACGAGGTCCTGCTGCAGAAGTACTACCCGGCTGACCGGGTCGTCCTCGGGGTCTACCCGGCGGCCATGCGGTATGCAGGGCCGCGCGAGGCGATCTTCCACGCCCTCGTGCGGAAGAACTACGGCTGCTCTCACTTCGTGGTCGGGCGCGACCACGCCGGGGTCGGGCACTTCTACGGGACGTACGACGCGCAGCACGCGTTCGACGACTTCCTGCCCGGCGAGCTGGGCGTCGAGCCGCTCAAGTTCGAGGAAGCCTTCTGGTCGACGGTCGTCGGCGGCATGGCGACCGAGAAGACCGCGCCCGGCGACCCGTCCACGCGTATCGCCCTATCGGGGACCGAGGTGCGCGAGATGCTGCGCGCCGGGAAGCTGCCGCCGCCCGAGTTCAGTCGCCCCGAAGTGGCGCAGATCCTCCTGGAGGCCGCCCAGGAGACGAGCCATCGCGCGGCCTGAGGCAGTCGTCCAGGGCGCCCCGCCGCGATGATCTGGCTCGTCGCATTCCTGGGCGTGTGCATCGGCATCCTTGCCGGCATGCTCGGGGCCGGGCCGTCGATCCTCACGGTGCTCCTCTTGACCCACGTCGCCGGATTCGCCCTCGATGACGCGATCGTCACCTCCCTCGTGGTGGTCGCGCTGATGAGTCTCGTCGCTCTCGGTCCCTACGCCCTCGAGCGCGCCGTTGCATGGAAGCCAGCGGTCAGCTTCGGCCTCGCCTCGATGACCGCCGCGTTTCTCGCAGGGCACATCGCGCGGCTGGTTCCGGAAAAGGTTCTGCTGGTCGTGTTCTTCGTGTGCATGATGGTCGCGGGGCTCGTGATGCTCGTGCGGCGACCCCTGCGCGAGCTCCAGCCAGCCCGCGCAGACGCACGGAGCATGGTCGTGCTCGCGGGCAGTGGACTCCTGGTCGGTTGCATCACGGGTCTCATCAGCCTGGGAGGCGGCTTCGCCGTCGTCCCGCTGCTGGTCTTGTTCGCTCGCTCTCCGGTGCGTTCGGCGATCGGCGCCTCGCTCCTGGTGATCGCGATCAACACGCTGGCAGCTCTCGCGGGTCACCTCCCTCATCCGGCGGTGGACTGGCGAATCGCGGCGTACCTCGGCGGCACGGAGGCCATGGGCAGCGTCCTCGGAGTCCGACTCTCGAGGCGCATGAGCGCGACCGCGCTACGCCATGCGTTCGCGGGCCTCATGCTGGCGGCGGCGATCTTCATGCTCTTGCACACCATCCTCGCCTAGGCCGGCGCAGTGTGGGGCGTGCACAAGGCCGGACCGGCGCGCGGCGTGCAGAGGTCTCCGCCATGACGACGGCACTCGCCACCGACGTGGACCGCGAGCTGGAGGAGGTGATCCGGATCGCGCGGCTCGCTGCCGACCGCGTGAGTGCCATCCAGGCGGCGGGTTTCACCGTCGAGCTCAAGGCGCCGGGTGATCCGGTCACGCGCGCCGACCGCGAGTCGAGCGAGATCATCTGCGCGGGCCTCGCCCGCTCCTTCCCGGGGGATGCGATCGTCTCCGAGGAAGCCGTGCCTTCCAGCCCTGCGGAGGTGGCGCGCCTTGTGTCGTCGCCTCGCGTGTGGTTCGTGGATCCGCTCGACGGCACGCGGGAGTTCAGCGAGGGCATCCCCGAGTTCGCGGTCATGATCGGTCTCGCCGTCGGCGGCCGCCCCGCGCTCGGTGCGGTCACCATGCCGCCGCTCGAGGTGACGATCGCGGGCCGCGTCGGCGCCCAAGCCTTCATTTGCGACCACGCGCGTGGTGTTCGGCGACCGATCTCGGTGAGCGAAGTGAGCGACCCACGCGAGGCGACTCTGTACGTGTCGCGTTCGCACCGTCCTCCGCTCGTCGAAGCGCTGATCGAGGAACTCGGGATCTTGCGTGTGGTCGCCAGCGGATCGGTCGGTGTGAAGATCTCGTGCCTGGTGCTCGGGCAGGGCGATCTCTACGTGCACGACGGCGGAGGGGCGAAGCTCTGGGACACATGCGGGCCCGAGGCCGTGCTCACCGCGGCAGGTGGACGCTTCAGCGATCTCGACGGCGCGCCGATCGATTACGCCAGCGCTGACCTGGTCCTGCGTCGTGGCATCGTCGCCACCAATGGTCCGCTGCACGACGAGGTTCTCTCCGCATGCCGCAAGCTGGCGCGGGCGTGACGACCGCCTCTTGCGTCGTGGCACCACTCCTCCACCGAGTGAGGCCTGCCTCACCTGTGAGAACGAGACTCGGACGATTCCGAGCGTCTCACGGACGAAGCGTGACGAAAGACGTCCGCCGCGGGTCGCTGCCCGGCCCCGATTCTTCGAGCGCGGGCTACGACGTGGAGCGAGATGGCCTTTGCATCGAGGAGGTGGGCCATCCGTGGACGACGAATCGCGGTTGCGATGCGGAGGCGTGGCGCGAGTGGGGCGCATCCGGCCGCAGCCGGGGTCCAGCGATGCATCGATGCGAAGCACTCGGCCTCTGCAACATGGAAAAGCGCGTGCTGCAGGAGGGAGAGGGACGTCGTCAGGACAAGACCGGACTTTGCCGATGCAAAAAGGTCCTTCGTCGTTCGTAAACCGTCCTTTGCCGAACGGACCGAAGACGAAAATGGAAGCGAACGGCCGGTCGCCGTCCCGAATTTGAAGGCGAACGATGAAAAAAGTGCGAGAGGCGCGAGAAACCGGCCCCGCACGAGACGCGAAAGGTTCGGAGTGGCGGGAAGAAGGTCGATTGCGTGAATCAGAGGTCACGCTTGCGAAGGAAAACGGTCGGTCGCCGACCGTAGAAGTCCGTGGGCGAGCAACTGGAGGCCGTGGGCGGGAGGAAGATGAGTTCGAGACGAGAGCAAAATGGCGATCGACGAACGTTCGGCGGGGGATGCGAGACGAGATCGGTCAGATTTGGAGACCGGAAGGCCGGCTGGTGCTCGAGGACGGAGCGCAGCAAGACGAAAAGGTCACATTGTCGAACGGAAAAGGCCGGGGGCCGACAGCATCCCGACCTTTTTCGTGTGAAAAAGGCCGGACACGGATCGCCGCAAGTCGGCCGCGAGCGACGAAAGGCGGCCTCTCTGCGCAAAGAGTTCAGCCGTCGCGCGGTTCCGACCTGCCCACTCTGCAAAGAGGTCAGAGCCGTAGCTCACCTACGAGTCCGCTCTTGGACCGTCGACTCAGCGGCGCCGAGCTCTCGAAGTGCTTGCCGAACGAGCTCCTGCACCTCGGGCGGGACGGGCTCTGCGGCCCCGTCGTGCGGGCTGCCGAGTCGTGCAAGGTGAAGAAGGTGATCGCGGCGCAGCCCGTCATCGAGGTCTTCACCGACGATGGTCGGACGACGCTCGCTCGCGCGTCCTGAGCCGCCATGTGCGAGCTTCAGGGCCTCGAATCCCTTTCTGAGCGCCGGGCTCTCATCCGGGGAAGGAGTCATCGGGACATGTGCACACGCGTGACTTGCCGTGATTGTGGGAAGCCCTCGTTCATTGGTTGCGGACGACACGTCGAGCAGGTGCTCGCCGATGTGCCGCGCGAGGAGCGTTGCCGCTGCCGCGAGGAGCGTCAGGGCAAGCGCGACGACCGCTCGTTCCTCGAGAAGCTCTTCGGGCGTTGACGGTGACAGGCGCACGTGTTGCGTCACGGCGAGGGCATGAGTCTCGATCGCTGCCATCTCGCGCTCATGCTCACGCTCCTGCTCTGCTCGTCGTCGGCTTGCTCGCGAGCTCCCTCGCACCAGGTGCCGGGGACGGGCGGCGAGGGGCGGGCGATGCCTCAGCCCGAGCAAGGCTCCACGGAAGCTCGACCGGAGATGCCCTCGCGGGGCGATGCCGGCGCGCCGGAGAACGCACGCGAGGTCGAACGCCACGGAGACGAGACGACGCTCGGCGACACACCCGCGACGCTCGTGCGCTCGGCCATCGTGCACGCGGCGCCCAAGGGGGGCGGCCGCGCGGTAACGCTGCTCCTCGGAGGCACCGACGTGGCGCAGGTGGCCGAGCACGACGGTGCGCTCCTCGTCGTGTTCGCCGATCCGAGGGATCCGTCGCGGGACGAGATGGGCTGGATCCCGGCCTCTGCCATCCGTCCCCCACGGCCGGCTCGGTGCGCGGCGCCCGAAGGCGACTTGGTCACCGCGCTGGGCAGCTTCTGCGCGACGCCCTGTCCCAATGCACGGAGCTGCGGCGCCGACGAGGCCTGCGTGCCCGCCGGAACGCCGGTCGCTCACGCCGGGCGAATCACGAGCGCTTTCTCCTACTGCATCGAGCGGTGAGCAGCTCGAGGATCGGGAGCAGTGCGCTACTCGCCGTCGGGCGTTACGGTCTCTTCGCCCGAACCTTCCGGCAGCGCCGCCTCGCCGGCCTCCTGGCTCGTGCTCGCATCGACGCCGCCGTCGCTACCCGGTCCTCCCGTGCCGACGGGGCTGGGGCAATCCCGGTCGCCGTTCGTGGGACCGCCCGCGTAGCCCTCCGGATAGTTGCATCCGCCGATCACCGTCACCCCGCAGCCGCACATCGGGTAACCGCCACTGCATTCCACTGCGGGGGCGCCGCACCCGCCGCTTCCGGCCGGGTCCGGAAATGTCATGCACGTGCCCCGCGCCGAGCAGCTGCCTATCGGGTACAGGCAAGCCTCCCCCATCGAGCAGTCGGAGTCCTGCGAGCAAGCCTTGCCCGAGCACCCTTGGGCGACCACGGCCGCCACCATCATGACCAGGATGACCGCCACGAGACGACTCACGTGGCGGCGCGTCCTGTGCTTGCGGTGAGAACATGCGAACGATGGCGTGGATCCTGGGCGGGATGATGACGGCGTCCCTTGCTTGCGGCTGCAAGGGTGGGAACGGCACCAGCAACGGTGGTTCGTCTACGCAGCCCGCCAACCCGTGCGCCACGAAGAACGCGACGTACCCGGCGGTGATCTCCGAGCAACCTGGCGGAACCTGCCACAACATGCCCTCGCAGTTCTGCGAGAAGCCAGAGCCAGGAGCCTCCTGCGAGATCAAGGTGAACGCGGACGGTACGATCAACCTGCCGACGAACATCAGCTGCGCGTCGCTCACGGTGACAGGCTGCAGGACGCGGGGAAACGACTGCACGTACACGAGCAACGGTTACTCGTTCACGGAGAATTTCCAGACGACGTTCGCAGAGTCGGGAATCGCAGCCGCGGGCATCATCTTCGTCACGGGGACGGACGACGGCCAGAGCTGCGCGTCCACGTACGACGTGACGGCGACGCGTCTTTAGCCCGCCGCATCCCGGATGAACGGTCAACCGCTGCACCCCAGGTCGACGTAACAGCGCCCGCTGCAGCACTGGTCGTCCCAGCGGCAGCGCTCGCCCGAAGCCCGGCACCGAGCGTTCGCCGGTTGCATCTGCGCCGCCCCTTTCCACTCTTCGGACGAGCTGGCGCAGGCGGCCATGCCGAGGAGCAACACGGCGGGCCCGAGGACTCTGGCAACGCGGCTCATGAGACACCTCCACGCGCCGGGCGAGCAATCGGTGTGCCTCCGCAGTTCTTCATGTCGGCCCCCTCCTCGATGGGCGCGCCCGCCGGCGCGCGAGAGCCGCCCGAGGAAATTCTCCCTGCGACACGGAAATAATCCGTCTCGGGGCCCGCATGGCTCCCCAGGCCCCGCACTTCGGGCCGGCACGCGTCTTGGAGAGCGCGGGCCCCCATGCGAAGGGTCGGTTTCGCCGCGATGTCCCGCGAGGAGCTTCGGGAGATCGCGAGCAGGGGAGGCCGGGCGGCACACGCCGCCGGTCATGCGTACGAGTTCACATCGGAAGAAGCCCGGGAGGCCGGTCGACGGGGCGGTGCGCTCGTCAGTCAGGACCGGGAGTACATGGCGAAGATCGGGCGCCGCGGAGGCCGCGCCAAGCGCAAGCCGACGCCCTCCGGCTAGCCGATCGATCGGTCCCGTGCTCGCGCGACGAGCCGCAGGCGCGCAATCGCCGAGGCGTTTGCGACGAACGCGAGGAGGCCAAGCGCCGCGAAGACCGGCGCTCGCGCGGTCCATGCCGGAAGATCCCCACGCTCGGCGAGCCACGACAGGGGAGCCGCCACGGTGATCCCTGCGCAGAGGCACATGGCCCGCTCGGGACGCCGCATGAGGCCTCCCGGCACCGGAACGCGAAGCGCCTCCGCCTTCGCGCTGCCGTAGCTCACCATGAAAGAGCCGACGATGGCTCCCAGAGTGAGCACGAGCGCGGCGATCTGGTCGCGAAAGTGAATCGCCAGGCCCCCGAGCACGAGAAACTCGCCGTAGCGGTCCGCGGACGCGTCGAGCAACGCTCCGCCGACAGAGGCGCGGCACGCGCGGCGGGCGATCGCTCCATCGAGAGCGTCACCGAGGGCCGAAAGGGTGCCGACCATCGCGGCGCTTGCAAAACAGCCCATGGACAGCGCCATTCCGGCAACCGCTGCGAGGAAGAGCGAACCCACCGTCACGGCGTTCGCGGTGACACCTCGAGCGACGAGGATTCTCGCGGTGGCGTCGATGGCCCGCAGGGCAGCGTCCACCACGCCCTGCGGCAGCAGCGCCGAGGAGCGCCGCTCCGGAGGCGCCTCACCAACCCCCGAAGGCGCATGCTCGAACGCTCGTGTGCTCACGGGGGCCCAGCGCTAGCAAGGATGATGCGCGGCGCCTCCGTCTCGGCCGGCGGCCCGTTCCTCGGGGCACTCGTTCAGTCGGACGTCGCACGTGCCCTTCACGGGTCCTCGTGACGCAGCGCCTCGTGTAGGCTGCGCCCGATGCCCGCAGAGGCCCCGGACATGCCTGCCGACTCACGCTACCGCGACCATGCCGCCAACGAGCGCACGCTGCTCGCGTGGATCCGGACCGGCATCGCGCTCATGGCGTTCGGCTTCGCGATCGCGCGATTCGGTCTCTTCTTGCGCGAGGTGGCGCAGGCAGGGGCGCTTCACATCCCCCAAAGGGGCCTGGGGTCCGCGTGGTTCGGCGTGGTGCTGGTCGTTCTCGGGCTCCTGACGAATGCAGCGGCGGTCACCCGGTACGCCGCCGTGCGCCGCGCGATCGAGGAACGACGATCCGGCGCGCCGAGCCCTGGCCTCGCGTATGCGCTCGGCATCGCCTCGGTCGCCGTCGCTGTCGTGATGGCAGTGGTTCTCGCGACGTCGCTGGGCGACTGAGTAGCGACACCTGCGCACGGAGAATTTCCACTCCGGGGCGGGAAATTCTCCGTAGGCGCTCGCGAGCGCGACAGCAACACGAACAAATTCGACATGCATGGCGTGGCAAGGGGATTGCTCGAGCTGGATGCATGCGATGGCTCGGAATCCCGCTGCTCGTCTTCGTCGCAGCAGGTTGCAGCGGTGGGCGGCAAATCGTCCCGCTCTTGAACGCGGCAGGCGTGCCGCTCACGCCGCCGACCACCGCGCCCCTCGAGGTGGTCACGCGTTCCACCGCGGTGCCTGATCCCCTTCCAGTCCGCGGGAGCGATGTCGAATACACGGACGTGGAGCTCGCGCTGGGTCACGCCGTTGCCTCGGCGACGGTGCCCTGGGCGGAGAGCCACCGCACGCGCGCGAGCGGCAACGGCTGGCAGCTCTTCGTCGAGATGACGAGCGCCGATGCGGAATACGACGACGGGCGCGCCGTTTTTACTCTGGGGGTGCGCGCGACCCTTCGCGCTCGCGCGGGCAACGTGTACCTCGCTCAGACGCAGGCGGCCTGCAAGCAGGGCGGCGTGGTGCCGCCCGATCGCGGCGCGCGCGTCATGTACCGCTGCATGACCGAGGTCGGTCACCAGCTCGCCAACTGGCTCGACGGCGTCGATCTCGACGCCGTGGCTCCTACTCGCTCGGGATAGCTCGTTCGCTTTCTTCGCGACTGCGCTTCGAAACGATCCAAACCCAGGAAAGGACGCGCACGGCGCACGCTTCGCCGGCGCGGTTCGGGTGACTTCATGCGTACTCGGTCGACGCTCGGCATCTGTCTTCTCGCGCTCTCGGCTCTCACCATGGGCACCGGCTGCGCCGGGGTGACCATCAACCCAGGGCATCGCGGCATCCTCTTCGATCCCGGCAACAACGGCATCCAGCCCGAGGTGCTCAAGCCCGGATGGGTCAGCACGACGTGCGCATTCTGGACGCCGGAAGGCCAGTGCAAGCGCGTCGATGATTACGACGTGACCTACCAGACGTCCGACGAGCAGTTCCACGTGATCTCCAAGGAGGGGCTGCCGATGGACGTGCAGATCGCCGTCTCGTACCGGCCCGTGGTCTCGGAGCTCTACCTCCTCGATACGGAGGTCGGGCCGCACTACTTCGACAAGGTCATCGGACCCGAGTTTCGCAACGCCGCGATCGGCGTCTTCTCGAAGGAGTCCTACCAGGACCTGCAGCGTCAGAACGGCGACATCGAGAGCAAGATCGAGAAGGTGCTTCGCGAGCGGCTGCAGGGCAAGCACCTCGAGGTCTCGAGCGTCTTCATCAAGCGGGTGAACTACGACCCGACGATCCTCCAGAAGCAGCAGCAAGAGGTCGTGTCGCGCCAGGAGCTCGAGACGAACAAGCAGCTGCAGGCCAACAAGTACGAGGAAGAGAAGCAGCAGCTCCAGCTCCAGACCGAGACGAAGCAGCTGGAGATCGAGGCGCAGAAGAAGCTCCTGGCCTCCGAGACCGAGAAGAAGAAGCTGGAGCTGCAGGCGCAGGCGGACCAGAAGAAGCTCGAAGGCACGACGCAGCTCGAGCTCGCGAAGCTCGAGGCGCAGCAGCAGGCGGAGGCCGAGAAGATCAAGATCGAGTCCGAGCTCCGCAACAAGCAGGCGGAGAAGAAGATCACCGTCGAGCAGTCGCAGATCGACCAGATGAAGGCGCAGGCGGCTGCCGCCGTGCAGGTTGCGCAGGCGAAGGGTGACTCGACGTCGCGCTTGCTCGAGGCGCAGGCGTCCGAGGCGGAGAGCAAGGCCGAGGCAGCCAAGGTCACGCCGATGGAGGTCGAGGAGCATGCGTACGACGCGCTCGGCAAGCTCGGAGGGCAGGGGACGACCATCTTGCTCGGCGATCCGTCGAAGCTCCCCGGGTGGCTCTTCCCGAAGGTCCCGGGGTTCACGTCGGCGTTCAACCCGCAGTACGTGGTCCCGGCGATTCCGGCCACGCCTGCACCGTCCACCGCCGGCTCCGCCGTGAGCCGGAACGACGGCAACCCGTATCCCGGCGAATGAGGACCGCATCATGGGTCGCAAGCTGCTGCTGCTCGCCGCAATGGCGCCGCTCTTCGGATGCTCGGCGTCATTGCGGCACGGGGTGACCACGACCGAGGCAGCGGGAGGGCTCGAGCAGATCACTCGCTCCTCGGCCAACGAGTTCGACCCGGCGGTGTCGCCGGACGGCAAGGCGATCGCGTACGAGAGCGCCGACTCGCCCACCTCGACGCCGCACGTCGAGGTGGTGTCGCTCTCCGATCTCACATCGGGCCACGCGCCGCGCGTCGAGTACAGCTCCAAGGACGCTGCGGGCATGGCGCCGGCGTGGACACCCGACGGGCAGGCCGTCGTCTTCGAGTCCGACGCCCTCGGGCCGAGCCGGCTCGTCGAGACCATCGGCAACGGCATCCAGTCGACGCGCTTTCTCGGGCGCGTCGGGCAGGACGATCTCTACAGCGCGTGGCCGGCCCTGTCGTCGGGCGGTCGCCTCGCGTTCTCCCTCGGCCCGACGCGCCTCTTCCGCACCGGCTGGCGCACCACATTGCCGCTCGACGCGACCCTCGGCGTGACCGACATTGCGGGCTCCACGATGAGCATCATCGGCGCCGGCACGGACCCCGCGTGGAGCCCCGACGGCTCGCGCATCGCGTTCGCCCGCTGGACGGGCGGACACATGCACCTGTTCGTCTCGAACGCCGACGGGTCGAGCACGACGCAGATCACCGATGGCAGCGAGGACGACCGCCAGCCCTCGTGGTCACCCGACGGGCGGAGCATCGCCTTCTGCTCCATGCACCCGAACGACGCGGGCTGGATGCAGGCGAATCTCTTCGTCGTTCACCCCGACGGCTCGGGCCTCGTTCAGCTCACGGAGGGGGACCGCCTCGCGTGCCGCCCCGACTGGGCGAGCGACGGCTTCATCTACTTCCACGCCAACGCGACGGATGGCTTCCACATCTGGCGGATCCGGCCAGCCCTCGAGCCCATGGGGGCGCCGTGATGGACCGGGTCCTGTTGGCGGCAGCCGTCGTGGTCATCCTTCCAGTCGCTGCCTGCGGGGGTACGGACGACGCCCGGCTCCAATCCCCGGCCGTGGGTGTCGACGCCGGCGATGACGGCGCCGGCGCAACAGGGGCGCAGTGCGGCACGAACCAACCCGCAAAGGGACCGATTCGGCTGGCCTCCGCCAAGAGCCCCAGCTCGATCGCGATCGATGGGACCAACGTCTACTGGATCGACTCCGCTCTCGGTACGGTCAACGAGGTGCCGTCGTGCGGTGGTCCCGCAACGACGCTCGTCACCACGTCGACGCTCGGATCGAGCACGCTGATCCCCGCGGGCATCGCCGTCCAGGGAGGCGACGTCTACTTCACGACGCAGGATCCATGGAACCCCGATGGTGACGACGGCGCCGTCTGGAGAGTGCCCTCGACTGGGGGCACGCCGACCATGCTCGTGCAAGGCCTCGATCGTCCGGGCCCCATCGTGGTGACCGGCGCGACCATGTACTGGATCGAGTCGTGGGAGACCGACGCCGACGACGGGCGAGTCGTGCAGGCCCCCATCGACGGCAGTTCGACGGACATCCTGGCATCCGCGCAGAATGGGCCCTTCGGCCTCGCTCTCGGCGGTGGGTACGTCGTCTGGACGACCTCCGGCTTCGTCGACTCCGTGCGCGGCAC
>Ga0335069_10001155_pt1 | contig 42585 bp, 44 predicted proteins | sample Lox_Sample_11_FD_206714 | JGI IMG/M metagenome (GOLD analysis project Ga0335069, IMG submission 206714) | Soil microbial communities from Loxahatchee National Wildlife Refuge, Florida, United States - Lox_Sample_1.1 | ecosystem: Environmental > Terrestrial > Soil > Wetlands | place: USA...
CCGTGAGTTGCCATCACGAGCACGTCGGGCCCCACCTTGCGAATGGTTCGCAGGATAGTTGCGGCCGGGTCGCCCATACTCACGATCAATTCGTGCTTGACCGACGCCATTTCCCTGCGCGCCAGCTCGCGAAGCTTCGTCCACGCGACTTCTTCCTGCGATTTGTACAAATCGACATATACCGGCATCCCGGTCGGCTGGATGATCATCGGCACAACGTGGAGCAGAAAAACCGTCCCGTCGTGTGTGTGGGCGATTTCGCGCGCCGCGTGCAACGCGGCCATCGAGCTGTCATCGAAGTCAACCGGGCAGAGGATGTTCTTATATGGGAAAGACATGGCGACGTGCCCTCCTGAGCGTTTTTTGACATGCTGCGATTGTCGTGCCAGTGAGCAATCGCAGATCTTCGAATCATGGCTACCTTCAATTGAGATCGCAGCAGCGAGGTGTATCGATCGGAGCCAAGGGGTTTGAATTATCCTGATGCTAATAGGGGCGCGTCAGTGAAATCCAGTATTAGACGCGGGAAAAAGCGCCTAGAAGTCGTATAAGCAACACGATTTGGTGGCAAAAGCTTTGCACGAGCGCATAGACGGCGGAGAGCCGGTATACCAGGCTCCTGCTGAGAGGACGACGAGCATGCGTGTAAGCGACCGAATGACCAGAAATCCCGCGACCGTCGCGCCCTCTGATACTCTGGCGAAGGCGAAGGCTCTGATGGACGCGGGAGGCTTCCGACGACTGCCTGTATTCGAGAAAGATCGCCTGGTCGGAATCATCACCGAACGCGATCTGCGGCAGCACTCCGGATATCTTGATACCACTCGAGTTTCGGGAGCGATGACGGGTTCGCCCATAACCGTGACCCCGAACACCTCGATCGAGGATGCGGCCAGGCTTATGCTTCAGCATCGCATCGGCGGGATGCCGGTCGTCGAAAACGATCAGCTCGTGGGAGTGATAACCGCGACCGATTTGATTCGCGCCCTGCTTGACGTGATACAGGCCTCCAGGGAGATCATGAATGACTAAACGTGCGGCATCGCGTGCCCCCGGCGCTTCCCGAAAGTCGTCCGGCGGCGATCGCCTCGAAATTCGCGACTGGATGACGACCGGGGTGAAAACCGTAAAACCTCAGGATACCGTGGCGCACGCACGTCACGTTCTTGAAGAGCATCGCATCAACCAGCTTCCGGTGACGATGCGCGGGATGCTGGTGGGGATCGTTACGGATCGCGATCTGCGCGATGCGACCGAAGCGATGGCGCTGTCCGCCGGGGATTCGCGTGCCGAGGCGTCACCGCGTGCCTTCAGACCCAATAACATCGCAATCGAATCAGTGATGACATCCAATGCTCTCGTGCTTGCGCCGGGGGATACGATGCGTCGCGCGGCGGAAATGATGCGCCGCGAGAGAGTCGGCGCAATTCCAATCGTAGAACGCGGGCGATTGGTCGGAATCATCACGCGCAGCGACATTCTCGACGTGTTTATGCACCTGGTCGGCTGAAGATTTCCGGGAAACTTCGATGAGAAAAACCGAAAAAGGCATTATCCGCAGCTTAAATCGCAGAGGCTCGAAATCGAAAAAGGGCGCGCCGGTAGCCGCCAAAACGCAAAGACGCGAGGCCTCCCTCCACGATCCTTCCGTATGCGAACGATGCGGCGCCATCTATGCGGCGAAGAAGTGGCAGCGTGCCGGGCGCGTCAGTCCTGAGACGCTCGCCAAGGCTGACTACATTGTGTGTCCCGCGTGTGTTGAGAAAAGCACCGGGGTTGCCTACGGCAGGCTCGTCGCCAGCGGCGATTTCGTGCGTGAGAATATCGACGTACTGCGCAGGCGGATGGCGAACGTCGAACGGCGCGCCGGTTACACCCAGCCGGAGCGACGCATACTTTCCGCGGACTTCGACGGAGAGAAGCTTGAGGTGCTCACAACTTCGCAGCGGCTCGCTCATCGTATCGCGCATGAATTCGAAAAGCTGTTCGGCGGCAAGGTCCGTTACAACTGGTCACCGAACGACGGCAGCCTTTACGCGACCTGGCAGCGCTGAGCGGCTCGACCGCTTATTCGGGACTCTTCTCGACTATCGTCATTTCGCTCACGCGTTGACGAAATCGCGGCCAGCAACTCATGCCGCCCGTCGCTGAAAATCCAACCCACCTTCAGGCCTCGTCCGGCGATACGCCGCATCTCGCCGGTTTGAGCGACGCCGAGGCGCGGCGACGTCTGGAAGAGTTCGGGCCCAACACCCTCGTGCAGGTAAGGCGCGGCATCTGGGTTTTCGAAGCGCTCGAAAGCCTTGCCGATCCGATGGCGCTGATGCTGGCGCTGGCGGGCGGCGTCTACCTCGCCCTCGGAGAGCGCACGCAGGGAGTGATTTTGCTCCTCGCGCTGATTCCCGTGCTGGCCGTCGATGTGTTCCTGGAAGCGCGGTCGCGCAGCGCTCTCAAACATCTCGCCAGTGCAGTCGCACCGCGCGCCCGGGTCATTCGCAACCGAATCGAAGCCGAGATCGCAACCGAAGAAATCGTCCCCGGCGACGTTCTGATCTTGCACGAGGGCGATGTCGTGCATGCCGACGCTCGCGTGATTGACGCGAGCAATCTCGCCGTCGATGAATCCCAGCTCACCGGCGAATCCGAGCCCTGCAACAAAACTCCCGCGGCTGCGGGCCTCGACGCCGATTCGGCTTCGCGGGTGTTCGCAGGCTCGCGAGTGCTTTCGGGTCTTGGACACGCGCGCGTCGAGGTTACGGGCGCAAAGACGCGTTTCGGAAATATCGCTCGGATGCTTTCCGAGGCGCCTTCCGATCCGACGCCGCTGCAGCGGCGCACATCGCGGATGGTCCGATGGATGGCGGCCGCCGCTATCGCCATCGCAATCGGGCTGTTCGCGCTGGGTATGGTGCGCGGGACGTCCATCCGCGAGTCGTTTCTGTACGCGATCACGTTTGCGATGGCGGCGGTCGGCGAGGAGTTTCCGCTGGTCCTGACGTTGTTCCTCACCATCGGCGCGTGGAGGCTCAGCAGGTTCGGAGTGCTCGTCCGGCGCATCGCCAGCGTCGAGACGCTTGGCTCGACAACTGTTATCTGCGTCGACAAAACCGGCACGCTCACGGCGGGAGAGTTCACCCTGGGCGTTCATACTCCGGTCGGAAATTTCAGCGAGAGCGACTTGCTCGCCGACGCGGCGCTGGCCTGCGAGCCGCATCCTGCCGACGTGATCGAACGAACGATAGTCGAGCATTGCGCGGAGCACGGTGTCGATATCGCCGCCCTCTACGATCGATGGCGTCTGGTCCACGACTACGATTTCGACCCGGCGGGCAAGCATATGTCGCACGTATGGCGCTCCGCCACGGACGGCTCGCGAATCGTCGCCAAGGGCGCCCTGGAAGGCATCCTGGAACATTGCGACGTGACGACGTCGGAACGCGCCGATGCGATAATGGCCAATGCGGAACTCGCAAAGCTCGGATTGCGCGTCCTTGCCGTCGCCGAGCGAAATATCGATTCGACGGGTCCGACCGGCGATCGGAAAATCGATGAGCGCGGTCTAAAGATTGTCGGACTGCTGGGCTTCAGCGATCCCGTTCGCCCCGCAGTACCCGAGGCTATCGCCGATTGCCAGCGCGCCGGCATCCGCCTCAAGCTGGTCACCGGAGATCACGCGCTGACGGCTCATGCGATCGCCAATGCCACCGGCCTGATGCATCGCGACGACGCCATCATGACCGGCGACTCCCTCGATCGCGTACCGCCGGAGCGCTTCGCCGCCACAGTTCTGGAGACCGACATCTTTGCGCGTATCCGTCCCGAGCAGAAATTTGCGATCGTCGACGCGCTGATGCGATCGGGTGAGATCGTCGCGATGACGGGCGACGGCATCAACGATGCGCCGGCGCTGAAGCGCGCCGACATTGGAGTCGCGATGGGTCGTCGCGGCGCCGAAGTAGCGCGCGCCGCCGCCGACATCGTGTTGCTCAACGACGATTTCACGTCGCTTGCAGCAACCGTCCGCGAAGGACGCCATCTCTTTGCCAACCTCGAGCAGGCGTTTCGCTATCTGCTCAGCTTCCACGTGATGCTGGTGGCCACGGCGCTGGCGGTGCCGCTAGCGAACCTTCCGATCCTGCTGACGCCTCTGGCGCTGGTATGGCTTGAGCTGATTGTCCATCCCGTTTCAGCCTTCGCTTTCGAAGGCGCAGATCCGGGAGAGGACGTTATGAGCCGGTCTCCGCACGATCCAAGCCGCGCGATCATCGGCGGGTCCGCAGCGATTCGCTCGACGCTATCCGGAGCGCTGCTCGCGTGCGGAGCGTTGTTCGTTTACCTGATGGCGCTCCCGCACGGAGATGCTTACGCGCGCGGGGCGGGAATCGCAGTGGTGACGCTGGGAAGCATCCCCCTGATGTGGTCCGAACTAGCCGGCGAAAAGCCATGGTGGAAGGCGCGCGCGGCAGGACGGTTTCGTGTTCTCGCGATCTCGGTCGCGATCGCAGCGAGCGTTGCCGCGATCATGTACGTGCCGTCGTTTGCCGGTACGTTTTCTATTGAGCCGATAGCGGCGCACGACTGGACCGCGGTCGCAGTCGCCATAGCGTTGGCTACGGCATGGCGGGCTCCGGGAATACGTCGGAGCGAAAAACCCGCAGACGAACCGTCCGGGTGGAAGACCTTGCAGTCAGACAAAAGTCGATGACTATACGGGCATCGGCGTACCGCCCGATTCTCAGACCAGCCCGTACTTGGCGATTTTTGCGTAAAGCTTCTTGCGTGAGATCCTGAGCAACTTGGCCGCGCGGGCCTTGTTTCCCTCGGTGGTCTCCAGCGCCCGTCTGATCAGGTTGCGCTCGACGTCGGCAAAGCTCGACACCGCCGACCGCGTCAGCGGCAGCGGGCTCCCGATGGGCGAGGCGTTGCGCTGACCTCCGATTTGCGGCGGCAGATCCTCGATCGATATCAGCGCCGAGTTTCCAAATGTAAACGCGCCTTCAATCGCATTGGAAAGCTCGCGCACATTGCCCGGCCACGCGTAGTTCGCCATCGCGGCGAGCGCCTGCTCGCTGATACCGGCCACCGGCGACGGGCGTATCAGGCGCTCGTTGAAAAGCACGATGAAATGATCGGCCAGGAGCGGGATGTCTTCGATGCGTTCGCGCAGCGGCGCTACCCGAACCACGTTGGCCTGCAAACGATAGTAGAGATCCTGGCGCAACTGGCCCGCGCGAACCATCTCTTCAGGGTCGCGGTTGGTCGACGCGATCAGGCGCGCATCGACCGGAACCTCGCGGGTCGATCCCACCGGACGCACGGTTCTCTCCTGGATCGCTCGCAGCAGCTTTGACTGCGTCTCAGGACTCATCTCCGTGATTTCGTCGAGAAAGAGCGTCCCGCCCTCCGCCGCCCGAAACAGCCCCAGATACTCGGTATTGGCGCCGCTGAAGGCCCCGCGCTTGTAGCCGAACAGTTCGCTTTCGATCAGATCGCGGGGCAGCGCGGCGCAGTTGAGCGCGACGAACGGCAGGCGCGGATTCGGCCCGCATTCGTGGATGGCGCGAGCGACCAATTCCTTGCCGGTGCCGCTTTCGCCGACGACCAGAACGGTGCCGCGCGTCGCGCCGGCCGCTTCGATTCGCCGATAGAGATCGCGCATCACAGGCGCCGCGCCAACGATACCGTGAAAGCGCGTGCGCATCTCGGGCGGCAGCTTGGCCGCCTCGCCTTCGAGCTCCTGAATGCGAGTGCCGGCGAGCGCCGTCTGCGAGCGGAAATAGGCGTCGGCCAGCACGATCATCCGGCAATGGCTGAGTTTGTCGAACGAATGGTAGATGCGCGGAGCGATGGGCGGGAACGTCGGGAAGACCTCGCTGGCGCTCTCCTCGAACAGGTGCATCGAAACGACCACTTCCGAAAACGGTACTTTGCGATCGGCAAGCGCCTCGCCGATCTGCCGCACGTGCGAGGTGAAGGAGGTGATGTCCTTACCAAGAAGATCCTCAGACGTGGACTCCAGTTCAGAGCCGTAGAGCTCCATGAATTCAGGTTCAGTCAAGGAACGCGCATCGCCGAAATGGATCACATACAGGCGATGCCAGTTCGTCAGAACCTGGTTCTTATTGGTCTTGAGACTTTCGAGGATACCCTTCAAATCCTCGAGTTCGTTGTCCCACAGAAGATGGAAATAGTGAGGCTGATTCTCGCCCATAACTCCAGCAGATTGATCGTTCTCGGCCATATCATTCAATCGGGCAAACCAATGTCGCCAATTGGAACACATTGCTGCCTATTGGGTGGCCCCGGCGGAAGCAAGGCCGCAAAGAAAATACTCGATCGCCAGCCCAAAAGCACGCCTTCTTTGTCACTTTTCCCAAACCGATCCAGCGGTGGCACGCATTAAGCATTCAGAACGGCGATACGCTTTTAGCTTTATGCAGCAGTCAGAAGATGACAGCCGTTGCTTGTTTTTAGAACACAAAGCTTAATGCGTCGCCCAGTAACCATCAATGGCTTCTTTCAATGGCCCATCTGATTCAATCAATGCCGGAGTCACGTTCTTCACACAATGACCGAAAGCGCCGAGATATGGCCGTGTCGCCGGAGAGCGGAGTTTCGGTGACTGCCAGGTTCGTCGTCGCTCTGATTTCTGCTGACGACTCACTCCAACAGCTCGCTCGCGAAGCGTGTCAATCAAAGTACGAACTCGCGGTGTGTACCGACCCCACCTTGGAACGCGAGACGCTCTTTCGGTCCAATGTGAGGCTTATCATCATCGACGACGAAGCTATCGATGAGCCTATACGTGGCTGGCTGCTCGATCAAATTCGCCGATTTTCCAACCATGCGATGCTGGTTTACGTAGCATCGCATCATAGCGAGAGCAGCGAGAAGCGAGCGCGTTCGTACCAAGTCCAGTACTACACCTCGAAGCCGATCGACCCCGAGCGGACGCTGCGTGTTTTACGCTCGTTGCTGGAAGCCCTGAAGGCCCGCGAGGCGGTTTGATCGCCTGGCGAAAGTTCACACGGAAGTAACAGCGAGGATCGCGAGGACCGCGCAACGCAATCCGATTTGTGCGATCCTTTTTCATCTATGGCCGCGACAGTTCGCCCTGCTCCTTCGTTCGTAGCTCCCGGGATGACGCGGCGGGCTCTGCCCGAGAAAATCTCGGCGCTCAATGATCTCGCGCTTGATCTTCGTTGGACGTGGAGCCATCGCAGTGACCGGCTGTGGGAAGCGCTCGACGCGCGAACGTGGCAGGCAACCGGCAATCCCTGGCTGATTCTGCAAACCATATCGCTGGATCGCCTGGTTGAGGCATCACGGGATCGTGCATTCGTAGAGGAACTCAACCTCGCCGTTTCCGAACGACTGGCGTATATCAACGACCCCGGTTGGTACGGCACCAGCTATCCGAAGCCTCCGCTCGGCGCCGCGGCCTTCTTTTCCATGGAGTTCGGATTGGGAGAATCGCTTCCCCTTTACGCAGGCGGCTTGGGAATCCTGTCGGGCGATTTTCTCAAGGCAGCCAGCGATCTTGCCATTCCGGTGTTCGGTGTCGGCCTACTGTATAGCCAGGGCTACTTCCGCCAGATCATCGATCACAGCGGTGCGCAGCTCGAAGCCTACCCATACAACGATCCCACGACGATGCCGGTCTTCCCTGTGCTGGATGAGGGCGGCGGATTGCTGACGGTCTCGATCGAGCTGCCCGGCCGCGCGCTGATGGTTAGAGTATGGCATGCAAGAGTGGGAAAAACGCGACTGCTTCTGCTCGATACCAACCATCCGCTCAACAGTCCCGCCGACCGCGGCATAACCAGTCGGCTCTATGATGAATCGCGTGAGCGCCGCCTGCTCAGCGAGATAACGCTCGGCGTGGGAGGATGGCGTGCGCTATCGGCGATGGGAATTGAGCCCGAGGTCCTGCATATCAATGAGGGGCACGCGGTTTTTGCAGCCCTGGAGCGCACTCGTGCCCTGATGCTCGCGACCGGCCTCGCTTTCGAGGAGGCGCGCTGGGCAACCCGCGCGGGCACCGTGTTCACAACGCATACCCCGGTCGCGTCGGCGTTCGACGTTTTCGAGCCGGCGTTGATGATCAAATATTTCCGCGACTACGCCGACACGCTCGGCCTGACGATCGGCGAGTTTCTTGCCCTTGGGCGCGCAAACCCGTCGGGCTCGTCGGAACCGTTCAATCTGAGTTTCCTGGCGGGCAGGATGAGCGGCTCGGTAAACGGCGTAAGCCGCCTTCACGGCGAGGTATGCCGTCGCCTTGCGCGCCCGCTGTTCCCGCGATGGCCCGAGGACGAGATTCCCATCTCGCACGTCACCAACGGTGTCCATACGCCTTCGTGGGACTCGGAGCAGGCCGACACCTTATGGACGCGCACGTGCGGCAAAGGCCGATGGATGGGCTCGCTCGAAGGACTGTCGGAGAGCATCGCAGCGGCGAGCGATTCGGAGATCTGGTCGATGCGTGCGACGGGGCGCAAGGCGCTCGTCGACTACGTTCGCGCCCGCCTGTCGCGCGATCTTGGACAACGCGGCGGGGATCCGGAAGCCATCGAGCGGGCGCGATGGATGTTCGACCCCAACGCGCTCACGCTCGGATTCGCACGCCGGTTCACACGATACAAACGACCTACCTTGCTGCTGACAGATCCCTTACGTCTGCGAAAAATCCTCTGCGATCCGTCGCGTCGCGTTCAGCTTGTCGTGGCCGGCAAAGCGCATCCCTCGGACCTCGAGGGCAAGGAGATGGTGAGGGCATTTCTGAAATTCATCGAGGAGTATGACGCCCGCGATCACGTCGTCTTCCTTGAGGACTACGACATCGTTACCGCGCAGAACCTGACCATGGGCGTCGATGTGTGGATCAATACTCCTCTTCGTCCGTGGGAAGCGTGCGGCACCAGCGGCATGAAAGTCCTCGTCAACGGCGGACTGAACTTGTCGACGCTCGACGGATGGTGGGCGGAGGGGTACTCGCCGGATGTAGGATGGGCGCTGGGCGACGGCGACGAAGAGAACTCGCTGGAGCACGACGAGCGCGACGCCGACGAGCTCTACGAAATCCTCGAGCATTCGGTTATCCCCGAATTTTACGGCCGCGACATGGAAGGCATCCCGCGCGCGTGGGTCTCGCGGGTGCGCCGCAGCATGTCCACGCTGACTCCGCGCTTCAGCGCAAATCGGATGATGCGCGAATATCTCGAACGCGCGTATGTCCCCGCCGCCGCCGGCTTCGAGCGCCTGAAAGCGAACAACGGCGCGGGCGCGCGCCTTCTCAACGCCTGGCGCGTCGAGATCGCAAACGGATGGGACAAGCTCCATTTCGGCGATCTTCACGTCGAACGCGCCGAGCTGACGCACCGATTTCGCACCGAGCTTTATCTTGGTGAACTTGCGCCCGACGTTGTCAGAGTCGAGCTCTACACCGAGCATCGTGAGGGCGCCGGCGCGCAGATCGTCATGGATCGCGGCGAGCCGATCCCGGGCGCCACCAACGGATGGTTCTACACCGCGGCCGCGCCGGCCGATCGTCCCGCAGCGCACTACAGTCCGCGCGTTATCCCCTATCATCCCGAAGCCCGCGTTCCCCTCGAAGATCCGCACATCCTCTGGCAGCGTTGACCGGCGCTCGCGTCGTCGCCGTTTCCCTATAGACGGGAAAACCTGTTACGAGATTGAACGTGGAGGCGCGTTATGGCCGAGACGCCTGTCATCGTCGATAAAACACTTGAAGTCTATGCGCGATGGGATGCGAGGATGAAGGCAAGTCTTCGCCCCCTGGTCAGCGAAGAACTGATCGCTGAACACGCCCGCAGTCCGTGGGGCCAGCACAGCGACGCGCTGGAGCGCGTGCTCAACTATTTCCGTCGCGGCTCCGAGCGCGGCAAATATGCGGTTCTCTGCACCCGGCCGCACGCCGAATGGCGGGTAATCGCGATGTCGGGCGAACGTGGCAAGCCGCCTCGGTTTTTGGACGACCGTCGTTTTTCCTCCGAGCGCGAGGCTGTCCATGCCGTGTTCCTCGAGCGCCTCAAGCAACTGATGGCGTAAAGCGATCAACAGCTTTCATTGGCGGAGAAAAAATCGTGCCTGCAATTCACGGATACACCGATCGAATCAGCGTTGCACCCGGCCAGCGCATTCTATTCATGGTGAGCGCCGACGGCGTCGATCGTTATCGCGCCGACATTGTGCGGATGGTCTGCGGAGACACCAATCCCGAGGGGCCCGGCCTCAAAACGGTTGAAGTCGGAGCGGACGTCAACGGCGAATACCAGGGACGCCTGCAAACGACGCGTCCGGGATCGCATATCGAAATTTCAGATCCGAATGACAAGCTCAATCCCGGGTCGTCGCTGACGATCCACGCGTTCGTGATGCCGACGCTGCCCGGGCGCGGCGCCCAGGCGATAGTGGCGCGATGGAGCGAATCCCAGGGCGCAGGATACGGGCTCGTCATCGATGAAGGCGGGCGGCTCGCTTTATGGCTCGGCGACGGTCGCGGAAAATGCGTCCGCGTCAACAGCGACGCCGCTTTGGCGTCGGGGCTCTGGTATTCGGTCGCGGCGAGCTACGATCGCGCGAGCGGACGAGTTTCGCTGCGCCAGCAACCGCTGGTTAACGCCGTGAACAGCACCCTTGGTCCCGCGTCCCCAATCGAGCCGACTACGATCGCTACGCAGAACGTCGGCGATATCGACACGCGCGCGAAGGTTCCGTTGATCATCGCCGGTTGCGCAGGCGACGGCGCGTCCGCGGGGGGCTCCGCCGTTAAAGCGCATTTCAACGGCAAGATCGAAGCGCCGCGCGTGTATGCGCGCGCGCTGACCGTCGAGGAGATGGCGGAGCTTGCGCACGATCGCGAACCGGATCGACGGGGTCTGATTGCGCTGTGGAATTTCTCGGAAGGAATCGGTCCGCACGGCATCCCCACCGATCGCGTCGTCGAGATTGCCGGCTCCGGATTACACGGCGAATGCGTCAACATGCCCGCGCGCGCGATGACGGGTCACAACTGGACCGGACGCGAGGAGAATTTCACCCACGCGCCCGCGCAATACGGCGCAATCCATTTTCACGACGACGACCTCGCCGATGCGAACTGGGAGCCCGATTTCGAATGGGTCGTGCCCGCCGGCACCAGGAGCGACGTCTATGCGGCGCGTCTTCGTGGCGGAGGCGTCGAGCGCTACATCCCGTTTTTCGTCCGTCCCCCGCGCGGCACTGCAACCGCGCGGGCGGCATTCCTCGCCCCGACCAATACGTACATGGCGTATGCGAACTTCAAGTACGCCTTCGAGGGTGCAGTGATGGAGGCGATCATGGGAACGACGCCGGTCGTCAGCGAAGACGACATCTATCTCGAACGGCATCCCGATTTCGGGCTTGCGATGTACGAGTTGCACTCGGACTTCAGCGGCGTTTGTTACTCAAGCCGGTTGCGTCCGATCGTGAATATGGCGCCGAACTATCGCGGCATCGGCGATCTGTGGGGCCTGCCCGCCGACATGCATCTGATCGATTGGTTGAATCAGAAAAAATTCAACTACGACGTGTTTACCGACGAAGACCTTCACGCCGAGGGCTTCGAACTGCTGCGCAACTACAAGGTGATCATCACCGGAACCCATCCCGAGTACTACTCGGGCGGGATGCTCGACGCGATCGAGACCTATCTCGCGCACGGCGGACGGGTGATGTACCTGGGCGGCAACGGATTTTACTGGGTTACGACGTTTCATCCGCAAAAGCCGTGGCTGATCGAGTTGCGCCGCGGAGAAAACGGATCGCGCGCGTGGCAGGCGCGGCCCGGCGAGTATTATCACAGCACGACCGGAGAGCGCGGAGGTCTATGGCGCAATCGCGCGCGCCCGCCGCAGAAGATCGTGGGCGTCGGATTCACCGCGGAGGGATTTGACGTGTCTTCCTATTACCGCCGGATGCCCGACAGTTTCGATCCGCGCGCGCGGTTCATTTTCGAAGGCGTTGGAGACGACGAACTGATCGGCAACTTCGGTCTGATTATGGGAGGTGCCGCCGGTTCCGAGCTCGATCGCTACGATCTATCGCTCGGTACTCCTCCCAACGCGCTGTTGCTCGCATCGTCGGAGAATCATTCCGACAACTATCCGCACGTGGTCGAAGAGATCATGTTTATGTATCCGGGGCAGGGCGGGACCCAGGATCCCGGGGTGCGCGCGGACATGGTGTACTTCACGACGCGCAACGGTGGCGGCGTTTTCACGAGCGGATCGATCGCATGGTGCGGCAGCCTGTCGCACAACAACTACGAGAACAACGTTTCGCGAATCACCGCCAACGTCCTTGCGCGATTCATGGATGACGAACCGCTGAAATGAAAAATGGGCGCGATACGCTCGCGCCCATTCCACCCAAGTCCAATCGCGGTTACGGGCTGGCGAGCTTGATGCCCTGCTGCCTCATCTTGAGCACCAGGCCGGCGCGCGTCGCGCCGACGTTGAGGAGTTTGTCCGCGCGATAACGCTGAACTTCTTCGGCGTTGTACGGAACAAAATCTTTCGGGATCTCGTTCTTGTTGAACGTGACGAGAAGCCAGTTCAGCACTTCCGCAATCTGTTCATCGTTCAGCCGCGAGGATGACACCCCCGGCACTTGAACGAGGAAGGCGCGACCGCCCGGCACACGCAGAAAATTCGCCATAGCGTCCGCCAGGGGCGGCACCGTCCCCGGGATCCCCTGCGCCTGCGGCAGATGGCATCCCCAGCAATTCAGCACATAGAGCTGCTCCGGAGATTCAGCACAGATCGCCGACGAGAGCGGGAGGATGAGAGTGGCGGCGAACACCAATGCCAGCCGAGCCGTGTGTCCGAGTCGAGGGACTCCAGAAACCGAGGTTTTCATTTCGCGCCGCAATCCCCGCTTGCCATCATGTTATGTGCGCACCCGGCCTGCGCTTGTGGTCCACTGTGGGCGATGGCGCTCGGACCGGGCGTTCCCGAGAGCGTTTTCTCTTCGGCGAGAACATCGGCGGGCGTCAGCGTTTTGGTCCGCGCGCTTTTCACTTCCGCTTCGGTGAACGGCTTGAACTTCTTCGGAAGCGTCGTCTTGTTGAAAGTCTTGACCACGTAATTCAAAACGCTCGCGATTTCCTTCTCGTTAAACTGCATCCACGGCTGCATGTAGCCGTTATAAACCGTCCCGTGAACCGAGATCGGCCCCGCCATCCCGTAGGAGAGCACATGGACGAGAAACGTACGGCCCTCTTTTGTGCTCGCCTTCTCCCCCAATGCCGTTAGCGGGGGATACGTACCCGGAACGCCGTTCCCGTTCGCCTGATGACATACGACGCAATTCGTCGTGAAGATAGCCTTGCCCACGTCCGCCGCCCCGGCTTGCGATGAAAGCGCGGCGGCCAGCAGTGCTCCCAAAAGTGGCCGAAAAAGCGTCCATCGATTTGCCAGCACCCTGGGTTTTTCAAAAATGTCGATCACGAATCCTTCGAAATATTGGCGACAATAATAGTGCGCGGGCTTCGAGATTTGTCGCAACAACGTCGACAACTTCAGCCGCAGCGACGCAAGAACGTCATATGCCTGTTTCGCAGCGGAATTTCCAGCGATCGATTACGAAGAGATCGCAAATCGGCGAAGGCGCGCCGCCAGCGCAAAGAGCGGCATCAACGCCAGATGAATCAGCTTGCCGAATGGCAGCCACACCATCAGCAATTCGACCGCGAACAGATGAAACACTAGTAGACCGGCATACGGTTTGATGATCGTGGTGCCGCCGACGTGCGGATAGCATAGGATTCCCGAGACCATCGCGGCGAACACAACAGTCCACGTGAAGTAATCGTCGAACGCGGAGAAAGCGCTCGGCGATGAATCCATCATCCGATGCGCCAGCCCCGCGATCATCGCAGCGATCGTTATCGCCGCGGCGAACAGGATCATTCCCGCCGGTAGGCTCGGCCACGAGAATCCGGTGAATTCGCGAATGAACAAGATATGCGGTGAGAAGCCGAAAATTACGATCAGCAACCCGGCGTGCATCGCGTAGCTGTCAACCTTCCAACGAGCATCGGGCGGATGGAATCCTTTGCGCATCCAGTAGAGGTCTGTCTCGGGACGGCGAAGGAAGAAATCGACGAAGCGCCAGAAGAATCCAGCCGTCATCACGAGCATCGACCATCGCAATGCCGGGCCGCGCGCGAAATCCAACAGGCTCACGTCGCTCTTGACCTCTTTCTGCGCCGACGCGAGCGATTGAAAAACAGGCCGGTCATGACTCCCGCGACTATTCCGACGCTCGCGGCGCCTCCCCACGATTCCCGGTTGTTCCACTCCGCTACGAAGGGTGGAGAGAGCTGACCGTGACGACTCGTGCGGGTCATCACGGTATGACAATCGAAGCACGCGAGCGTTCGCCCAGAATGCACCTTGCGATGCCAGAACGATTCGTCATGGCATTCGAGGCACGCGCGATTCGCTTCCTCGATCGATTGCCCGCGATCGACGCGAAACTCGATCAGTCCGCCCATTCCGAGCCCTCCACCGAGCATCGCGTGATTGCTTCCGGGCCCGTGGCATCCTTCACATCCCCTGCGCTCGAGATCGCTGCGCGGCGATACCTGAAACAGCTTGCCCATCTTCGTCTTCGCGAATTCGAGCGAGAGTTCCAGATGGCAGGCGTAGCAGTATACGCTTCCGATGTAGCGCGGCTGCGGGAAATATCCGAGCTGAGCACCGCCGGGAACCGGGAACGATCTCAGATCGCCCGTATCCTCCGTTTGATCGGCTCGCAGGAGCGTCGCCGATGCGAATACGAGCGTACCTGTGATCGAGATCGCGGCAAGAATCGCGCGCGCGCGGACATTCCGTGATGAATCAAACCCAAACACAGTATCGCGAAGTGTTTAGCGCAATGATTGTCGAGTAACCAGCATCCGGGATGCATTCTGCGCGGGCAGGATCAAATGACAGGTGACGGTGCGCTCTTCAGGTGCTAAAGAATTCCCTGAACGATCGTTATGGAGCCGTCAGATGAGCGTAATAATCCGGCCGCTAGAAGAACGCGATCTCGCCGAGGCCGATCGCATCATGCGCCTGGCGTTCGGAACCTATCTAAATCTTCCCAATCCGATGGAGATGTTCGGCGATTCCGATATGGCGCGCACGCGATGGCGCGCCGATCCGTCGGGCGCGCTTGCCGCAGAGCTCGACGGGCGTCTGGTCGGATCGAATTTCGCGGCGAATTGGGGATCGGTCGGATATTTCGGCCCGCTTTCCGTCGAACCCGAGTTATGGAACAAGGGCGTCGCGCGCCGTCTGGTCGAGGAGACGGTCGCTCTCTTCGAGGGCTGGAATAATCGCCATACGGGGCTCTTCACCTTCCCGCACAGCACCAAGCACGTCTGGCTCTATCAGAAATTCGGATTCTGGCCGCGCTTCCTGACCGCGGTGATGGCCAAGGATGTCGCCGAGAATCAGCAGCCTTCCAGGTATGTTGCGTTCTCATCGCTGAGCGAAGAGCAAAAGCGCATCACGCTCGCGCTCTGCCGCACGCTGACCGACACGATTTATGAAGGTCTGGATCTCCGTATCGAGATAACCGCCGTCGACGTGCAAAAGCTCGGCGATACGCTGCTTCTCTACGACGGCGAACGGCTCGAATCGTTCGCGGTATGTCACACCGGCGTCGGCACGGAAGGTGGCAGCGGATGTTGCTATGTGAAATTCGGCGCAGTCCGCCCCGGAAAGCATGCCGCAAAGAATTTCGCCGCGATGCTCGCTGCCGTCGAGTCATACGCCGCAAAGCGCGGGCTCAAGCAGGTCGAAGCCGGGGTCAACATTGCGCATATCGACGCGTATCGCGCGATGCTCAAAGCGGGCTATCGATCGTTCATCCAGGGCGTCCTGATGCATCGCGACAACGACTCGGGCTATGCGCGCCCGGACGTGTTCGTGATCGACGACTGGCGCTGATCGAACCCGGGGAGTGATCGTGAAGCTGGATCCTTTCTCGCGCGCAGCCATCCGATGGATGAGCGTAATTCACGCGAGTGCTTATCGGATGCTCGGCGGAGCGACGCCGCTCAACCGGCGAATACTCATTCTCATCACCAAAGGCCGGAAGACGGGGCGTTCGATCGAAAAGCCGCTTTGGTACTTCGAGGATGGCGGCAAATTGCATCTGATCGCGTCGTACGGCGGCAACGACGCGCCCCCAGCGTGGTACCTCAACCTCTCGGCGAATCCCGAGGTCGAAGCAGAGGTTGTAAGCACGCGTCGACGCTATCGTGCCCGCACTCTCTCCTCTGAAGAGCGTGCGCGAATCTGGCCTCGGATTATTGCCGCGAACCCTCTTTACGCGGGATATGAAAGGCGCACTTCGCGGGAGATTCCGGTCGTCGAACTGAGCGCGATCTAAAGCGGGTTCGCTCGCATCCTTACCTCAATACTCGATGCGCTGTAGCGTGGATGCCGCGGGATACCGCCGCATACCGCGATGAAATTCCTTCCCTTCATCATGCGCAATCTGACGCGCAATGTCCGCCGCACGATTCTGACCGTCGGCGCGATTGCGGTTGCGCTTTTTCTGTTCGCGTCGCTGATGAGCCTGCCGGGCGTCGTCAATCAGATTCTGCACGCGCGCGTCAACACGCTCCGGATTGTGGTTCTCAGCAAGGGCGGATTTCTCTATTCGCTGCCGTACGCATATAAGCGCCGGATTGAATCGATTCGCCACGTCGAGCTTGTGCTGGGCGAGGACGTTTTCATGGGAACGTATCGCGGCCCGGGCGACCAGATTCCCAGCGTCGCGGTCGACCATGAAAATGTGCGCGAGATGTTCAGCGATTTCGGCATCACGCAGGCGGCCGCCGACGAGTTCAAGCACGTGCGCACGGGAGCTCTGGTGGGAAGAGCGTTGATGCGGACCTTCGGATGGCGCATCGGACAACACATCACGCTGCGAGGCACGATTTATCCCGTCGATATCGAGCTTCAGATCGTGGGGACGCTCGCGGGCGCCTCGCCCGACTACGCGCTGCTGTTCCGGCGCGACTACCTTGAAGAGGCGCTCGGACGCAAGGAATCGGTGAACCTGTTCTGGGTCAAAGTCGATAGGCCGGAGTCGATATCGAAGACAATCGCGGATATCGATTTGATTTTTGCGAACTCGACCGCGCCTACGCGAACAGAAAGCGAGCTGGCGCTCGCGCAGAACGATGCCGGAAACCTTCGCGGCTTCTTCCAAGCGGTCAAGATCCTCGCCGGGATTGTGATCGCAGCGGTGGGCTTGGTTGCGGTAAATACCGCGTCAATGTCTGTGCGCGAACGGCGGTCGGAAATTGCCATCATGCGGGCGATCGGCTTTACGCGCGCGCGCGTGATGTCGTGCCTGCTCGCTGAGGGATTCATCAGCGCGATGATGGGCGGCGTCGTCGGATGCGCGATCGCGTACGTTGCGCTGCGGCTGCTTCCGCATGCGTCGCGGACGCTCGGGATGCTCGCGCTCATCATGAAGCTGCCGCTTCGAGTAACGCTCGCGAGCCTCGCGACCGCGGCCGCGTTGGGTATCTTCAGTAGTCTTCTGCCTGTGGCGATGGCGCTGCGGCGCGACATCGCCGAATCGATGCGCGCGCTGTGAGGATAACCGCTCGAAAGGCGCAGCTATCTCACTTCCCCATCAGGAACGTTTCGTCGGCGAGGAAGGACTGGTAGACCTCGCGTTCGATCGCACGATATTTTTCGATCGTGCGATCGACGGCTGCCTGCCCGCCGTATTGCGGCGCGAGTTCCTTCATCTTTTCTCCCACCCACGACAGATGCCACGGTTCGTCGGCGCTGACCGCCTTGAGAACTTCGAGGGTGCGTGCGTCGACGCCGGGCTGCTTGGCGTGAAGCTGATAGCGCTCAATCGCGCGGCTTTCGGCGATGAGAGTGAGCGCGAGAAGATCGATCGCATGGCGCGGAAGCCCCACCTTTCGCCCGAGGCGGCTCTGATACCCATCACCCACTTGAATAGGAGCGGCGCCGAGTTCGTCGATGCGCTGCGTCCATAGCCATGCGTGACGACATTCGTCGGAAAGATGCCGCGTCAGCTTGATCTGCGAATCGCCGTCGGTGATATGGCGATGAAGATTCAGCAGCAGGCGTGCGCCATGCATCTCGGCTTCGCGATAGAAGTTGAACAACAGCGCGAGACGCTGTTCGAGCGACATTCGATCACGGATTTCCGGAGAAAGTTGGCTTACGGTAAACGCCGACGGCATCGTTTTGCAAAACTCCTTTCGGTTGCCTCTTGCAGCATTACATATGCCATCGCATTTGGCGAAAACCCGATCTCAAGCCTCTAAGAGTTGCGCCAAATGGAGTCATATTGACCCCGGAGGATACATTATTCCTTCAGACCAAAACGACGAATCCGCCAATCACGATAAGCGTTCCGCCAATCAATGTTTTCGGCGCAGGAGTGGTTCGGAAGGCTGCGAACGCGACAATCTGCGAAGTGAGGAAGAAAATCGCAATATAAATCCCCATCATCCGGGAAAAATCGATCCCGCTCTGGTTAACAAGTATTCCATACACGGCGAGGGCGAGAGCGCCGGCCAGAATCGGCAAGGCCGACGATGCGTCCAGTCCGCGACGCACGAGCGCGTCGCCACCAACTTCGAGAATCGCAGCAAATACCAGGACGAGGATTACTCGCACCATTTTGATCTAAAGTTCCTTCGCGAAGACATGATCGATCAGTATACCGACCCGCGAGAGCGATTCACGGTGTCGACTTTGCTGAAGTCTACTGGCTTCAAGCCCGGCGTGCGCTCAACATATCGGACGAACTCATCGCCTTTGCGCAGCCCGACGGCTGCGGGCGGCGGAAATCTCAAGGAGAAACTTTGATGGCCAAGGGCGTCGATCCAATCGCGCGCTTCAACTCATGGTTCAAGGAAGCGCAGCGCGCAAAGGTAGCGCTGCCGGAAGCGATGGTGGTCGCGACTTCGGACCTGAAAGGGCACGTTTCGGCCCGATGGGTTCTGCTCAAGGAGGCGACGCCGGAGGGCTTCGTGTTTTTCACCAACACGCGCAGCCCCAAAGGACGCGATTTGGACGAGAATCCGTACGCATCGCTGGTTTTCTACTGGGATCCGATCGGCAAGCAGGTCCGTATCTCCGGGCGCACGGACAAGGTTGCGCCCGAGGAAGCTGACGCATACTGGCTTACGCGCCCGCGTCAGAGTTGCCTTGCAGCGGTTGCTTCGTCGCAGAGCGAATCCGTGGCTTCCCGCGCCGTTCTGCTCCAGCGCCTCAAGGTTTTGACCCATCAATACAGGGGTAAACCGATACCGCGTCCGCCTCATTGGAGCGGGTATCGAGTCCGGCCCGAGGAGATCGAGTTCTGGCGTCGGCGGGCCTATCGTCTCCACGAGCGCGAGCTTTTCGTCGCCGGCCGCGGCGGGTGGAGACATTCGTTCCTGCAGCCCTGAAGCTGGCGATGGCCTTTCGCTTGCTTTACATCCGGGAAAACCGCCGACCGAAGCCAAAAAACATCGTGCTTCGGATTTCCTGCTGATCCCGAGGGGCCAAATGTTGTCGCGATCGGATGCAGAAAAGACCACCGCCGTCTCGCACCGTCCGCCGCAGATCCGGCGGCCGACCTATGACGTAAATCAGCGGCCCTTCCTGGTCATTTGGGAAGTTACGCGAGCCTGTGACCTCGCGTGCGTGCATTGCCGGGCCGAGGCGCTATCGCTGCGAAATCCTCTTGAGCTGAGCACTCAGCAAGGATTCGAACTTATCGATCAAATCGCCGCGTTCGGCTCTCCACTCCCGTTGTTCGTGATTACCGGCGGCGATCCGCTGAAGCGCCCGGATCTGCTGGACCTTGTCGCGCACGCGCACAAGCGCGGTCTGCCGGTAGCGTTCTCTCCGTCTGCGACTCCGCTGCTAACGGCGGATAAAATCGCCGCGCTCAAAGACGCGGGCGTCAAAGCGCTGTCGCTCAGCCTCGATGGAGCGTCGCCCGAAACTCACGACGCGTTCAGACGCGTCGACGGCGTTTTCGACCGCACGACGGCGGCGTGGGGTGAGGCGCAAAAACTCGGCCTCAAGGTTCAGATCAACACGACGGTTGCCGAGCGCAATCTTCTCGAGATGCCGGCGATCGCAAATCTGGTGCGCGATCGCGGCGCGATTCTGTGGAGCGTGTTTTTCCTCGTTCCGGTCGGCCGCGCCACCACGATGCATCCCATTTCGCCCGCAGATTGCGAAGACCTGATGCACTTCCTGTACGAGGTCGGCAAAACCATCGCGGTCAAAACGACGGAAGCGCCGCATTTCCGCCGCATCATCCTGGAGCGCGTCGTGCTCGAAGCGCTCTCACTCAATCCTCAGGATGTGCTCGCGCTTGGCCCCGTGTATCGGTCGCTGAAGGCCGGTCTCGCCGGATGGGATTCGCGCGAAAAGATCCGGCGGCCGCCGATGGACGTCAACGCGGGGCAGGGGTTTGTGTTTGTCTCGCACATCGGCGAAGTACATCCGAGCGGTTTTCTTCCCGCCGGAGCAGGCAATGTGCGCAATCAACCGCTGACGAAAATCTATCGGGAAAGCGAGTTGTTCAACGCGCTGCGCGACGATCGAAGGCTGCGCGGTCGATGCGGCGCATGCGAGTTTCGCGAGGTATGCGGAGGCTCGCGCTCGCGCGCATACGCGGCGACCGGGGACTATCTCGGCGAAGATCCGCTTTGCTCGTACGTGCCGGGAAGCTTTCCATATCAGGCGGAAATCGCGCAGGCATTGCGCACGCAGGTGCGCGCCGCTGCGGGCGCGGCCGAAGGTCCGGAGAATCAGAACGCGAAAGTTGCGAGGCGAACGATCTGATGCACGCGATCGCTCGCACCCGGCAGGCTCAGGACGACCTCTAGAAGAATCAACAGGGCGACCGCGACTTCAAGCAACAGCAGTCGCCTTTCGCGCGCCACATCCAGAACGAGTTCGAGCGTCTCCTGGATGCTGCGCAGTTTCGATTCCAGCGCAGCGTAGCGATCGACGAGGTCGAACTCGCCGCGCAGATCGACGTAAATCTGATCCATCGCAGCGTCCTCCCAGGTCGCATCGGGCTTGTCGAGCAGATGCAGAACGCTCAGCACCTCGGTGCGCGTGCCGATAGCGTCGCCGATGAATCGATGGAGCGGACGGGTGCGAAATGGAACCGTCCCCCGCCGTTGAAGACGCACGACGAGGCTGTTGGTGCGCCCGAACAGATCGTCGACGATGCGTTCGTAGTATTCCATTGCAGCGCTTTGGGCGACGGTCAGCGCGACGATCGCGGCGCGACCCGGCGTGAATTTGTCCACGTGCAGGGTGCCGTCGACGATTCCGGTCTTGAAGGTCGGATCTTCGATGACCGAATAATCTTCGCGGATGATTTGCGTCGTCAGTTTTGGGGCCCAGTCGTGAAGACGCGCCAGTTCACGCTGCCGCCGTTCAGCCGACGCGTCATAGAGCACCGCGGTGCCGAAAGGATAAACAATCATCCCGCCCTCCTGGTCGAGGCGGACAGTCAACTCATGCATCGAAATCTTCGCTTCCGGGAAAACCTGCGCGAGTTGCTTGAGCGGGAAATTCTCTTCGAAGGCGACAGCGTAGAATTGATGAATTTTCGGTGGCACGATTTTCCCCGGTCAGCGTCGCGCCTTCGTTCCACGATTTGCCTGCATAACAGACTTGTAAGTCGGCGCGGCCTGAAGCACAACCATTGAGTATGAAGGACGAAACGCTCCTTGTCACAGCGGGACGTGACCCTCGCGCCGACTATGGCGCCGTCAATACGCCTGCGTATCGGACCTCCACGATACTCTTTGAATCGTTCGACGAGTTCGAGGCCGCGCTGCACGATCCCGTCCGACGCAAATTCGCCTATGGAAGGCTGGGAACGCCGACCAGTGCGGCGCTCGAGGATGCCGTCTCGCAGCTGGAAGGCGGAGCGCGCAGCCGCCTGGCGCCCTCCGGACTTGCTGCGATCACGACGGCGCTGACCGCGTTTCTTTCCGCCGGCGACCACCTCCTGATGACCCAAGGAGCATATCCGCCCGCGCGACGCTTCTGCGAAGCCGCTCTGACTCGAATGGGAATCGAGACTACCTATTATGATCCCTTGATCGGAGCGGATATCGATTCGCTGTTCAGGCCAAATACCAAATTGGTGTATGTTGAATCACCTTCGAGCGGGCTATTCGATGTACAGGATATTCCGGCGATAGCGCGTGTAGCACACGACCGAGGCGCCATCGTTGTCATGGATAACACGTGGGCGTCGCCGCTTTACTTCAAGCCGTTTGCGCACGGGGTCGACGTCTCCATTCAGGCGGCGACCAAGTACATAGTCGGACATTCGGATGCGATGCTGGGAGTCATAACCTGCAGTGAGCAGACCTGGCGCGCTCTGAGGAGCACGCATCGCGAATGGGGCCAGACGGCGGGACCTGACGACATCTATCTTGGTTTGCGAGGAATCAGAACCCTGGCGGTCAGGCTCAAACAGCATCATGAGAATGGAATCACGCTCGCCCATTTTCTAAATAAGCGCTCCGAGGTTGAGCGTGTCTATCATCCGGCGCTCGAAGGCGATCCGGGTCACAGCCTATGGAAGCGTGATTTTCTCGGCGCTTCGGGACTGTTCGCGGTCCAACTGAAATCCTGGGTTACACGTCGCGCGCTCGCTGCGATGCTCGATGGATTGAAGCTGTTCGGGATGGGTTACTCGTGGGGAGGCTATGAGAGCCTTGCCGCCCCGTTCCATCTTAGTCACTATCGACCAGGGTTGACCGGCGACGATCCGTGGTTGATTCGAATTCACGCCGGGCTGGAGGATCGACAGGACCTTACGGAGGATCTGGCGCAGGGCTTTCAAAGATTGAACGCCAACCTATAGACGACGCCGATGCATTACGAAGAAATCAAGATGTATTCGGACTATAAGAGTCCGTTCGCCTACCTTGCCTTCGACCCGGCCTTCGAGCTTGAGAAAAAGTATCAAGTCCGTATCCGATGGATTCCATTTCAACTCAGAATTAAGGGCAAAGACGAGCGCAGTCTCTATTCGGAATACAAAGCCAGATACTCATACCTCGATGCGCGGCGATGGGCGCGTCCGCGGCGGCTCATCATTCGCGGTCCGCTCAAGGTCTACGATACCCGACCGGCACTCATAGGTGGGTTGTTCGCGCAAAATCAAGGACGACTCATTGAATACAGTCGCAAAGCATTCGAGCTCTTCTTCAAGCGGGAGTTCGAAGCCGATCAGCCCGAAGCGGTCGCTGCCCTCCTCGCCGCCCTGGGTATGTCTGCCGCGGCCTACACGGAATACTTGGCGGGAGCGGGCGCTGCTGCCTATGACAAGGCACAAGAGGAAGCGGCTGAGGACCATGTATTCGGCGTTCCGTTGTTTTTCTGTCGAGGCGAACCCTTTTGGGGGCATGATCGATTGCCGGTCCTCGAGCAGCGACTCGTCGAGTTCGGCCTGAATAGTTGAACCAGGCGGATTCGGTCCGAGAAGGGATCGGGCGCGGTTTCAATATCGGATTTGACCCGCTGGCGGCACAATTCTAAAAACATGCTTGGAATTGAACAGCGAACTTTAATGGAGCAATCGATGAAGATTGAATTCGGCATCCAATTCGGCAACCTCGAACCGCAGCGAATCCGCGATCTGGCGCAGGCTGCCGAGGCTTTCGGTTTCGACCTGGTCGTTTTTCCCGATCACTTCGTCTACGAAGGACCTGAGCGCCAATACGATCCGCGCACCAAGGTGTTCGACAGCATCGTGCTCGCAGCCGCGGCGATAGAAGCGACAAAGAAAATCAAAGTGGGGCAGCTTGTCCTGTGTAACCTTTTCCGTCATCCCACGGTGACTGCGCAGGCCCTGATGACCCTGGACCATTTCAGCGGCGGACGCGCGCTTGCCGGGCTGGGAACAGGATGGACCGAGAGCGAATTTCAGATGACGGGGATTCCGTTTCCGTCAATCTCGGATCGCCTGCGAATGCTGGACGAATCGCTCACCTGCATCCGGTCGCTATGGACCAACGAGCGGACAACCTTTGACGGGGAGTTCTACAAATTCAAGGACGCGATAATGTGGCCGAAGCCGGTGCAGAAGCCGTATCCGCCAATCATCCTAGGCGGCGGCGGCAAAGGCCTTTTGCGTATCGCCGCGAAACATGCCGACTACATCAACATCATTCCCGGGGCCGGAAAGCGCGGCCACATCTCGATGGCCGAAATCAAAGAGCTCACCGACGAGTCATTCCGCGATCGGATGAATTTCACGCGCGCGGAGGCCAAACGTTTCGGACGCGACGGAGACGCGATTCGCGGCAGCAATTTTATCTTCCTGCCGATACTCACCGACTCTGCCGAAGCCACCAGGAACACTGCGCAGATGATGTCTGGCGGATTTGGCGTCAGCCCCGAAGCGCTGCTCGCTCAACCCGTCGCGTTGATAGGTACTCCCGACGAATGGGTGAAGGAGCTTCGCCGACGTATCGAGCGATGGGGCGTGACGCAGTTCATCTTTTCCGCGGCTGCTGCGGGCATCCCTATCGACGAGAAGATGATACGCCGCATCCGAGAAGAAGTTATCGCGAAATTGTGATCCAAGAGGCTCGTATTCGGTTGATTGCGGGCATTCGCGGGAGCGCGAGCTTCAACGGTCGCATGTCCTGCCGGCCATAGTAGTGTGTCGGCACTTGGCGCCAAGTTACCTTACGGGAAATAATGGTCAGGCGCTTGAGCGAAGGCCGGCTTTGGCGCCGGCAGGGCGGCGGTCGAGCCCGCCCGCTCAAATAGTGCTGCCTCATTGTCGCTGTACATCATCACCCAACCGGGTTGATGAGACATGTATTCGTAATCATGTTCGTCCGGAGCGATAAGTACATAGTCAGGCGGATACTTACGGAGGACATCTGCAGCGCGATTCGTGTTCTTATAGAAATAGGCATAGTCCAGAATGACTTCTTCCGGATACACGAGGTCATATCGTGAATCGATGTAAACGAGGCACTGCGGATACAGATGCCATTCGAGAAAGCCTCCCCACTCGGCCTTATTTAGAATCCTGCCGTGAAGGTCATGTGTTCGTATAAATGCGACAGCGCCCGCCGGATATCCCCTGTCCGAAAGATTTCGAGAAAAGAGCCCTGTTTCGATCATCAAGGCTAGAGTTACGAGGACCACCACGCCTTGCTGCAGCGGCCGCGCCCGTTGCGGCGTCGGAACGACGCGCGCGGACGCGCGACTGGCAAGGAGCAGCGAGCCATGGCGCGCCAGCGGCCCGGCAATCGCGATTCCTGCGAGAGCGACATTGCGGATGGAGGCGAAAGCCGCCGCTATCATCGCCATAGCTATAGCGAACAGGGGCAGATCCTTCAGGCGCGGACTCGCGAAGAAACTGACGATGGTCACACCCATGGCTGCCAGTACTATTGCGAATTCAAGATTGCCGGCTTGGCCGCTGCGCCATGACTCGCGCATCACGAAAAGAAGCGGCAACCAATCTCCTATTATGTGTCGCGTTATCGGATTGGTGACCTGATCGACGACAGCGCTCCAGGTCTCGATTCCAAGAGGATTTGCCAGGGTGGCGGCGGCAGAAACCAGCAAAAGGCCTGATAATTTCAGGCTGTGCCCAAGCCCTTCACTTCGCGCGAGGTCGACGACGCCGCGCATCGCGCTGTAGATCGCCAGCACTGCCAGCCCGACAAAGAAGCCACCGTGCAAATTGCTCCAAAGAGCCATAATGGGAACGACCACCCACAGCGGCGCGCGCTTGCGATAGATATCTCTGGCCAATAAGGCAAGGACCGCAGAGAGAAAGATGAAGTCGAATAGTTGCGGCCGGAACTGCATCGACGGTCCGATCGTCAGTGCCGATATCAGCAGCGTAGCGAGCTGAAGCGCGGGTGTAGCGCCGGTTTCCGCCACGCTTAAGGCAAGACAGACGGTTATCGCAAGGGCGCAGACAAACTTCATCAGCTTCAGGCCGATGACACCAAAGTGGCCGTACACCCAGGCCAGCGCCAGCTCACTCATCCACTCGTGCGTACGCCACGGGCATCCCGGGGCAGAGTACGAGTACGGATTGGTAAACACGAGACCGTGCCGCGCGATCACCTGATTGCCGTAAAGGATATGTCCCCACAAATCGGGATCGGCGAAACGGGAAGCGTCAGCGACCGCGGCAATGAAAAGGATGACGGCCGGTGAATAGCGCAGCAATGACGGCGAGCATGTTGACGCCTCGGACATTTGACGATTACCGACTGACACGGCCACGTACTTGGATACAATATGCGGATTTGTGAGACCAGCCTGAGGGCCGGAGCACAAGGAGTATGCCGGCCGTAAGTTGGGAGAAGAACTCGGTTCGGGCCTGAGCGAGTTGCTGGAATTCGGCACTTGCAACCCGGGTCGGCATTTCTCCTAATGCTTTCGCCGCCGGCGGGATGGCTGGTGTGCCAACCTCGAGACCAGATCTCGTCCGCGCCCACCGTTGATCTCCACTCGAATTGACGGGCGGGACTTTCGTCAAGCCACAGAGCGAGTTAGATCCTTTTCCTTATGAATCCGAAGCCGCAATGGCTCAAGAATTTTTTCAGCTGGGAACAGAAGAGCATTCGCGTCAACGGTCGCAACATGGCGTATGTCGACGAGGGTCCGCACGACGCTCGCCCCGTTCTGCTGCTGCACGGAAACCCGACGTGGGGATTTCTTTATCGCGATTTCATCAACCCGCTGGCGGACGCGGGTTATCGAGTCGTGGTTCCCGACTGGATAGGATGCGGCTACTCGGACCATCCCCGAATCGACGCAGCCTTTTCGCTCGCACATCACATAGCCGATCTGGTTTCCCTGATTGATCAGCTTGAGCTGGGCGGCTTTGTGATTGTAGGGCAGGATTGGGGCGGTCCGCAGGGCGTCGGTGCAGCGATGCAGCGGCTCGATCGTCTGGCGGCGCTGGTCCTCATGAATACGTGGCTCTTTACCGATTACGCCGGCAAGTTCCATCAATCGCCGCTTCCGTGGACGACATGGCATGCGCCGCTTATAGGTCAGCTTCTGATGAAGCGCTTTAAGGTGCTCTCGCACGCGGGTCCCTCCGCAATCACAAAGCGCGGGATGAGCGAGAGTGAGAAACGCGGGTACCATCACGTTTTTGACGAGCCAGACTCCGATCATGTGGTGCTGACCTGGCCCAGAACCATTCCCCTTCGCGAGGGCGACCGCGGATGGGCTGATATGACGATGATCCAGCGACGCCTGCCCGAACTTTCGAGGACGCCGACGCTCCTGCTTTGGGCGCCGGAAGACGCTGTTTTTCCTATCGAGTATGCGAATCGGCTCAAGGAACTGATGCCGCACGCGGAAGGGCCGATTTTGTTCGACCACGCATCGCATTTTCTTCAGGATGATCGCGGCCCTGACCTGATCGAAACCATCCTCCCGTTTTTGGATCGTGTTGTGGGGAGCCGAGTATGAACTTTTTAAAACCCACTGGACAGGAACTCGAGGGCGTGCGCGCCGATCCGTTGTTGTTGGAACAGGAATTGGACGTTCGACCCGAGGTGGCCGAATCGTTGGAACGCGCGACTGGAATGAGGGCCGGACGAGTCTATTGGAGATCCAGGTCCGGGCATCTCTATGCGCTGGAACTGGCGGATCTTGGTCGCGGACGTCCGTCGATGGCGATGGTTTACGGCATGTGGCGGCGTTACGAGCCGCGTCCACCGGAAAATGAAATCGATCAGGATTTGATCGATTTCTGCCTTTGGGTTGCAGAGGTTTCCGACGGTCTCAGTCCCGCAGACCTCGCTCGCGTCCTGACATACGCAGGACACCCCGTAACGTGGCCGCGTCCTTAAGCTCTGTCTGAATTGCCACAACCAGATGGCGCAATTGATCGTCGGTAGAAACGCTCTCTCGATTCCAAGCGCGATCGCAAAATCGCACCACACGCGGAATTCGAATGATTCTCTGAGCCTTCCCAAAAAATGAGAGGTTTACCAGATCTGGAGCTTGTTGCTCGACTGCTCCTCTTTAAGTTCAGTCATAACGTTCTTTAGGAGGCCTGCAAGAGAGTTCGGCTCGGGCGTATCTTGCAGAATGCTAGTTATCTGTCGAAGCACGTTTGCGTACTCGGTGGTCTCTATGAGCTCGTAGACGTATTCTTTGTCATGCACTGTCTTCAGAAAACGCAGCGTGACAATTGTCATCTTGGCCTGCTCTTTGGCAAATTGATCCGTCAATGCGGGCAGGATTACCCGCTCCATAGTCCTGGCCATGCCGTCAAGAAACTGTGCTACGTTCGGCGTCATAACGGGTCTCCCGCATTCTCTAAATACCGAGGAGTTGTGCGAGTTCGGCCGCGCTCGTATAGCCGTTCGCGCTGACAAGGTTCATCATCGTGTCGAGATGAGTCCGGCCGTCGTGAACGACCCTCGCGTTGGACGCAATGCCCACTATGGATACCTTGTAAGAGTAGAAATTTGATAGTACCTAATCTTTTCCCGGTCTACGCGAATACGATGACGCTCCTCGTAGCGCCCGAGCATCTCCTCAGGCGGGCAGAAGCCGCAAGCGAGGAAGCGCCCTCGCTCATCGTAAGAACGTTTTCAAGGTCGCAAACGCCAGATCCTCATGGAAGTCGCCAAGATGTCCCAACTCCCAGTCGAGAAACGCGACGATTCTCCCCGAGTTTGGTTCGAATAGAAAATTGCCACTTCTAAGGTCACCGTGAACAACTGAAATCCGATCCACGGTCGGCATATTGGCCTTGAGCCATCGGCAGCCCTCCTCGATTACGGGATGGTCTTCCATCGCATCTTCCTCCCATACTCTTTCCATTGCGTCGCCAGCACCTGGCGGAGGCTATTGCCGAAATCGACACCGACCCCGCTTGGCTTTCCGCCAAGTTCCGGTTGTGCGATACCACGAACGAACTCTGTGATAAGAAAAGGCCTGCCAAGCCACGTTCCTTCGGCGTCTACATGATAGGCTTTGGGTACCGGTACGGTTCGTTGCGCCGCCCGTAACAACTGGAACTCGCGCAGTCGGTGCATCTCTACAATTGCTTCGCCAGGATCCAATCGAAGCAGAAGGTCCCGCCGCCCGTGTTCAGCGCCGTCCTTCAAGACAAGTTCAAAATGGAAATTTTGCTTCGATGCGCCGCCAGGAAGGCGCTGGAAATTGTTAATCGCGATGTGGGTCCCGGGCAATTGCTCGCTGAGGAACGAGTGGAGATGTTCGCGGAGTTCATCGATATCGGGCGGGCAATAGTCAAGTCGCCGGCTGCGAAGCTTCCTTGTCAGACATTCGTCTATGCTCTTCTCAACTCGGAATCTCTGACGAAGCTCGCTGATCCATCCCGCCGTAGGATCACTTTTGTAATCGATATTCTCCAATGCTCAAACCTCTTGCCATCAGGCGCTCACAAAGCCTCAAAAGTCATCCTCTCGACACCGGGACGCTGGTGGCGTCCTGGACGATTTGTATCCAGGTCGCGACATCTCGCTCCTCGGCGAACGTTCGGCCATCAGGGCTGCCGCTCTTACCGAGGCCTTTCAGCTTCGATTCACCGAGCGGATGAAAAGGCATAAGGTTGATTTCCACCAGGTGTTTCAGCGAATTGGCGACGCCGGCGATAGCACGGAGATGCCCATCGCGATCGTTGAGGCCGGGAATGATCGGACAGCGAAGGCTGATCGCGGCTCCGGCGTTGTCCAGCACACGGAGGGTGTCGAGAATCGGCTGCAGTGCGACGCCTGTATATTCCTCATGACGGACGGGATCGGTTTCCTTGAGGTCGTAGAGGAAGAGGTCGACCAGAGGCAGCAACTCCAAATAGCGCTTGACGAGAGCAAAACCGCAGGTGTCGAGACAACGATGTAAATTGTAGGTCTTTGCCTCTTGAAGTAACGCGCGAGTGAACGCGAACTGCACCATCGGTTCGCCGCCGGAAATGGTCATGCCGCCGCCGCCCGAAGCGGCGTAAAACGGCTCGTCCTTGCGGACTTCGTCGATTACTTCGGCGACGCCCATCCTTTTGCCGATCAGGGAATTGGCGCCGGCGTAACACTCTTCGACACATCTGCCGCACCGGATGCAATGCGAACGGTCAAGGATATGTTGTCCGTTTTCCAACCGGTGGCCGCCCCTTGGGCAATTGTTTAAACACCACCCGCAAGCGATACATTTTTCCGGCGCGAACGACAGTTCCGGCCGCCTCTCTTGAGACTCGGGATTGTGGCACCAAAGGCAACGCAGCGGACATCCCTTCAGAAACACCGTCGTCCGAATCCCGGGACCGTCATGGACGGCGAACTTCTTGATGTCGAATACTATGCCTGTCACTGGATCGCTTCTTGACCGGGAAACCACTCTATAAAGGTCACGCTCACGTGTTGTGTTGAAAGCGTTCGATCATTTCCCGTTGAATCTGGGGCGACAAGCTGACGAAACGACTACTGTAGCCGCCGATGCGAACCGTCAAATCGGCGTATTTTTCCGGCTCGACCAGGGCTTTTTTCAGGGTGTCGACATTGACGCCGTTGACCTGAATCTGCAGCCCGCCCAACTGGAAGTACGTCTGAAGCGCCGCCTGGAATTTGGCGCGATCGGCCGGCTTTTTGACCAGTTCGGCTTCGATGTGCAGATCGAGCGCCTGACCGCCATAGAAAAACTCCTGGTCGATCGTTGCGGCAGAAGCAAGAAGGGCGGTAAGGCCGTTGTGATTGCGTCCCTGCATCGGGCCGACGTTCTTGGCAAACGGCTCGCCGGCGCGGCGGCCGTCAAGTCCGGCGCCCCAGCCAGCTCCGAGACCGACATGGAAGTTGAGGGTGTGGAAACTGGGCATGTAAGTCATGTGGCCGTTGCTATTTTTTCGAACGATCGCGCTAAATCGCTCGGCGAGTTCTTTAACAGTATGGTCGGCCGCGGCATTGCCGTTGCCGTACTTGGGACATGCCAGCAGCTCCAGACGCAACGCCTCCTGACCTTCGAAGTTGTTGCGCGCGGCTTCGACGAGTTCCGACAACGTATGCCTGTGTCTCTGAAAAACTACATGGTCGATCGCAGTAAGGGCATCGGCAGCGTTAACGAGGGCGAAGGAATCCACGTTTACCGTATGGTAACGGGGACCGCCCAGGATGCGATCGCGTCCCGGGGTACCGCCGCACAGCAGTGCGGATACCAAAGGATCGGGATTGTTTGCCCCTTCCTCAGCGCTAATCCCCCCGTGGCGCTTGATCAGCATGGACAACAATTCGTCGGCATACGCAATCGTGGTGTTTAGGATCGCGGCGATGTCGTCGTATTGCTCAGGACAGACGGTTTGAAGCCGGAACGAAAGGTTCCCTTTGAATGGGCGTCCGTGGTTGAGCGCGAGCTCCAGCGGAAGCAGAAAGGTAAAGATGACGCCCCACATGTCGCTGAATTCTTCGCCGGGCATCATCAACCCCATGCAACTATTGGCCGCCCAGCGATGGACCTCGGTTGCCGGCACGCCGCGCTTCAGCAGGGCCTTTCGGCAGGAGAATTCGCCGTAAAACGACGGCTGCCCGATACTCAACAACTCCGGGGTGGTGAGCAGGTCAAAGTCTTCGCGACGCAGCCCGGGGTGAATATGCGCCGCCAGAATCGGGGCCACCATCTGCAATTGTGCTGCGACCCGGATAAACAATCGGGTCAGGTCGTTAAACAGGTCGTGTCCGTGCGCGTCGACGCCGCCGAGGTTGAGCGCGCCGGACGCGTCGCCGTAACGGTTGAGCTTTAGGAAGAAATCGGTTACCGCGGCGGCAAGCTGCTCCTCCGCAACGCCGCGATCGAGGTCGGCGCGGTAAAATGGATATAGGTACTGATCTATTCGTCCCAGCGAGAGCGACGCGTCACATTTTTCCGCGATTCCGACCGCGGTATGGACCAGCCACACGGCTTGGAGCGCCTCAAGAAGACTGCGCGGCGGTTGTGCCGGAACACGGCGGCACGCATCGAACCCAAGTTCGGCGTAACGCGAACTCCAGTCGCAGATCGCCCGCAGCATTCGGATTTCCGCGTCGAGATATTCGCCTCCAGTCCGATCTGAGCCGGCCTGCCGGGCCTCCAATTCGCTGATGATCCCGTTCAACCCCTGCTTGACCAGGACATCGTAACATACGGTCGTGTGAGCGGGCGTGAACGAGGCGAGGCAGTGGTTCTCCTGCGAGACCGCTTGAACGAGAGCGAGCAGAAGATCCGGCTTGGGTTGATTTTCTATGTCGACGCGCTCCCTAAATCCGGCATCGGCAAACATCAATCCGTAATCTCCGGCGAGACTTTCCCCGGCGATCTTCCCGATCGGCAGCGCCATCAGGATCCGGCGAAATATTTCCGCCGCCCGCAACGCCGGCGGAAGCGCCTTGACCCCCGGGTCGGCATTGTTTTCCTGTCGTAGGTAACTCAGGCAGGGCGAGTAATCCGTCACGAGACATTCCATGAGTTACACTCCTTTGCGGGCAGGTCGCATCGATTTCTCATCTGAGCTGGGAAAATCCGCGGTTCCAATTCCGTCGGGCGGGACGGGTTCGCAAGATCACAAGAACGACGCAGGGAGCCTGTCATACAATCGAAGTCAATCAAAGAGGCGCTGCGCCCATTTGGCCTGTAATGGCAGGCCGAGTTCGCGCGCAGTTGCAGAGTCTGATTGTATCGTTTGAAGGCGGATCGACCTCTCCGGGCTCGACCTTCGGCCGAAATCGCGGCGCGTCGCACGTGAACGTCGGTCCGATGCGAGAGGGAACCGTGAGCCCATACGTATTCGGTCGCGGTTACGCCGTCATTGGCGCTACCCGGCGCACCGGAGATGCTTGCAACCGCCTTCGCTCGATCCGGGCATTTGTCGAGCGACCTCTTTCTTCACTTTGCCCACGAGCATTTCAAGCGCATCAAAAGCGATGAGTCTCCGACTGTTGTTCAGAACCTGCATGACTGAAGCGAAATCCATCTCGCAAGATCGGTCGCGCAAGAGCTCAATCCGGCTGAGGCCAGGTATCTTGTTTGAGGCTGGGCGATTTTGAAACGTTAGCGGGCAACGTCGCAGCCCTGGCGCGCATCGCTGTGGCTCCAGTACCACTGCCCTTGAATGCTCTCCCACACCTCCGATACTTCGACCTTCTGGTTGTCATCAAAAACGAGGTCGACAAGCACAGGGCACCGCAGCACGCGTGCCCCGGCTGGATATTCGTAATTCTCACAAGTACAGATGTCTTTAACGATCGACTGCCGTAGACCCCATCCCAATCTCGACCCATAGGTGTCGTCCAGTCCCAGAAAGCGCTTGAATTCGCTGAAGCTGAGCTGCTGATCAGGCAGAACAGATAAAGACGACAGGCTGTATAAAGCGGCCAAATCAGAGGAACTGATGGCGGCGTGAAGCTCAGTGACCCTCGACCTGAGTTCTTCTTGATCGGCCGCCAGCACCGGTGTTGCTTGCAAACGGAAGACTAGGCAGATAAATGGAGCAACGGCCAAAGCCGATCGCCGCAGTCGTCTGAGCGACCGGTCGTCGTTTCGAGTCGTGTCGCAGAACATAGCCACACCTCTCGGAAACCCTGTCGTTTAATTTGCTGTTGGGAATTTTTCTCAACGAAATGAAGCATAAAACATTCCGAGTCCCCTGCGGGAAATAGGTGCGTACATTAGAGCTCGACATATTGTTTGTACGGTTTTCTAATGTTTCCGAAAGCGTCACCTGTGCCGCTTAGCACCAAAACTAATGAAAAAAGGTCAAGCCGAGATCAAATACCTCTTTGTAGCGATCGAAGTCGCATACATTATGAGCGCGGTGGCCAGGCTTGGCGACGCCAAGCTCGGACTGTACGGTAATGATCCGTACGAAGCGTCGAGGATCGACAGCTTTCTCGACGCAAGTCTTGTATTCGCGCGCGAGCCGCAGAGGAATTCTTCGGCGATAAATCGCCGATGCTGCGGGAGACGCAGCGCGCCTTCCAACTTCTCAGATTGTCAAAGCCCGAACGAAGAAAGGAGACCATCATGAGCGAGAAAGAACAGTTCGAGAGGCTCCCTGAAGCAATGCCGAAGTGGATCAGAGACCATGTGGAGCTCTACCTGTCCGATCCCGACAGGGCTCACCTCTGGGACTCGACTATTGGCGGCGGACCAGGCCCGCTGCCGACACTGCTGCTAATCGCGCGAGGAGCGAAGAGCGGGAAGCTCCGTCCACTGCCGCTCCTCTACCAGGAGATGGATGGGAAGTACGTGGTCATAGGCTCGAAGGGTGGCGCGCCGACGCATCCGGGATGGTACGTGAATCTAAAGGCGAATCCGGAGTGTGAGATCCGAATCGGCTCGAAGCGCATGCACGCGCAGGCGCGAACCGCGAGCGGCGAGGAACGAGCGCGCGGTTGGAAGAAGATGGCGGAGATGTATCCGCCGTACAACGATTACCAGAAGCGAGCGGGTTCGCGGCAGATCCCGGTGGTGATTCTGGAGCCGACTGGTTCGGCGTGATCGCGAGGCTTGTCGAAGCGGCTCGATCCTATTCTTGCCGCGAGCCCGCTATTACCTGGCCCTCGAGGAGCTTCAGGATTCGGCGTACACGGGCAGACGCCTCGCTCCCTTCAAGGGCTATCCCGGTATCTTCTGGGCGCAACTCTCGGCCGTAAGCCACGACTTGCGCGTACTCGGCCTGCGGAGGGCCGTAGATCTCCGCGACGATCGTCTGCAGAACTGGCGGCCCGGGAGGCATCTCCACGATCTTCATCCGGACATTGTGCGCACGGGCTACCTTTTCCAATTCCGGACGGACGCGCAGTGCAATCTGATGAGAGGACTGCGCGCGCGCCGACTTCGGCGCAAGATTGATTCTTACATCGGCCTGCCACGACGAGCGCCGCATGTAGTAATGGCGGACCATCCCGTTGAAGTCGAAGGGCGAGGGTCAGCCCGCTGTAAGATTCGTAATCAGTAACCTCGGGAATACGCGCGATGAGATCGTCAAAATCGCGCAGCACGGCGTCGGTCGATTCGAGGGCCGTCCCTTGCGATAGATCGACCAAGACCTGCAATTCGTTCTTGTTGTCGAACGGCAGCATCTTGACCGGAACCAACCCAAATACGACCAGCAGTATCGACATCACCAGTGCGCCGACCATCGCGGCCAGGAACCATCGCGCGCGGCGGCGACTTTCAAGCAGCGGACGAAGTATTTTCGCGTACCATTGACGAATTGCGGCAGTGTCGTCGGGCGCTTCGCCGTGCTCGGCTCCGCGATCGTGGCGTCACGCGCCAATTTCAAGCGATTCCATTAACTTTGAACGAATTTTAGCGTCTTAAAATCAAAAAACCATCGTGGATTACTCGTGTAGTGACCGTTGGATGCATAGAAATAGTAATACCAAGCGCCTTCGGAAAATTCATAGAGAAACGGAAACAATTCTGGATCCGTGTAGAGCCAGCTGTTGAGCTGTATATCGTAAAAGTAAGCGCCATTCCTGGAGTTCTGTGCATCGATGAAGAACTCCCAGCCTAAATCAAAGTGGTATAAAAACGGGAAAAACGCATAGGTATAATACCCAAACGGCACCTGATCGCGGAAAGTTAAAAAGTATAAGCCGCCCCCAACCGAGTTCTCTCCAGCAAAGAACGCCGGATGGGGCGTGGCCCCGGGTGTTGGCGTAGGCGTCGCGGTCGGCGTTGCGGTTGCGGTGGATGTTGGCCCGAATGTTACATTGAGAGCTATAGGGTACCCGTTGCAAGACAAACCACCCGCATGGTCGTCATAAGTCCAAGCGTACTGATGTGGGCAGGCGTTTGAGAAGGCTTCGTAGTAGGGCGTTGCGCCCAGTGAAGAGCCGTTGCCTGAGGCCCAGAAAGCAGCGTATTCCCATTCGGGATTTATTGGCGCGCCGATACCTTCAAAAAAACCTGAAATCGAGTCGTAGGGACCGAGTCCTACTGTAACCGCGCCCAACCCTTGCGTTGCGTTGTTATAAGGAGCGGGGAGGCATGCAAGCGCTGGAGAAACGTTCGACGCCGCCATACAGCTATATACCGGACTGTTAGGGTAGCCACCGCAATTGTTGCCGATATCAGTCGCAGGGTTAGCGCAGTCGGTTGTCGCCGCTACGGTCGGAAGTCCGCCGCCGGCGGACGGAGTAACGCAAATTCCAACGTAAGACGGCAACCCAGCGATTCCCGTGGCGGTTGAGCCGACCAGGCATTTTTCGCCTATCGCGCAATCCACATCGCCCCAACATGTGGGTGTTCCCTGATTGCCCGAAAACATCGTAACTCCAATGTGGCTGGCGCCAGTCGATGCCGTCCCGCTGTCGTTCGCCGCATCGTACATGTCACGGTACTCGGCGCCGTCGGCAGTGAATTGTGTTCCATGGACGCTGCCATTGGGAATCGCCGAGTTGCAACTGAGGTTCGCAACGCCCGGTGCGCTGATGGGCGACGGATAACTACTGCCGCAAAGTTTGCCGGGCGCATTACACCCAATTACGCACGTCATATGGTTAACGCACGAAGAGGAGGGATCGGCGTTCGAGGGGCATGGTTCGCAGTAGCCAGTGGCGCAGCTTCCGCCGCCGCAATTTCCGCCCGAGCCGATTGGAGGTTCGATAACCTGCAAGAGGCTCGGGCAAACGCTGTTCAGATCGGTGTTGCAGCCCGTGGGAAAACAAGCAGGATTACCCGCCGAGCCGGGACTTCCTCCGGTGCCGGGCCCGGTGACGGCTACTGAGATTGCGTTGTTGTAGCCGGAAATGTTGGTGACATCGTAGGTTGCTGCGCCCAAACCGCCATCGGCCGACGAAGTGGTCGTGATTTCAAATTGACCAGCTGGAGTCGCCGGTCCGAAGTCCGCAGAAAGCTTATCCCATGTGCCTTGGCACTGGTAAAGTCCGCTGCCGCAATCGCCAGTTCGGCAGACGCCTCCAACGAATCCACAGTAAGATCCCGCCGCGTAGCTTGACGAAGTTGAGCCGGCGGCGGCAACACATACCGAGTTGGGCAGTCCGCTACAGTTGCCGTTGGTGCCCGTTGCAGTGCTGCAGTCGATCAGACATTTACCGCCGTAGCAGATGTGGTTGTTCAGTGTTGACTGGCCGGTTTGCGAGCATTGATGCCCGGATTGGCAACACTGCGTCGCTGACGTACAACTTAGGTAGTCACTGTCAGGGTCCGCTTTGAAGAGGTCAAAGTTGCACTCTGTGCGCGCCCAGAAGGTTCCGGACGTCCAATCTGACGGGATGCACAAGGTATTGGTATCGCTGCCCGAGCCGTTCGCGCCCATCATCCAACCGCCCGACGGGAGCGGCAAGATACTGCCTTGAGTGATGTTTTCGCCGACCCAGATCGGGAAGGTGTTATTATTCTTCAGCGTTACGCTGGCAGATCCGCATCCGCTCTGCGCAGCCGATGCGCTCGGGAACAAGACGCCGATTCCGGCAAACGCGATGGCAGATGCTATTGCAAGTTCGATCAGAGTTGTGAGCAGCGCAACGAACTGCCGAGTTGCGAAGGTTCGGTCCCCCATTTTCGTCCCCCCGGTCGAGATGCCTCAAGAGAACGGACGGTAATGTAAGGAGTCATCATGTAGGCTGTCAAGCAGAGTTCAGGCAGTCGTCAACGCGCGCAAGCCCGCGACGGGCACTTAGGCTATTCAGGGAAAGGTTCACGCTATTGTAAACCGCAATCCTGGCCCGGCCACACGGAAAAGTAAGCGCTTGCGGTCCCATTCGCCCAAGTCGCGAAGAACACTCAACGCGCGATCGTCCGGTAGATTTCGCTGGTTTCTCGCCCGACTCAAAATATCGCTGCGAGGTCCGTGCTATAGTCGCGGCGTGAAACTTCACCTCGTCGACGGAACATACGAGCTCTATCGAGCTCACTACTCGGCCAGAGCAGGCCATCGCGCGCCGTCAGGACAGGACGCGAAGGCAACCGTAGGCGTCGTGGAGTCTCTATTGGCGCTGCTGCACGCAGCCGAGGAACCGGTCACACACATAGCGGTGGCGTTCGACAACCCAATCCGGTCGTTTCGCAACGATCTGTTTCCGCCGTATAAGAGCGACGATGGTGTGCCTCCCGAGATTCGCGCGCAGTTCGATGCGGTCGAAGACGCAGTGCGCTCAATCGGAGTAGTGGTCTGGTCGATGCGCGAATACGAGGCAGACGATGGCCTGGCGAGCGGGGCGCGGCGATTTCGCGACCGGGTCGAGCAGGTGCGAATTCTCACGCCGGACAAGGATCTCGGCCAATGTCTGATGGGCAATCGCGTGGTCCAAGTGGATCGCCGTCAAAGGAAGGTTGTGAACGAAGCCGCGTTTCGCATCGAGCGCGGTTTTGGTCCGCAGAGCATGCCCGATTTCCTGGCGCTCGCCGGCGACAGCGCCGACGGCATTCCCGGACTGGAGGGTTTCGGCAAGAAGAGCGCGTCGATGTTGCTGGGCGCCTACGAGCGACTCGAACAAATTCCCGAAGATCCGCAGACTTGGAAAGTCAAACCGCGTGGGGCGCCACGGCTCGCCGCCACGCTGGTCGAGCGCCGCGAAGACGCTCTTCTCTATCGCAAGCTCGCGACGCTGGTCGACACGGTTCCGCTTGAGGCGGATCTCGAGGACCTGAGGTTCCGTGGTGTACCTCGAGCGCGATTCGAGCGGTGGTGCGACGAGCTTGGGGTCGAAAGGCTCAAGACCGCTCCCAGACGCTGGCAATAGAGCGATGCTCGCAATGGCGCCGAGCGGTTTTCGCAGCTAAGACACCATCCGGAAATCGCCATCTTGGACGGGATACCGCACGATTCTGGCGCGCGATTCGCGCTGGGAAGCGAGGCGACAAAGAAAATGAGCGACCAGTTCCTGCCGACAATGATGCCGATTCTTCAAGCGGCGCGTTTGACTATCCGCCCGCTCGCCAGTGAGGACCTGCTCGCATGCCATCGCCTGTTCGTCGAGATCGGATGGGTCGATCCTGAAGCGAGCGAGGCTGAACGTCTTGAGACACGCCGGCGCTGGTTGGACTGGACGATTCGCAACTACGTCGAGCTCGGACGGTTGCTGCAGCCGCCGTATGGCGACCGCGCGATCGTACTCAGGAACGGAGACGCATTCGCTGGGCTGGTGGGGCTTGTGCCTCTGCTGGCCCCGTTCGCACAACTACCTTCTTGCGGCGCCAGCCGCGACGCTCTCTTCAGTGCCGAGGTCGGAATGTTTTGGGCGATGTCGCCGCCGATGCAGGGCAAAGGCTATGTGACGGAGGCGGCCAGTGCAGTCATCGATTTTGCATTTACGCACTTACGGATTGCGCGCATCCTTGCCTGTACCGAATACCACAACGAAAGGTCGATCGCGGTGATGCGCAGGCTCGGGATGCGAATCGAACGCAACCCGTTCCCGGACCCACCCTGGTTCCAGATAACCGGAATCCTGGACGCGCCAAACCGGTAGGACTTGGCCCTTCCGTGATTGAGTGCAACGCCTCGCTTGACAAAAGGCGGCTGGGCGTCCTTCAACTTAAGACCCATGTCTGATGAGGTCCGGTAAGGCAGGGTCTGGCCAAGCGTCGCGGGGGAAGAAATTGCGAGGCAGGGCAGAGAGTGATAACAAGGAGCGATCTTTCTGACCAGGAGTGAGTATGAGGAAGGCTACGAAACCAAAGCAGAGGGCAAAGCAGACGAAGCGTGAAGCCCATCAGACGATGCAGACGTGTCCGCACTGTAAGAAGCGGTTGATGCCGAAGCCCGCGGAGATTCTGGCGCTGCGCAAGTCGCGCGGAGAAACTCAGCGCCAGATGGCCGCAGTATTGGGAATAAAAGCTTCGCACGTTGCATATATGGAAACCGGGCAGCGCAAGCCCAGCGGTTCACTGGTGCTACGCATGATGAAGCTGTCCAAGAGTTTTCTCCGATAGCTGCTGACCCTTTGAATCCTCCGCACCCGAAATGACTATGACATTGACTTCATCTGTGAGCGGAGCGCGGGTAAAGCCGGGCTCGACATAGGGGTCGTCGGTAACATGCGCGAACTTGTCGCTGACTTCTCGTATTGCGCGTTACCGTCGTCGCGTAGGCGTCGCTCACGTTCCTGCTTGTACTTCTTGCGCAAAGCGTCGGGATCAAAATCCAGCTTCAGGCTCGCAACAAAAGCTTCGTCGTCCATATTCTCTTTCCGGCCCTTGTTAAGTCTCTATCTCTTATCACACACTCTTGATCAACCCTGATGGACTGAGATCTCGCCCTTGGTTCGGAAGGTTCGAGTGGAGCATGGCGGCGTCGGGTTGTCGGTTCGCGGATTTAACGGGGTCACTGGTGGCCGAGGAATCAAAACACTTTGATCGCTCAACTATGCAGGCGGTCGTTGCCGCCGCAGCGGAGGAGTTCGACGGAGACATCCTGCTGGTGGTCCGCGATGGCAGCAAGATGAGGGTGGGCGCATCTGAGGGCGGCGGACTCGATGCGCAAGTCATCCTATCGCAATGCCTGAGACGCCTGAACGAATTGGAGAAGCAAACTCTCGATACGACAACGCGGGCATTTGTCCGCGTCGCAGCGGAAGACCTGGAGAATGATCAGCTGTTGTTGATTGTGCGCGAGCAGGGCGATGTTCGACTAGCATCCGGCGCCGGTGCCCATGGGAAAGTCCGCGAGATGCTGAATGATGCTCTGCAAGCCGTGGGCGGTGAACGCCGCCGGCGGTAGGCGAGCCAAGGTGTAGGAAGAAGACGAAAATCTCTTCACAGGAACCTTCCATCACAGGTGCGGCGGCTGTGGACTTGCCCCGGTTTGATGGACACTCCGAAAAGCGCGAGAGTACGCGCGACAGGAGTGGGCGATGGCGAAGGAGCAGAGGCGGAAGCGGCGGAAGTTCTCGGAGGAGTACAAGGCCGAGACGGTGCGGTTGATCCAAGGCAGCGGCAGGAGCATCGGGCAGATGGCGCTGGAACTGGGGATCGGCGAGACCGCGCTGAGGCGGTGGGTCGAGCAGGCCGAGATCGAGGCTGGGCGCGGGCCTGCGGGAGCGCTCAAGCGCAGCGAGCGCGAGGAGCTGGCGGAGTTGCGCCGCGAGAACCAGCGGCTGCGGATGGAGCGCGAGATCCTAAAAAAAGCGACGGCCTTCTTCGCCAAGGAGAGTCAGTGAGGTTCGGCTTTATCGAGACGGAGAAGGCCTCCTATCCGGTGGCGCTGCTGTGCCGCGTGCTGCAGGTTTCGCGCTCAGGATTTTATGCTTGGCGCAAGCGGCCGGCGCCGCCACGAGCGGCAGCGGACCAGAGGTTGACGCTGGAGGTGAGCGCGATTCACGCGGAGAGCCGGCGCAGCTACGGCAGCCCGCGGGTCCATATGGAATTGCGCGAGCGCGGGCGGCGGGTTGGGCGCAAGCGGGTCGCACGGCTGATGCGTGCCGCGGGCCTGCGCGCGCGTATCCTGCGCCGCTTCCGCTGCACCACTGACTCCGGACACGGAATGGCAATAAGGGATAATCTTCTGGCGCGGCGCTTTGCGGTGGCGCAGCCGAACTTCGGCTGGGTCGCGGATATCACCTATCTGTGGACCCTGGAGGGCTGGCTGTATCTCGCGGTAATCCTGGACTTGTTCTCACGCCGGGTGGTGGGCTGGTCGATGAGCGAACGGCTCGAGAAAAAGCTCGCGCTTGACGCACTGAGCGCGGCGCTGGCGCAACGGCAACCGCCGGGCGGACTCATTCATCATTCGGATCGCGGCAGCCAGTACTCCAGCCAGGAATACCAGGAGGTACTCGCAAGACGTGGGCTACTGGGCAGCATGAGCCGCAGAGCCAATTGTTGGGACAACGGCGGTGGCCGAGAGCTTCTTTGCCACGCTCAAGGTTGAACTGGTCTACCAGACCCGATGGCGCGAGTGTGTCGGAAATTTTGTGTTCGGAGCCATACAATGACGCCCGATAGGGCGGGAGGAAGAGCATGGCGACGAACAAGCAACCGGGAATCGCGGATGAGGTGGTGGATCAGCTGTTGGAGGGCCGCGATCCTGCAAGCGTATTCGAGAACGGCGGGCTGATCGATGAACTGAAGAAGCGATTGGCGGAGCGGATGCTGAATGCGGAGCTGGATCACCATCTGACCGGTACGGGGGAGGAAGAAGCCGGCAACCATCGCAACGGCTACAGTCAGAAGACCGTCATCACCGACAGCGGAAAGATCGAACTGTCGATACCGCGCGATCGGCACGGGCGTTTCGACCCGGTTTTGATCGGCAAGTACCGGCGGCGGTTCGCCGGGTTCGACGAGAAGATCATCGCGCTGTACGCGCGCGGGATGAGCACGCGCGAGATCGCTGAGCACGTCGGCGAACTGTATGGCGCCGAGATCTCGGCTGACCTGGTAAGCGCGGTGACCGATTCGGTGCTGGAGGAGGTTGGCGCCTGGCAGAGCCGGGGACTGGACGCGACCTGGGCGATAGTGTTCTTCGATGCGATCCGGGTGAAGATCCGCAACGAGGGGCTGGTCAGCAACCGGGCGGTGTATCTGGCGATCGGGGTGCGCTGCTCGG
>Ga0335069_10001156_pt1 | contig 42583 bp, 56 predicted proteins | sample Lox_Sample_11_FD_206714 | JGI IMG/M metagenome (GOLD analysis project Ga0335069, IMG submission 206714) | Soil microbial communities from Loxahatchee National Wildlife Refuge, Florida, United States - Lox_Sample_1.1 | ecosystem: Environmental > Terrestrial > Soil > Wetlands | place: USA...
CATACTTTTGCCCATCTCTCCGTCGTCGGAAGCGGATTTTTTCGGATCACTCGTGGGGAAGGAGCCGGAGCCGAAACCTTCGAACTCGGCCCCGGCGACACCATCGAAATCCCAGCCGAAACCGTGCATGCCGTCCATGCAATCACCGCTGGGACGTGGCTGTGTATACACAGGACGGACGTTACCGACCTCGCAGAAATAGACAAATCGCTTATTCACCAACCCGCAACCGACCATGCGCCACATCATCAAGATCGGGCAAAACGTACCCGTGCTGCCCCTGCACAACGCGATCCTTCGTAATCCAACGCTCTGGAACAGATATCCCGAGCGCAGTTTTCAAGGTTCGCCGCACGAGGATATCGATGACATCTGGGTGCGGTGCCGCGCTCGATCTGCCTGGGACCCGAAGCACCCGGAAAAGTTTATGGGCGTGCATGATTCGGTGTGGTATCCCGAATACCACGAACTCAAGAGCGCGATCGATCCGATTCTTTTCCCGCTCGCAATGAACGTGCAGGCCGACCGAATTGGCGGCATCCTGATCACGCGCGTGCCGGCGGGCAAATCGGTGAAGCCGCACATCGATCCGGGCTGGCATGCCAGCTATTACGACAAATACGCGGTGCAGGTGGCGGCGACGCCCGAGCAGAAATGGTGCAATGAAGACGGCGAAATGGTCACACTGCCCGGCGATGTGTACTGGTTCGCAAACAACGTGCCACATTGGGTTACGAACGAAAGCGCGGTTGATAGAATCACGATGATCGTTTGCTTGCACCACGCAAAGTCGATCCCACAGACGACATAGGAGCAAGCATGCCATTCGGATACGTGAGCGCAGGCCTGGGAGCCGCCAGTGCAATCAAGTCGCTCACCAGTTCCGGGGGCGGCGGTCAAGGCCCTACGCCGGCCGGCTGGGTGGCGAACGCACAGGGGCTGACCCAGTTGGAGGGTGCGCTCAACCCGCAGTTGAACCCTCATAACGCCTACGCGGACCAGTATGCGTTGCAGATGGACCAAGCGAGCGGCTTGCAAACGCAAGCGCAGCAGATGGCGGGTCAGTTCAATACGGGTGCACAGAATCTCACCAATCAGCAGAACGCATTGTCGGGGCAGATCACCGACGCTGCGAACGCCTATCTGAACTCGGGCAATCAGGCGCAGTACATGGCTGCCATGGGCGGGCTCGTGCCTTCCTACTACGGGGCAGGCAACAGCGCGTTCAACCTGGGGAACATGCTCCAGAACCAAGCTGGGCAGGCGCAAGGCTATGGCAACCAGATCATGAATCTGGCACTCGATCCGCAGCAGGCCCTGTTCAACCAACAGAATCAGTTGCAGCAGCAGCAAGCGCTTGCGAGCCAAGCTGCGCGCGGCATTGCGACCTCGGGTGTCGGCGCCGGGCTGTCGAACGACGCGACGAACAATTTCCTGATCAACTGGCAGAACCAGCAACTGGGGCGTGCCACGGCAGGTTTGCAAGCCTACGATGCCAACAATCAATCGATCGCCGGGCTCGCGCAGGGTGCGAACCAGTCGTACACCACCGGGTTGCAGGACTACACGACCGGCGCCGGGCTGCCCTACAACGCGGCGCAGACGGTGTACAACAACAACCAAGCGGCTTATGGCAATCAGCAGAACGCGCTGACGGCGCAGCAGGCAGCGTTCCTCGCGCAGCAGCAGACGGCGCAGCAAGGCTTCGCGAATCAAGCGGGTGCGCTCACCGGCTATCAACAGGCGCTGGCGAATGCACAGAACAATCTTGTGTCGGGCAATGCGTGGCTGAACCAGAACGCCGCCAACCTGATGGGCTACTACAACGGCAGCGTGCCGACGTGGAACCAAGGGCAAGCGGCTGCCACGGCGAACGGCTATGCCGGCATCGGCAACTACCTGGGCTCGGGCGGATACAACAACATGGTCGGCAACGGACAGTCGGGCCTCTCGGGCGCCTACAACACCGCGTACATCAACAACGCGGCGAACAACGGCGACAGCTACGACTACCTCGCGAATCAAGGTAACTACGGAGCCGGCACGCCTTACAACGCCTACGCAGGTGCAAGCGCCTGGGCCGCACCTACGTCGAGCATTTACGACACGGCGGGCGGTGCCGGCGACTTGGCCGGCTTCGCTGCCTTGGGAGGCTGATCATGTCGGTTGCGAACTTCGGCGCGTTCCTCGGAGGGCTCACGCAGGGGCAGCAGAACGCGGAAAACCAGCGCGAGCGCGCTGCCTATCTGGCGATGATCCAGAAGCGGCAGAAGGACGCCGACGACGATGCGCAGGCCGGCAAGGATGCCCTCTTCGCGAACATCTTCGGCTCCGACAACATGCCGGCGCCCGTGGTGCAGCCGCCGACGACGCAGCCGCAAGCCGCGCAGCCCGGTCCGGCGCCGCAGCCGGGGCAGGCAAGCGTGCCGGCCGGCCCACCCCCCGGTGCAGGCGCCCCGCCGCAGCAAATGATGATGCCCGGCGCCACGCCCATGGGGCCGCAAGGCGGTCCGCCCCCTGGCGTCGGCATGCTGCCTCCGAGCCCGTACGCAGGTGCAGGCAACCCGATGGCTGCACCGAAGCCGGCGGCGCCGCCCGTGCCACAGCAAACCGGCGACGGCTATGAGCAGGCGAAATCCACGCTTGCGCAGATCAAGGAATTCCTCGATACGCCGGAAGCTGCGCAGATCGCGAAAGACCCGGCGCTCAAGGAAGCGCAGCAGCGCATGCACTCGTACATCGAGCAGCTTCGCAAGGCAGGTATCGACCCTTCGAACCCCGCAGCCGCGAAGCCCGATCCGATTCAGCAGAAGCGCCTGCAACTGCTGCACGAGGATGTGGGGCTCGCCGCTGCGGCAGCCGCCAAGCATGTGAGTGCGGACCGCACCGCACAGATGAAGTGGGGGCAGGAATTCGCGAACGTGCTCGTGCATCAAGAGAATGCCCGGCAGGCGATGAAGCGCGTCGAAGCGCAGCAGGCCGGCGCGACCGAGCGCGCAGGAATGAAGGGCAGTGGTAGCGGCAAGACCGATGCGCCAGCCTACGACGATCTGACGCCGGACAAGCGCACGTATGTGGAGAGCCTGATCAGCGCGTTTCAGCGCACGGGCAAGTTCCCCACCGGCACCGGGTACAACGATCCATTCAAAAAGACGGCGCTCGCTGAAATGGAGCGGCGCGGCATGGACATCAACGCTGGCGTGGGGAACAAGGCAGCAGACACCGCCGACGCAGGCACCATCAAGACGCTGACCGGGCGCAAGGGTGTGGTCGAAGAAACGTCGAAGATCATGCAGAACCTGGAGCCGCAGATCATGGACGTGGCGAAGCGCGTCATGGCGCAGCCCGGCATGTCCAGTTCGATGAAGTTGAACGAAATAGTTCAAGGTGCTCAGACCAAGTTCCGGGACAACGGAGATGTGCGGCAGTTGGTCAATCTGATGCAGGGTTGGAAGTCCGCCAATGCACGTCTGATGTCTCAGAACACAGGTGCCGGCGGCACTCCGGTCTTCTCGCTCCACCGATCCGACGAACTTGCGAGCGGTGCCATGCCACTCAGTCAATTGGCCGGCGCGTTCAAGGCTGCGCAAACGGAACGTGAAGCGACCAAGAAAGGCTTGACCGACACGATCAACGAACATCAGTCAGCCATCGACAATCGCGGCAAGGGTGCAGGGTCGTCGAGCGGAGGTGCGATGTACAAGACCAGCGATGGCAAGCAGTCGTTCAAGGCGAGCGATGTCGAGCGCGCAGCGAAAGCGGCAGGCATGACGGTTGAGGAATTCGCCAAGCGCAAGGGGTTGAGCGGTGGCTGACCAGCGCCTGCTGTACGAAGACACGGCGCGCAACGTCGCGTCGAAGTACGGCATTCCGCCGGACGTATTCGTTGCCATGATTGGAAAGGAATCCGGCTGGGACCCGGATGCTCAGGCGCCGGGCAGCACTGCGCACGGCCTGGGCCAGATGGTGAAGGGCACGGCGGCGCAGACCGGCACCAACGTCTACGATCCCGGGAGCCAGCTTGATGGCAGCGCTCGCTATCTGCGCCAGCAATACGACAAGTTCGGCGACTGGCATACCGCACTCGCGGCTTACAACCAAGGCCCGGGTGCAGCGCGCACGCCCGCCGGCCAGCAATACGCGAGGAACGTCATGGGCGGCAAGGACAGTTCAGTGGATGCGCTCCTGGCGCTTCCCGATGTGGGCGAGAACGGTGATCATCCGCCAGAGGTGCAGTCGTTGCTCGCACTGCCCGATGTCGCGCCCGTGGCGGATACGTCGGACCCGAAGGGGAACATGGACCCCCGCGACATCCGGCAGACGCAAGACTACGCGAACACCTTGGAGGAAGCCAAGCCGTCATGGATGGCGCGGGTCCGTCAAGGAATGACGGTCGGCGGACCGGCGGGCCGCGCTGCACTGGAGCTTGCGCAGCCGGGCGTGGGCAACGCCGTTGCGCGCCGCGCGGTGCCTGTCGCAGTGGGTGCGCCTGGGGACTTCATCGACTTCGCCGCTAACAAGGTGCCTCAATTCTTCGGCCGCGAGGGGCTTGGCGGGCATACAGGACTGCCGACTTCCGAAGATATCAGCGGCGTCTTGAGCCGGGCAGGGTGGGCGGATCAGCGCGATGCGCACCCGATCGCCAGCCAGATGGGCACTGCACTGGGCAGCGTGGTGCCGGTGGGTGAAGCGGCGCGTGCCGTGGTGAACCCCATCGTGCAGAAGACCGGGCAGGTGCTCGCCGACTACGGTGCCGGCGGGCAGATCGGCCGCGATATCAATCGGTTCGGGCAGCAAGTCGCAAACTTGGCGAACATGCGCCGCGCCAAGATCGTGGACGACGTACGTGCACCAGACGTAAAGCCGGGGCTGGCCCCCGTGCGTCAAGGCGAGGCGCCGATCAAGCCGGCGGAAAACTGGAGCGTCGAAGGTCTGCCCGGCGTGCGCAAGGATGGGCGCCCCGCTGCACCGCAAGACCTCGATACCGAATTCGAGAACAGTGCGTTCGCGACCAAAGAGGGCATCAAGGCCGAGAAAACCGACATCCGCTCCACGATGGAGTGGCAGCGCATGACGAAGAAGCCGGAGGTGGACTTGGAGCCGATCAAGGATCACCTGACAGGTCTGATCGAAAACAGTGCAGGCCCCGGGCGCAAGGCAGCCATCGCGGCACGTCAGCACGTCGAAGAAATCGAGAACATTCAAGATCCGGTTGCACGTTTCGAGCAGTTGGATCAGTTCAAGCGCGAACTGGCGAAGCGCGGCGGCTTCGAAGCCGGCACCGATGCCTCGGGCTACGCTGCGATTGCAGAAAAGCAGTCGCGCGAACTGCGCAACGTGGTGGATACCCAGTTGAAAGACTGGAAGCCATTCGAGAAATACACCACCGACTACGCGAACGCGAGCGCGCAAGAGGCGAAGGCCAATTTCCTCAAGAATGTCGGCGAGCCCGAAAGCGGTGCTTCGTTCATGCGCGGTGCGTTCAAAGGCCCGAAGAATGTCGCGCTGGCAAAGAAAGCGCTCGGCGAGGGCGGCGATGCGAAGTTCGATGAAATGGCGAGCCACTACGTTGTGAGCCAGTTGCAAGGCAAGTCCGCCAGTGCCATCGAAAAGTGGAGCCTGAAGAACGAAGCCACGCTGCGCGAACTGCCACAAGCCGCACAGACCGTGCTGCGCATGCAGCAGCGCGCCGATCGCGTGCTCGCCGAGCAGGGGCTGTACGAAACAGCTTTGAAGCAGCATGCGACGAACCAAGCCATCGACGTGAGCGCCCTGACCGGTGCGCTCAATGCGCAGAAGTCGCAGGAAGCTGCCGAAGCTGCTGCACGCGCCACGGCACGATCGCTCACGCCGGCCATCACGGCGGTGCAGGTCGCGAAGACGCCCAAGGAACAAGCCACGGCGATCGGCGGGTTGATCAATGAACTGCACGGCAAGGGCATGATCGACGACGCACAGTACAAGGTGTGGGCCGAGCAACTGTCGGCGATGCAGAAGTCGGCAAGCCGGCAGGCTGCACTTCAGACCATGGCGAAGTACATCAGCTATGCCGTCACCGGCAACTACCTTGTTTCGTTCGGCGGGCCGGCCGCTGCCAAGTACATCGCTGCGGCTGCAAAATGAAGATTCTTGTCATCGACTCGAATGCGCTGGCCCTGGACTACTGCCTTCGGTCGATGGCGGAAGGGCACGAGGTGCTGTGGTTCATCCGCGATCACAAGCCGGGCATTCGCACGATCGGGCAAGGGCTGGTGCCGAAAACGGGCGACTGGCGCAGGTACATGCGCTGGGCAGACTTGATCTTTCTGCCCGACAACAGCGCATACATGCGCGACCTCCAACCGTTCGTCGATAAGGGCTATCCGATCTACGGTGCGAACGACTGGACTGCACGGTGGGAACTGGAGCGCGGCACCGGCATGGATGTGTTGGAGGCGCACGGCGTGAAGACGCTCGGGGGTGAGTGCTTCACGAACTACGACAAGGCGATCGACTACGTCAAATCGACGATGGGACGCTACGTTTCGAAGCCGTCAGGGGATGCCGACAAGGCGCTCAGTTATGTCAGCAAGACCCCCGCCGACATGGTGTTCATGCTGGAGCGGTGGAAGCGCCTCGGGAAGCTCAAAGCCCCCTTCATTCTTCAGAAGTTTACGAAGGGTTGCGAGATGGCGGTGGGTGCCTGGGTCGGCAAAGAAGGCTTCGCAAGCCCCTGGTGCGAGAACTTCGAATTTAAGAAGCTGATGCCGGATGACCTTGGCGTAGCAACGGGCGAGCAGGGTACAGTCATCCGTTACGTTGAGCACAGCAAGCTCGCGGACAAGGTGCTGAAGCCGGTCGAAAGTTACTTGGTCGAGTGCGGGCATATTGGCTTCGTGGATGTGAACTGCATCATTGACGACAAGGGCAACCCGTGGCCGTTGGAGTTTACGATGCGTCCTGGCTGGCCCATCTTCAACATTCAGCAGCAACTGCACCGTTCGACAGCATCATGGATGAAAAGTTCCCTGGAGGGAAAGTCGATTCGCTCGAACTTCCTGACCGACAAGATAGCGACCGGGATCGTGGTGAGTATCCCGGACTACCCCTATTCCTCGCGGCCCAGGGAGGATTCGTCGGGCATCCCCATCTACGGCTTGGACAAGTCGGAAGCGATGATTCACCTGTGCGAGTGCAAGGCGGGCCGGGCACCGGTCGATGTGAAGGGGAAAGTGAAGACGGAGCCGATGATCGTGACGGCGGGGAACTATGTGCTGGTGACGTGCGGAGTGGGCAAGACGGTGCAGGAGAGCCGCGAAGGGGCCTACGACGTAGCGAAGAGCCTGATTATTCCGAACTCCCCAGCGTGGCGGACGGACGTTGGCGAGCGCCTGAAATCCCAGTTGCCACAGATGCAGAAGCTGGGGTACGCGAAGGGAATGACCTTCTAGCGGAAGACGCCGAGAGCACTGAGTACAAGGACTTCGGCCATCTCACCAAGGCAGCCGTTTCAACCCTCGCCCGGGTGCTCAAGATCAAGGTCGCCGACAGTGACCTCCGATTCCTCGCCATGCAGAAGGACGCCGCCGTCAGCGTGTTGCACCTCGCCATCAAGGCTGACGAAGCCCGTTTCCGCGCCCGCAGCGAGGGCGGTCTTGTCGCGATCCTTGAGGAGGTGCGCGCCCTTCGCGAGGCTGGCACTTCGCGACTTGTCTACGACGAGTGGGAGTCGCCTCCCGCTACGCCATTGCTGCAATAGTGAGAGACGAACGGCTGTCTTCGGTAGCATCGAGAACCCCCATGCGCAGGTTATCAAGGACAAGGACGTTGACTTGCGGCGAGGATGGCAGGCCCGAGCCCTTCGACAGCACGTGCTTGCCGCGCCGCTTCAGATAACCCTGCACCTCCATCCACTTCACGAAGTCGGCCCACGATTGCTTACGCTCCTGCACGTACTTGTGAAGTTCGGACTGGTGCACGTACAACTCCTCCGCCAGCACGTCATAGCGCATCATCAGCGGCCCCGCGCGACCCTGGATCGAAATCACGTTGAGCGCACTGTCGCCCTTCATCCGCAGCACGCTGGCTTGGTTCGAGTCGATGAAGCCCTGGAGCACGTCGGCGAAGCCCACGGCATTCTCGGCCTGGGAACCCATGTTGCGCCGCAGCACCTCGATCCCGTATTCGCGGAACGCCTTGACATCGACCGGCAGCACGCCCGTGGCCTTGAGCATTGCGCCGGCCACCAGCGCGCACGCCAGCATGTTGATGCGGATGCGCTCCTTGGTGGACGCGGAGACGGTATCGGATAGCTCGGCGACGGTGCGGCGGATCAGGCTCGTGATCGCGTCCTTGTGATCGACCAGATACTGCGCGAAGACGAAGCCGGCATGCCCCTGGTTCGCGACCAGTGCGCGCATGATGCGGTCGCCATCCGACTGCTTTGCACCCTTGGGCAGTGATACGGTGTCTTCAAGGATGCGGTAGGCCGCAGCGTCTCCGTCAGCCATCAGGATGGCGTCGAGCAATGATCGGTTGGACGACGACACGACAAGGGTGTGCCACGCTCCCACATTCACGCGAAGCCCGCCGTCCTGATTCGCGCGATCCTTGTCGCGACCCTCGGAGACGGAGTACGCGAGGTTCGACAACTCGTGCGGCTCCATCTTCGTCAACTCCTCCGCGACCATGGGCAGATTCGAGAGATACGACAGCTTGATCATGCGCGCGTTGGCAGTGTCGTCCGCGCGGGTGTGGAACGCTGCCGGGTCGCCCCACACAGTGCAGAGCGCGTTCTGCACGCTGGACTTCCCCTGGCCGGACTCGCCCAGCAGCGAGTACATGCCGCCACGCTCACCGGAGAGCTTCATCAAGGGTGCGGCCATGCCCATGAGGAAACCGAATGCCTGAGACATGTTGCCGGGGTGGATCATGTCCAGCGCGGAGCCGCGCCACGCCGCGAGCGACCCGAACGGTGCGGGCTTCATGCCTTCGGCCAGCGGCAGCAGCGCCTGAGTGAGCGCCACGGTCTGCGGGGCCTTGCCGGGGCTGAACAGCAGATCGCCGACGAGGAAATTGTCCCCGTGCCAGCCGAATGTGCCATAGGTGTCCACGATCAGTCCTTTCTGTTCGCAGTGTTTCATGCTTTTGACGAGGTACGTTCGCACTGCTTTCGCGCTCTCGTTGATCGAATAAATGCCGTAGTTGACGAACGTCTTATCCGCCGCCGTGACAAGTTCCGTTGCCGGGATCAGCTTGCGCCCTGCGCCTGTCATGACCTCCGCAGTCCGCACTTCGGTGCCGTCAGGACTGATCGTGCGCAGCACCCGGTTGACCCACAGCGGGCCGTCGCTCAGCAGCGCGCGGGGTGCAGGATCGGTGCGGTAAATCCAGTCACCATCCCACTCGTAGCCGTAGGGCAACTCGGGCTTCGTCTCGAACACGAGATCCTCGGTGCCGGGCAGCGCTCCCGCAGATGGGGGAATGACGATCGGATCGGGCTCGATGTTCGACTTCCCGCGCCAGATTTTGTAGACCTTGTCATCATCCTCGGGCGGGCTGCATTTCTCCGCGTTGAGGCGCCTGAGCCATTCGAGCGAGCCGTCGTAGTCGCCGCCGCGCTTCAGGTAAGCGTACAACTGGCCCGAGAGCCATTCGTTGCGATTCCCCTCGAACGCGCTGTCGGCCGCGCCGACCATCGCAGCGGCGGTGAGCCCGGACGCGGCAGCCGGTGCAGTCTTCGGCCCAGGCTTGTCTTCCGGCCACAGCGCCTTGGCCCGCACCCAGGCGTGGCGGATGTTGTCGGGCAGCGGGGGCAGCGTGCGCCAGTCGCCCTTGAGCCAGCGGTACGCCTCCCCGGATTCGTGGATCGAGGGGGGCAGCACGTCCTGCTGGCTGCCGCCGGTTTCGGCCATGCAGCGGAAATCGAAGCCGTGCCCGTTGCGTGCGACGCCCACAATCGGCTCAGGAAGCGCGAACAGCAGTTTCAGCTTGTTCGGGTCGCCGCGCCAAAAAGAAACGCACCCAGGGGCGCGCAGCAGCCCCGGCAGGTCGATTCCTTGGGAGGCGAGCGCCGGGATCGCCAGTTTCAGGTTGTCGATGTCGATCGCGCAGGTGCCGCTGAAGGCGTGCAGCAGGCCGGCGCCGCCGCGCCAAGCACCCAGCGAGTCAGGATCGGTGTACGCACCCTCGCGCGAAGACCACCCTTTTTCGAAGGCTCCCTTTTCGCGGGGTTTGATCTTGCAGAGCGCCCAGCCGGCGCGTTGATAGTCCGCGAACGAATCGCCCATTTCCTGCACTCCGTTTGGCGCCGCCCGGTGCGTGGCCGGGCGGGCGTATTCGATGGACCGATCAGTCTGCCATGGCTCGGGACAGAAGATCTTCCATGTCTGGAGTCGCAGGATCAGGGGAAACGGTGTTGACAGGGTGCCGCTGACGCGGTTTTTCCTGCACGTCCGTGATCTGGTGCACGTTCTGCGCGGGCGTCACATCCCGGCCCACGCTGGGGTCATTGGCTTCGGCCGCTTCCAACAACGCCAGTTGCTCACGCATCTCGCGCAGTTTCTTCTGCTGCGGAGTCTCGCTTGGTTGTTGCGCCGCAGCAAGTTCGGCCGCACGGGCGATCTGGCGCTGCTTGTCAGCTTCGCGTTCCTTGTCGGCCTGCTGCGCCGCACGCACGCGCGCCATGCGTTCGGTTTCAGCCTTCGCTTTGGCAGCTTCCTGCTCGCGCGCCGCCGTGACTTGCGCCTCCGACATCTCGCCGGTCGGCGCCGGCAGCATCGGGTTGTCGCGCACCGGCACGTGCATGATGCGCTCAGCCATGATCGGGATCACTTTCTGACCGCTGTTCGAAGCCCGCACCGCGCGTTCTTCGTTGCGCACCCGGTTGACCACCGTCCACTCCTCTTGCGTCATGTTGCGCAGCACGCTGAACTTGATCAGCGGGTAGTCGGCTTTCTCGTCGAACTCAGCCTTGATGACGATGTAGTCGAGCGCACCGCCAGCGGCAGCCACTTCTTTGGCGAAGTCGCTGAAGTTGATCATCGACATGGCCGACAGGCGCTGGTTGTAGATTTCCGGCGACTCGGCCGCGAGGTTTTCCGGGTTGAGGAACATCAGCGAAATGTGCTTGGTGTCCTTGCACCACTTCAGCTTGGCCCCGTTGTTCGGGTTCGCATCGGAGCCCCACACATTCTTGTCGCACGTCGCGCACTGCTGCGACTGAATCTTGTCCGATTCCGGCAGCGGGACAAGTCCGTTGTTGCTGTAGCAGTCCGGTGCAGAGGGTTCGTCGCCCGGGTTGTACTTTTTCTCGAACCAAGCCTTCGATACGTTCGGGTTGATCGACACGACGGCGAAGTTGATTTCGAAGGTCTTGAGCACCTGCTCCTCGCCCTCGATATCGACAAGGCGCCAGCGACCTTGCGCGATCGAGATTCGGGGGAACTCGGCTTTGCTGCCTACGCCGCCGCTGGCGGCTTCAGTCAAGGCAGTTTTCTGGCCGTTCACCATGACGGCATTGGCCCAGGTCGGGATGGAGAGTTGCGTGGTAGTCATGTTGGTTTTCGAAAGTGGGGTTGAGATTCTAGGACGGAGCCCTGATCGCGAGCACCTCGGTGCTGTCCATCTTGAGCCCATCGGGCAACAGGTGCGCCTTGTCGGCATCGAGGTACGCAAGCACCTCGGTCGAGTCCACCGATTCCTTGATGAATTCCGGCAGTTCGTTGAACTCGCACCACGTGCGCAGCGCCTCAAGGTCTGTCATCTTGACGTTGCGCCGCATGTAGGTCATCACCGTGCCTGCATCCGTCGAAATGCTTTTCTGCTTCGTCTTCAGCAGGTGCGAGAGCAGCCAGTTGTCAAGCGTATCCAGCTTGGGTTGGAAACGCTCTTTCAACTTCCGTTGCTCGACGGCGAACTCTTCAGCGAGTTTGCGCCGCCGGGCAACGATGTCGGCGACGGTGTATTCAGGCATCGGTGCCAACGATCGCACGAATGGCTTCGCGCAGTTGATCTTCGGTCTTGCCGCGCGCATCGATCACGTGCGTCTCGCCCTTGTGCATGACGTGCATTTCTTCAAGGTTCGAACCCTTCGGCAGCATTTCGTCCAGCTTGAATTCATCGGGCGAATTGAACCCCTTGACGTGCGTTCGGAGTCGCTTGTCGCCACCCACGCGCTTGAGCGCAGCGAGCCCCTCGATCACGTTCTTGACATGGCCGAGCATTTCTTCCAGCGGCGGGCCGTCGGTATCTTCGACTTCATCCTCCGTCCTGCCGTTCACGTGCAGGTCGAGAATGCCGCGTTCGTAGAACGCGCGCGCCGTTGCCTTCGCCTTGTCATCGCCGGAAAGCTTGGCAAGCTGCATCATGGCTTCGAGAACATCCGTCTTGTCGAAATGCTCGTAAGCCTTTTCAAAGGCTTCGTTGATTTCCGCACGGTTGCGGCTCATGAACTCAAGCGCAGCATCGATGTCAGCAGGGTTGCACGGGTTTCCAATAGAACACATGGTGTCGTTTCCTTAAATATCGTCTTCATCCAACCAACTCATCACGAGCCCTTGAAGCGACTCTGCACCCATGTGGCGGGCGTAGATTTGCTTTTCGAGGATCGTCACCCATAGTTGGTAAATCAGGGTGTGCCGGTTTTGCCCCGGACGAGTAATTCGACCGTTGGCCTGAACATAAGTTCCCGGACCATCGGCCGGTGTGTACCAAATAATCTTGTCGGCCGCCGTGAGCGTCAACCCGTGCGCCATGGTGCGGGCATCGGCCACGATCACGCCCAGTTCATCCTTGGGAGCCTTCTGGAACGTGGTGAAAATCTCGTCGCGCTGGCCTGACGACGTTTCGCCGATCACGAGAGCGCCGCCCATTTCCTTGTGCAGCATCTTCGCAATCGAGGTCAGATGCGTGAACACGAGCGTCTTGCCTTCGCTCGATTCGTGGATGTCCTTGACCGTTTCGATGCGCGGCTTCGAATTGACGACGTGGATGTTGTGCTCCGCATCGTAGACCGCACCGGCCATCACCTGCAAAATCTTCTGGCGCAGCACGCCTTCGTTGAGCGCGTTGATCGACTTGCCGTTGATTTCAAGCCGCAGCTTTTGCTTGAGCGAGCGCAGCGCGTGCACCTGCTCTGTCGTGATATCGACTTGACGACTGATCACCTGCGTGGGCGGCAGGTCGATGCAGTCCTTGCGCAGAAACCGGATCGCCGGTTGCAGCAGCTTGACCACTTCGTCTTTCGCAAACGACGTAGGCACCCGCTTGAACGTGCCGACCTTGAACGTGTTCTTGTCTTCGAACGCCCGGTACGACATCGGCGGCTTGCCCATCAGGTTCTGCTGCGCCCAGGCGTCGGTAGGCAGCTTGGGCGTCGGCGTGCCGGTGTTGTTCCACAGAGCGAGCGGGCGCGGCCCATCGTTCACATAGGAGTGCATCGCCTTGTAGCGATCGGTGGTGCGGTTCCTGTACTTGTCGCCTTCATCGATGATCACAAGGTCGATGTCGTCACGTTCGGCTAGCGCCGCGCGAACATAGTCGAGCGTGAATGCCTCGTTGTTGAGGATGATGAAATCGGCGTCGGAAGAAAGGGCGGCAAGTCGCTTGCGTCTGTCGTCGATACAGAAAGCTGATCGCCGAAGCCCGGCGAAATGTTCAGCGATATGCTGTCCCCATACGCTACGGACAGTTGAAAAAGGACAAGCGACAATGACGCGGCGGACCATTTTCTGCCGCATGAGGAAGTCGGCAGCCCATAGACAGCCGAGAGTCTTGCCTGTTCCGATCTCTGCAAGGTTGTGCATTCGATCGTGCAGGGTGAGCATCGCCGCCATCTCACGTTGATGGCTGAAAGGGGCTCTGATGAAGGGTGCGCGGGGCCAGTCATAGTTTTTCTCCACAAGAATGGGGGAGTAGGCCGGTAGCTTCAGCTTCGCGGCCACGATCTGAGACGCGATGGTGCAAGGTGCGGCCACGCAGGTGCCTTTGAGCACGGCAGCGCCGGGCACCTTCATCGCGCGCTGCATTTCCTCCACGTTGAGGCCGTCCCAAATGACGCGATCGTGCGCAGCGGAGTAGGCGATTTTCATTCAATAGTCTCCGCCGGGAGATTCGTCTTCATCACCGTCGATGCACGACATACAAGGTTCGGGCGATGCAGCGTCCGAACCTGCAAAAGTTTCCCAGTTCCAGTGGCGTCCTAGACCCTTGACGTTTGCGACCGGCGCCTGCCCTTCACCGGCCAATGCGCGGCGCTCCATCTGCACTGCTTTCCAATACAGCAGCGGATGCGTTTCAGCCAGCCACTTCACTTCGGGTTTGCGCGAGCTAGGGCAGTGCCAGCAAGCGGACTTTCCGGGCTGTTTAAGTCCAGCACGCACGATCGCGGCCACACATTCATCACGCGCCCACTTCCATTCGATCAAAGGGTATTCCACTTGCAGGTGAGGTCGTTCGGGGATGGGTTTTTCCGACCGGTGGATTTCGCCAAAGTCGAAACCGACGAAATTGCGCACCTTGGTGACATCTCGTTCGGCCATCCACTTTTTCAGGTATCGCTGTTGAGGCTCCACCTTCCATTTCAAAGAGCACGACGAACGCCCGAATACCTTGGCTGGCAACGTACCCAAGCGGAAGCATTCGCCGTACAAGGTGCCGTCCTTGATGCCTTGCGGCAATTCGTTGCGCACTACAGTGATCGGCGGAAACCCATTGTTCACACACCACATTTGCATGGTCTTGAGGTGTTCGTAGGTTTCTGGCTTTTCGTCGCCTGTGTCCGCGAACATGATCAGGTCCGGGCGCATCGACCGTTCCTTCATACCGATCAACATAGCGGTGCTGTTGGTGCCGCCGCCGTAGGAAACAACAATAGGGAGAGTCATGGTTGCGACTTTCATTTTTTCTTATCCATCACCTTGAACGTGACGCCGCACTGCGGGCACGTAACCAAGCACTTTGAAGTCTCGTGTATTTTCACGAGTGCTGCCCGCGCTTCGTTGCGTTCGCGGATCAGCTTCTCGATCAGCTTGAGGGCGGACTTGTTCATTCTGTTCGATTCGGTTGAAGCGGGTCGATCGGGCGATCGTTGACGTGCATCATGCCCAGCACTGTCTGCACGTCGCTGACGCTGCGCACGACGCCGCACAGTCCGCTCGCGGCGCGCCACTCGCTCAGGAAGCGAAACTGCCACGGCGTTGCATATTCAACATTGTCGCCTTCGGTTTCCGCGCGCTTGGCTTCAAGCGCGAACGCGCGGCCGAAATTGACGCCGATGAAGTCCGCCACGCCGCTCTCGCCCATCCCCATGTTCTGCGGCATGAAGAATCGACACTGCGGTCCGAGCGATTTCAAGTAGTCCTTGATGTCTTTTTTAACCTTGCCTTCAGGTGTCATGATCGGCTCCCTGGCTCCCATGCTCAGGCGAATCGATGAACTTCGTCACCGTATAGTTGAGAAAGTTCTTTTTGTTTTTGTGGTTGTACTCAACGCTGGATTGACTTCCGAGATAGGTGCTCGTGATCCATCCCGGCTCTTGGCCGTTGACTTCTAGCCATTCCCGCATCTTCTCCCTATCGTGGGTGTCAAGCGGGCATTCGATGCGCCGCTTCTCCGTGATTCGCTTCTTTCCAACCCACTCCAGTCCGCGCACTTCGCACTCAAGGAATGGGCGGCTTTGAAGGCTGCTCAGTGCAGCGGTGAACTGCTCATAGCTGATCGTCGCATCGACGAACTCAACGCCAGATGTCTTGTCCTCGATGCGGATGTTCACACATTCACCGCTGCGGAACCCGATGGAAAGTCTTCCGTCGATTTTCATGGCTGGCTCCCAATTGCCTGAGTAGGGGAGGGAGTGGCGAACGTCACTGTTTTCAGCAATGCGCATGCTTCATCGAGCGTCAGCACTTCATCGCTATAAGCTGCCCATCGGTGGCTCCGTAGATTCCAGACTTCGCGATAGCCCTTGGGGTTCCAGCGGGCAATGGCGTATCGGCCCTTCACGCCGTCTGCCCGGTCGCTCAGGTACAAGAGCCACGGCTCACGCGGGATCGGCTGCTCTGGCTTAATGCTCATGATTTCACTCCTAGATCAAAAACAGAAGTCGGCACGGTGCGGGCTACCGTGACATCGATCGGGGCGCCGGTTTCCTTCGGACGATCATGGGAAAACAAATCCTTCGGCACGCGCCCGCCGCCGACCTTGTACCCGTTGCTGTTGTCGTTCAGAATCTGCACCCACTGGCGCCCGATCGTCGTCGCTGTGTAGAGCCCGGTGTTTTTGTCGTATTCAGCCTTGCAATCACGCACAAGCTGCGACATCGACGAACGAACCTGCATCATGTGGAAGTTGCCTTCCTTGGCAATGTCTTCCACCGTATGCGCGCCGCGAACCAACATCCGCATGATGGTCCGGGCGCGAGTGCCGTTGAGCGTGGGCATCAAAACGGTCCGTCGTCATGGTCGGCTTGCATGCCGACATTGCCGATCTGGTTCGCCGCCACATCCGCCGTGATCTGGTTCGCAGGAGTCGCGATACTCTGGTTCATGACGCCATTCGCGGTCGAACCAAGAGGTGCGCCCCAGACTTGCCCGGTGCGCTTGTCCTTGGCAAGCTGCTGCCGGCGCATCTTCATCAGACGCTCGCACACATCCCACACGAACACCGGGATGACATCCGATGTTGCTTCGGCCGGCACGTTCGACAACAGCGCTCGAATCCAGTCGTCGCGCACGCGCATCTCGCCATCAATCTGATAATTCGACTCGATTTGAATGCCGTATTCAATGGCATCGCTCAACGCCTGCTCCAGCGACAATTCGCCGCTCTGCACCTTGGCAGCCACTTCTGCTCGATCAAAAGACATATGCACTCCTATTTGCTGTAGTTGAATGAATGGTCGGCCTCAGCGTCGATCGGCCATCCTTTTGCCCACTCGGGCAAAACCGTACGAAACACATCTTCGGCCCACTGGGTCACCTCATCGGCGACTTCGGCGGGCGCTTCGAACACTCCCTCATCATGAGTGCTCGACAACCATGGAAGTTCCCGTGCGATGTGATTGCATTGCGGGATCACGACATCGCGGGCCAGTGCTTCGCAAATGTTCTGCACCAGGGTGCCGCCCCACAGCTTGTAATAGCTGCCATGCTGGCTCTGATAGGTCCATCCATCGGGCGTCTGGTGCAGGTGCGGGTATCGCAGTTCGAGCCCGTTCGGAAGCAGTATCTTGCCGGGTCGAATCTGGAGCATCTTCCAATCGAGCGAGCGACCCTCGGCCATCATCTCGATCCAGTCATTGGCCTTGTACCAAAGCACCTTGACCTTCGGATGCCGATTTCGATAAATCGCGATCATCTCCTCGGCGCGCTGCATCGACACCTGCACGGGCGGGTTCCCCATCAGGCCCACGCTCAACTGGCGCTGATACGTCGCTGCACCCATGCCATACCCTGGCGCCAGCTTCAGCACCTTGCCGTCGTTGCGCAGCGGGTTCCCTTTCGCGATCTGCACCCCGGGGTGCAGTTCCATCGCTATCTTCGAATACTGGTCTTCACCCCGATGCCACGCCGCAATGGCGTCATGCTGGTCGGCCAGCGTGTCGAGAATCCGAGCCTCGATCTGGCTCGAATCGACGATGATGAGTTCGTGCCCCTCCCGTGCTTCGTGGGCGGTACGAAGAACAGACCCCCGCTTGAGGTTCTGATAGTTCGTCTTGTCGCCGCCAGAAAGACGTGTCGTCCCTGCACCCCCACAGTTGAGATAGACGCACGCCGCACCACGGGACGCCATGTCAACGAAAGTCTGCGCACGTGATTGTTCCATGGTGCCCTTGACGCCGAGCCGCGCGGATACAGCCAAAGCAATTCGATCATTGGGATGCTCCTGCAATTCGAGGAAGTCCGGGTTAGACTTCGCCATGGACTGATTGCCCCAGTCGAGCCCTTCGCGAAGAAAGAACTGGCCCAGTTGCTGATTGCTCATCAACTGGTCGCGCGACAGGCCGGCTTCCAACTGCAACGCCAGCCGCTTGGTTTCAATCTCGTCGATCCGCGCGATGAGCGGCGCGGTGTTGATGTGCATGAGAGGTCGCACGAACATCTTCGTGACGTTGCTGATCGTCACCCACTCGGCAGCCGGAAGCATCGTCTTCATCCGCTTCAGGTTCTGCTGACACAGCCAGTTGTCATGACACGAGTACGGGCCGATGCGCTCCTCCACCCAGGGGGGCAATTCCGCGAGCCCCTTCGACAGCGCAAGGTCTTTCATCTTCGGCGGCAAGCCGAAATGCTTCGACAGGTTCGCCAGCGACCCGGGCAACGCCAGCATGCGCGCAGCCTGCTGGGTGCAGATATACGCCGCTGCGATGAAGCCGTAATGGTGCGATGCGATGAGTCCATCAAACTGTGCGTGGTGGCAGACCATGACAGTCTTCGAAGGGTCCAGGCTCGCGAAGAGCGCGGGAAGCCGATCGTGCGTGCACCACCAGTCCGGCTCGCCATCGATCGATACCGCCGCACCGTGCGCTCGAAAGCGCCAGTCGCGCACGTACGCCTCCGTCGTCATGTGCGTGAGGCTGTAGACGTTGGAGCCGCCGAATGGTGCGCCCCAACGTGTTTCGAAGTCGAGCGCAAGGACTGTCACAGACCAAGTCCCGGGTATCCGTAGGGCATAGCCGCATAGGGATTGCTCTGTGCTTGCATTTCGTTCACGCACATCGCGCATGAAATCGATGAGGTGCAGTGCGTGCCGTGCCGACACGTCCACTTCACCGGCTCCGGTTCAATGCGCTTGAGCGGGGCTTCGGCTTCCATCGCGCTGATCACCGCGCGCAAGCGCCGGTTTTCTTCGATCAGGTCCGCGATGCCTTGCTGCAATTCTGCGGGGGTCATAGGTTCCTCCAGAAAAGAGGGGCCGAAGCCCCTCCGTTCGATCAGACAGGCGTGCCAATCTGCACTTCCTTGACGTTCCCCGGGCTCGGGTCGGTCGGCCAAGTCGTGTAGTTCGCCGTGTACGTGCCCGGTGCAAGCAGCGTCGGGTCGCTCCACTGGTTCGCCGTCGCGTTGCCGAAGCGGTACGCCACGCCCGACGATGCCGTCACCGTGAACGTGTTCGGCGTGTCGTTCTCATACACGACGTGCGTCCAGTTGCCCCAGGTGACCGGGGGCGGGATGTAGTCGCCGACCGTCACCTTGTTCAGCGCTTCAAGGTCTTCAAGGATGCGATTCGCAAGCGCGGTGCCCCAGGCGTAATCGCCGTAAGGCAGCGGGTGATCCGGCGGGACGCCGTACATCATGTCGTAGCTGCCGGTCGGCACGCCGCCGTTGTCACTGTCCGTCACGCCGGTCCACGGGGACTCGAACATCGCATTGAGGTCGATGAAGCGAATCGATCCATCGTTCTTTGCCGCGATCATGGCAGCCGTCGCAGTGTTCAGGTCCACGGCATCCGGCTCGACGGTCAGGTACTCGTGCGTATCCATCAGCCCCGGCACGATGATGATTGCGTCGGGGTTGTTACCCTTCACGTAGTCGATCATGTCGCGCATCGCATCCACGATGCCTGCCATCCCAGGATTCGCGGAGCCGCTCGGGTTCGTCCATCCGTTCACGTGGCCGGTGTCGTAGTCGTTCCACGACAGCGGCATGACATAGATGTCCGGATTGCAGCGGTCGATATCCGCTTGCCGGTCGCTGTAGTAGCCCATCGGCCACGGCCGGTCGATCGCACCTGTGCCGCCGATCGATCCGTTCCACAGCGCCGTTTCGAGCCCCATCTGTGCGAAGCACACCGACCAGATACCATCGCCGCTCGGGCCGTTGCGACCCTGCCCGTGCGAGTCGTGCATGACGAACACGCGCAGCGGATCGTTGCGAGGCGCAAACACTTGGCTCGCGTCTTTCACGTAGATGCCACCAAACACGCCCACATCAAAGAATGGTGCCGACGTGGTATCGGGATTCTTGATCAGCGGCTGGAGCCGCACTCGGCGATGCTTGAACGTCGGCGTACCGCCCGTGTTGAATGCATAGGTGTAGTAGGCCCAGCCGGTGCCAGTCTGCATCGACGCGCCCAGGCCGGTTGTCGCCAGCTTCATGATGCCGTCCGCATCTTCGACGAAGAGGCGGAAGTCGTGGTTCTGCTCGAACTTGACGACGAAGTCCACGCCGTCCACGACGAAATCGAAGAACCCATTCTGCGCACCCAGTGTGTGAGGCGTGGTGCTCAGGTCGGTCGTGACGACATCCAGAAGCACGCCGCTGATCGAGCCGCTTCCTGCATGCACCGCCGGGCTTCCGCCGCAACAGTTCCACGGCGCGACAGCGGGGCCGCTCGCGTGGATGCTCGCGGCATCATAGAAACGGGTGTAGGGACTCGACGGCGCCGTGGTGAGTGCGTAGGTATTGGACGGCTGGAAATCAGCGCTCTGCACCGTTTCCTGGCCCAGGTTGAAGCGGTTTCGCGGACCGGCAACACCTGCTCGGGCAAGAACCTGCGCAAGCACCTGCAATTGAACTGAAGACATTAAAAAACTCCGTTGGGTTAAATGCACCGGCTCACGGTGCCTGCACTGCGGCTTCCGCCGCAATTCATTGAAGGGACATCACATGCTTGGCTTTGTCTTCAAGCCAGAGCGCGAGCCCCTGTCCATCGACGCCCGTGACTTCGGGGTCGGCTGATTCGATCAGATAGATGTCGGCCGCAGCATCGAAATCCTCGGGTCGGAAGACGACACGCCCGCCCAGCTTCTGAAGCGCCATGATGGCGAACAAGCGGGCGCCTTGCGCCGTTGCGAAGATCGAGCGAGGGTCCGGCGCCCACTGCATGCGTGTCGGTGCGGGCAGCTTCGCAAAGAGCCCGGTGTAGCCGTTGAATTTCACGTTCATGTCTCGATCCCTGTAACGCGGAGGCTCGACGACTCCCGCGAATTGACGCGCGACTCGGTACATAAAAGCTACCTCCTCTTGCTGCATAACGATGGGCCAGTCCTCGCAATCCTCAATGGACGGCCATTCGCGAAAGAGGCGAGCAGCTAGTTCCTGATGATGAATCGCAGCTTCTCGCATGCTGTCTTCGTTCATTTTGGAATCATCTCCAGCATTGCACGAGTCACCATGAAGACGAACTTCTGCCCGGACTCGCTCTCGCAAATGAAATCAACGGTCGAATTACCTTCCATCGTCGCTTGTTGAACAACCACGACTTGGTTGACGCGCAACGGCAGGTAGATCGGTGGGCGGTAGAAGTAGCCCGCTTGAGTCGCTTCGCTCGGCGATTCGCACACCTTGATGTCCAAGTATTGTTGGACGCCTGTAATCTTGTCGCTCATGACCACCTCGCAAGTGCAGGACTCTTGTCTTCATCCCATTGCATGGGGGAAAGCACCCCGACGAAATCAGGCCGTGCAGGAAAGCGAATAATCGCCGGACTGCCGTCGCTGCCGTCGATCAGCATATTCCCACAGTTTTTCACGCCGAGCGCCTTGTGTACTTTCATGAAAGTTGCCAAGCGGCTCACGTCCAGTCGCGGTGTCGGTACGTCGCGCACGATTTCCAAAGGCAGCAATCGACTGAGGTTCGGATACCGCCCTTCGGGCACCTTGAACGGAATCAGCGTGCCGTCGATCAGCCGCACGCGCCAACCATCGATCGATCCATCATCGCGCTCGCGTACTCCGATGATCGTGGCAACGTTCGCAAGGTGCTTGCTCGGCTTCATCTTATCGATGACATCCATCGGAAGAATGACGCTCAACTGCGGCTGGCCGCCCAGGACGTTGCTCATGTCGGCCGGCTCGGCGTGGCGCAGCATGCCGCACTGTATGCCGTCCGTTGCCGCGATCCGGGTTTCCGCGCCGCTCGCCTCGACATAAACCCCGTTGAGTTGTTGCCGCACGTCCGTGCGGGATGCGAGCAGTGCGATGGCTGCCAGCTTTTCAAGGTCGATATTGATTTCGACTGTCACGATCAGACCCTCCCTTGATCCGGCTTGCCGTTGCGCCAGTTCTGAAGCCCCCGTGCATACCGGCCGGCGGCTTTTTGTTTGGCAGTCTTGCCCGTGCCGTCGCCTTGCTTGTGCTTGCGACCCGGTCCTTTCTTGCGGAAGTGGGCGTTTTTCGTGTCGGTCATGATGTCGTTTCCTCGGTTGTTTCAGTCTTGGTGTCGGGGTTCCTCGGAAAGTTCCCCCCGGGATAGGCAGCATCGACGATCAATGCTGCGATGGCTTGCGCGTACGGCACCCCGAACGAGTTCGCTCGCTCATATTCGGCCACGGTGCACCGCACGCGCAATTGCGTCCCCAGGCCGTCGCGGAAGCGCCGGCCCGGGTTGATGTAGTCGAACGCGCGCTCGGTGGGCGTGCGCTTGAGCAGCTTGCGCACGACCACGCTCGCGGTGATCTTCGCTCGCAGGTTCTCAGGAATGCGCGAGCGCACCTGCTCGACGTACACCTCCAGCATGGCCGCGATGTGCGGCCTCAACTGGAGTGTCAACAGCTTGGGGAAGTTGTTCATTGCCCGTTCACCATCTGCGCAAGCCGGGACATGTCGCGCATGTAGTGCTCGCACTGCTGCTGCGAGCCGCTGTACACCACGCGCGCATGCACCGGCTCCTGTCCCGCCGGGCATGACAGCAGCATGCTCCCGGTCGGTTCGAAGTGTTTGCGCACGTGCTGCACGTATACGACGTGCCTGCGCTCGATCGAGTTATCCATGATTGAGCCCCCTGATCCCTTCGGACTTGGCGTTGCGTCGCTCCTGCTCATCGCGCAGTGCCGCTTCATAGGTGCGGTAGTAGTGCCCGAATGCTGCGAAGAGTTTCGCGTTGTTGATCGAATCGGCGTGCAGCCATGCGATCGCGAGGTTCGCGACGAACGACCCGCCGGTCGCCGACATCAGGCGTAGCACCTCAGGGTCTTTGATGTTGTGCGGTATCCCGTTCATTGATTTGCTCCTTTGTGCATTGGTTGAGTGGTTTCGTGTGTTGAGGTTCCGTCCAGACCAGAAGAAAAATCATGAACAGCACACTCGCGGCTGCTGCGACATATGAGACGTTCATGTCATCTTCCTCAAGGTCGGTTGCTTGATCGGCTCGTGCTTTGCGCACGTGTTCTGCCCGGCGTAGATGCCGAATGCGAACCCGAGCGCCGCGCACAGAAAGGTATGGATCAACAGTTTCATGACTGGCTCCGCTTGATCTGCACGATGACTCGTGCCATGTCGAAAAGGATTCCGCCGATCGTGGCAAGCACCATCAGCGGTAGAACGTCGGCAAGGTCAGTCATGGTCGATGCTCCCGCAATCGCACGAAGCGCCGATGTCGATGATGGCTCCGATGATCAGCATGACGATCCCAGCGACCGGGCCGAACAAGGTGCCGCAAAGCGCAGCCGCGATGCACGCGATGATGGTGAATTTCATACTGCACCCCCAATGGATGCGTAGAGCGCTGCAATCACGAGCACGAGCCACAGCGCCATGGCGCTCAGCACGATGTAGACAAGATATTGCATGGTGTATGTCTCCTAGAGCAAGGCTTCGCCGGTCGCTTGGCTCAACGCCAGCATTCGCCGGAATTCGGTGGCGGTGAGGGGTCGCTGTGCCATGGCATGCCGAAGGGCTTCCAGTTCCTTGCGCAGGGTTGCGAGGCGGTTCGATGCGGGCGTGGCAGGTGCGGGGCGGTTCATGGTGCGTTTCCTTGGTTGCAGGTAATAGGGTGGTAGCGTGGTGGGCGGAAAACGGCTCCTAGGTGCCGAATTCCGGTTTTCTGTAACAGAGTTGTATCAATCGCCGTGGATCGTGTGCACGACCATAGCGACGGCGCCGCTGAAGATCACTCCCCAGTTATGGAGGATGTGCTCAATCAGCAGGGTCATGATCCCTTCCCGGAAACCGTGCGCAAGCGCAGCGGCTTCGCTCGGGAAAGTCCGAACGAGAGTAATCGTCACGGTCAGAGTCACGACAGTGACAGCAGCGCGCTTGAGGTGCGGTGGATGAATGTAGAAAGCCATCGGTGTAGGCCCTTTCTTGGTTGCGGGTTTGAGGGGTGGGCATCATGCCCCGTATGTCCCCTGTGTCAATCAAGGGACATACAGGATTGACGCTGGCTCAGTCCCCGGTGTAGGTGAACGGGTTTGCCTCGCACCGGTAGGCGTCCCCTGTTGCCATCTGATGGCTGACCCGGGCATAGTCCTGAGCCGCGATCGCATGCGAGCGCATGTAGGCGGCGAGCCCCTGCATGCCTGCGCGCTCGGCTTCGTGCATCTCGTGCCTGAACGTGCGTGCACGGTCGGCCCAGTAGCAGCGGGTGTTCTGGTGGATGCGCGCGCACTCGCGCTCGCGTTCGAAGGGGTCGAGATCGTTGTAAGGGTAGGTCATGATTCGCTCCTGAGGCCACATGCGCGCAGGAACGCGCGCCGATCGAGTGCGTAATACTGCGCGTAGTAGCGCGCGGCGTCTGTCGCTTGGTAGGCGTCCGAACGGGCGCGCTGGTAATCCGCATCTTTGAGGTTCGGCGTCGAAAGCAATTGAAGCGGGCGTTCGATCGCGGCTTTGAGTGCGCGGGCGCGCTTGGCTTCGTACAAAGCGAGAGTGATCCGGGTCATGGTGCTTCCTTGGTTTGGGTGGGTGAGGTGCCCCCGCTGGTGTCGCGGGGGCTGGTGGATCAGGCAGTCAGCAGCGCAGCCGCGCGATTCTTGAGGTCGTCGCCAGCGCCGAACCAAGCCGAATTCATGCGGTTGTCGGCAGAGGTGGCGCGCATCTTATGGTCGGCGTACTCCGTGACCGCGTTAAGGAACCCCCATGCAGTGCCCTTGACGCCGTCGATGCTTGCACCTTTGGCTTCGCCGTTGAACAGGGACAGGATCGACTGGAACGCGCGCGACTCGCTCACCTTAGTGACTGCCTCAAGCTGGGGCAGCGCCTTGTCCTTCTCCGTGGCAAGCAGGTTGAACAGGATCACCTCTGCACGGTCCCGGGAAATCTGGCGGTCGGCCAAGCGCCGCGCCTTGTCGGTGAACTGAGCGAACGAGTCGTCATGGATCAGGCCGAGCGCTGCGGCCATCTTGTCAGCGTCGTAGCGCGAGCGGTGCGACACGGCAAGCACGGTGCCATCCTTCGCACCCATGGCCATCGACAGGGTGTTATTGCACACCACGCGCACCGTGGTCTTTTTCCCCGTGGTCTTCAGCGTGCCGTCCGTGGCAGTCACGAGCAGCGTATAGCCGCGCACGTTGTCCCCGGGGACGATATCCGCTGCTTCACCCTCGAAACTCGCCAGAGCCCAAAACCGGCGCCCGCCGAACAAGGTACCGGCAGTCTCGATTTCGTAACCTTGCTGGCGCGCCTCATGCGCCAGCGTCTCGAGAATCTGGCGCGGCTGCACGACCTTGAACGAGTCGGAGACGATCGCAAGCGGCGCTTTCGTGTCGGAGCGCATCAGGACGTGTTGATCTGGCATCGACGCCCAATGGTCCGCCCCTTGATCCCGGCCGGTCGCATAGCGCACGACGCCGCGTTGGATGCGCCAGTCCATGCCGGCAGCGACCGCGATTTCGTCAATCGACGCGCCGCGCGGGAGGATGGCATGGTTGGTTTCGCCGAAGTGCCACTCCTTGCGAGTGGACATCATTTCGTATTGACCGTTGGCGCGTTGCGTGATTTCGTGAGACATGATGGTTTCCTTAGTTGAGTTCGACCAAGCGCGGTTAGCGCTTGTCGGGGTGTGCACCGGGTGAGCCCCCGGGGGCCGCTGCGATCAGCGTGAAGAGAGTATATGCCACATACAGACCGATTCCCGGATTCGGGGGAATAAACAACATACAGAATAGTAGGTTACAGCCCGGGTTTTATTCTGTTACAGATTCCGGGAATATGGCACCTACAAGCCACGGGGAGGGGTCGAAGCCACTACCGCACCGGGGCAGGGGCGATCGGAGATTGTGGGTGCCTTAAAACGCGGAATCACTGTTTTGGTGCGTTTTATAAAAGATCAGGGTTTTATGTGATTTTGCGTATGTAGCTCAGTTGACGTGGAAAGTAAGGGTAGGGTCCCAGGTTTCGGCCATGACTGCACGGAGAGCCGGGTGCCGTTCCACCATAGCGAACACGAGTGCTTGACAGCACTGACTGCGGGTGATTGCGAGAGTGCGGGCCATGCGGTCCAGAGCAGTCAACTGGACCGGATCGAGATGAAGCACCAGCGGGCGGTTATGCGGACGTTTGGCGGACGGGTGCTTGGCAGCGGCAATCGAACCTGCGCGTAGTTTCTTCGGACGCCGCACCAGCGGCGCGGTTGCATGTTTGATGGCGTGCGGGGTTGTAACCGTTCGCGGATCATTATTGGCGAGGACTTGCACCAGCGTGCGCATGACTGCCGGAGGCTGCATCAATTTTGATTGCGGATTCTTGCGGTGCAAGAGTTCGCCGAGACGCGCCAAAGCCTGTATGTGTGCGATGCGAAGACTGACTGAGATTTGCATGATTGGAACCTTTCAAAATTGAGGATTATCACGGAATCCGATCATTATTGACCAAGACCAAAGGCCCAAAAATTTTGTCGCGTCCGATGACACATACAAGGATCGCGCGTCGTATCTATTAATCAATATTGATTGGATAGATAGGATAGAGGGGTGCAGTCTCCAATGAAAAGCCGGTATCACACATACAAATTTTTGAGGTGAAACTTGCCTAGCAGTGCAGGATAGTCGGCCCTTTAAGCCACACACACATACAAATTCCCCCGATTACGGGAAGTGACATACAGACCCCGCTATCACGAAAAAGTATCCCGATTTCCGCGATTCTGAGGTGTATGTGTTCTAGTGCTCCGTCGCGTCCCAGGCAATCAGAATTAACGAATGAGGCGATCAGAATTAACAAACTCGACGAAGCGCGGGAGGGACGGGGGGAAAAAATTTTCCCGGCCCACTTCCAAAATGTCCCGTCATTTTTCCAAAAAGTCCCAAAATCTGGATAGTGATCCCCTGTATGTCTTGTATGTGGGAGTTACACTTCCGTGGCGTGCAGACAACACAATTCAGTTGTACACTGTCTTCGGTTTCCTCCTCTACCCTCCTCGGGTCTTGGCCCCGGACCCTTCAAAGGTTCGGGGAACTTTCTTCGCCGCTTGCAAAATTGCAAGTGCCGGGGAACTTCCCGGCAGGTGCAGAATCCATGCTTTCACCACCCCCGGAGAAACGCATGACGAACCCCTTGCCAGACACCCGCCCCCTCTTCGCGACTTTCAGCCTCGACAGTGCAGAAGTGGATTTGCTGATCGCCGCTGTCGAATACGTGGACAGTCACGCCACATACAACACGGCAGCTTATCGAACGTTGCAGGCTCGACTCCAGAACGTGAAGCAGAACGCTTTCGGGAAACGCAGTGTGAAGACCGGCGATGAGCACCCAATCTGACACCGCCGCGCTGGTCCTCGAACTCACCAACGATCCGGTGCTGGCGAACCGCCTCTTGTTCCCGCACCGGCATCCGGTGGAGTCGGCCGCGTTCCATCCGCGCATGATCGCGGCGTACATGTCGGCCCTGCCCCAGGTGCTGGTGAAGGCGTTCCGGGGCTCGGCCAAGTCAACCACGGCCGAGGAGGTCATGGTGCAGGGTGCGGTGTTCGGGGGGTTCCGCTACGGGCTGATCGTGGGAAGCACCTACGACCGGGCGGTGGACCGCCTCGCCACGATCAAGCGCGAGTTGGAATTCAATCCGAAGCTGCTCACGATGTTCGGTGGGCTGGAGGGCTCCTCGTGGGGTGCGGAGAAGCTGATCCTGGCGAACGGGTGCATGCTTCGCGCGATCGGGCGCGGGCAGTCGGCCCGGGGCCTGAAGGAAGAGACGACGAACAGCAGGCCCGACTTCGCGTTCTTCGACGACCTTGAAGAGGAAGAGACGGGCGACCACAAGCGCCCGGTCGATGGGCTCGCGGTGTGGCGCTGGATCACGCGGGTGCTGGTGCCGGCGATGGCGGAGGACAGGCAGCCGCGCATCCGCTGGGCAGGCACGCCGCTGGGCGAGAACAGTGCGCTGGAGATGGCGGCGGCGTCTCCCGACTGGCGCACGCTCACGGTGCCGCTGTACGTCGGCGACTTGACCGAGCGCGATCCGGCAAGGATCGAGCCGACATGGCCCGCGCTCTGGCCCGCCGGGAAGTGTCTCGCGCTGCGCGACCGCTACGAGCGTGCGGGGGACTTGGCGGGGTTCAGCCAAGAGTTTCTGTGCCGCTCGATCGACAATCAGGTGCGGCCGTTCCGGCAGGAGACGATCCACGTGGTGAGCCCGAAGAGCAGCTTCCGGCCGAAGACGCTCATCGTGGACCCGGCACGCACGACGAACGCGAAGAGTGCGCGCACCGGCTACGTCGTCACTTCCTGGCTCGGGAACGTCTTGCAGGTCCACCACGCGCAGGGTGCGTACCACACGCCGGCCGAGCAGGTGACGAACATCTTCGACTTGGCGCGGGTTTTCAACCCGGGGCTGATCGCCGTCGAGAAGGATGGGCTGGAGGAGTGGCTGATGCAGCCGCTGCGCGCCGAGATGGTGAAGACCGGCGACGTGCTGCCGATCGAGGGGATTCGCGCTCCGAAGGACAAGATTGCGTTCATCGGCGGGCTGCAACCGTTCTTCAACGCGGGCGAGGTGCTGTTCGCCCGGGACTTCCCGGACTTGACGAAAGAGTTGCTGGCGTTCCCCTACGGGCTGAAGGACATCGCCAATGCGCTGGCGTACGCGGTGCGGTTGCGGCCCGGCAGCCCGATCTACCCGGGCTTCACCGAGGACCACATCCAGCCGTTCGTTCCGAGCCCGCTGCGCGCGACGATGTACCTCGCGATGAATGCGACGCCGGGGCTGCTCGCCGCCGCGCTGGTCGCGGTGCAGGACGGCCGCGTGCACGTGCTCAGGGACTGGGTGCGCGAAGGCACGATGGCGGACATGTTGCAGGTGATCAGCATGGACATCGGGAACACGCAGACGCCCACGATCGTGATCCCGGGCGACCGGGCGAGCCCGACCGATGGTGCGGGGCTCGGCGTGGCGCTCCAGCGCGCAGGCGCCCGGTTCGTCACGAGCGCGCGCACGGTCGAGTCGGTGGAGTGCCTGACGGACATCATGCGCCAGACGTTGGGCGGGCTGCCACGGTTCACCGTGGCGCCGGACGCGGTATGGACGCTGAACGCGCTGGCCGGCGGCTACTGCCGGGAAGCCACGGGTGCGGTTATCCTTGCGCCAAAGGACGGAATCAGCAAGACGATCGCACAGGCTCTTGAAACGCTCGGACGTACCGCCATCTCCACCACATTGGTCGAATCCGAGAACTTTGGAACTAACGCACTGACACGCGGCGGTTCACCCTTCAGGAGCTTGAGGCGATGAAACACATCTTGATGATTGCGTCACTGGCTGCTGCGGCTCTTGTGGGCTGCGGCGGAGGTGGCGGTGGTGCCGGGGGTGGTGTCCCGGCTTCGTTGGTTGCGACATCGCCTCCTGCTGCACCCCCGGCGGCGTCGGCGAGCCCTGCCGCCGGGGACTGCACGGTCGCGTACTGGGGCGACAGCATCAGCGCGCTCACGGCGCCGCGCCTGGACCCCCGCATCACGGTGCATGCACACAGCGTCGTTGGAGGCACCGCCCAGGCCGCGCAGACGGCGTTCCTGCAAGATCCGCTCGCCGAGCCGATCGTGGTGCTGGAGTACGGCACGAACGATGCGAACGGCGGCAGCGACCTTGAGGCGCCGCTCTCCAGCATGATCGACCGGGCATCTTCGCTGCACCGCACCATCATCCTGACCGGCATTCCGCACGAGACAGCCGGTGCAGTGGCCGTGGAGGCGAACTACAACTTCTGGATGAGCACGCTGAATCTGCCTTATGTCAATTGGGGTAGTACGAGCGGCGGGCTTATGGCGGACGGCGTGCATCCCGACGATGCATATCAGCAGGTGCTGGCGGACGCTTTGAGCGCCAAAATCCTGGAAAGTTGCAAAAAGTGAAGTCCTTTTTTATTCAGCAAGCCATCTTTCTGGTGAAAAGCAAGATTCGCGCGGCACTTTCGCGCTAAATTCGCGCGCATGGCGCGAAAAACCAAAGACGACCCCAAGGTCAACGAAGCGGACATCGAGTCCGCAGACGACGAACCCTTTGAGGGGCAGGACTACGTTTCCCGCAAGGCGCTGCGCGCGGACGCGGCGGACATCTACGATGATGTCGTCGAAGGCTTCAACGCCAAGAAAGACCGGGACGAGGAAAACGCACGGTACTGGGACATTTACAACCTCGAATTGAGCGACGAGCAGTCGTACATCGGCACGAGCGACGTGTATCTGCCGATCGTGCGGGATGCGATCGAGGCGCGCACGCTGCGCTACATCAACACGCTCTTTCCGGTGAACAGCCGGTTCGTCGAGTGCATCAGCAACACGAACGACAACGCGCATGCGTTGCAGGCGCTGCTGAATTTCTATGTCCGGTATGCCAAGCTGCGCGACACGATGAGTGCCTGCCTGCGCGCGGCCGACGTGACGGGGCAATACAGCCTCTACGCTGGGTGGACGAAGAAAGAGCGGAAGATTCTCCAGCGAGTGAAAAAGCCCGTTGCCGTTGAATTGGACAAGGACTTGTCGATCGAGGTGCCGGAAGACGTGGCAGAGGCGACGACGGAGGTGGAGGAGGTGACGCTCACGATGGGCTCGCCCGACGTGTGGGTGATCCCTGACGAAGACCTCTGTGTGCTGCCATCGACCGTGGATGAAATCAACGACGCGGACGTGGTTGCCGTTGCGATCCGGTGCACGAAGAGTTGGTTCCGCGAACGGAAGAAGGAATTCAATTCGAAGCAGTACAAGCACGCGCTGGCGCTGTTCGAGATGAAGACCGGCATGGGCGTGGAGCGGCCGAACCCGGAGAAAAAGCGCAGTGCCGACGCGGGCGTGAAGTCGGACAAGGGCGTGAAGATGCTCTTGATTTACGAAATTTGGGCGTCGATGGAGATCGAAGGCGAATGGCTGCCGGTGGTGATCCGCGCCGCCGGGCCGGGACCGGAAAACATCCTCTCGATCAAGAAAAATCCGTTTTGGGGGCAGCGTTGTCCTGTCATCAGCGCGCCGGTCAAGAAAGTCGCCGGCAGCTTTTGGGGTGTGTCGCCGACCAAGGGTGTGGCGAAGCTGGCCTATCAGGCGAACGACGCCGTCAACATGGGCATGGATTCGGCGCAGTTCGCGCTTTGCCCGATCGTCATGACGAACCCGTTGAGCAACCCGCGCGTCTCGACGATGGTGCTGGAGATGGCGGCGTTGTGGGAGGTGAATCCGAACGACACCAAGATTCTGGAATTCCCCAAGTTGTGGCAGGACGCCTTTCAGATCGTCGCCGGCATCAAGGCGCAGATTCACGAGTCGCTGGGGCTCAACCCGGCCATGATGCCCAGCGGTGCCACGAAAAAGACTTCCCAGGCTGCCGTGGCGCAGGAGCAAGCCATCGCCCTCGAATCGACTTCCGATTCGATCAGCGTGCTGGAGGGGACGATCCTGACCGACCTCGCGAATCGCATTTTCGAGTACGACCAGCAATACCGCGACAAGCCGATGGACATCCCGCATTTCGGGGAACTCGGCTACGAAGCGGAGCAGGAGACGGTGCCGCCGGTCGAGATGGGCACGCGCTACTCGTTCCTATGGGCGGGCCGCACGCAGCAGCAGAACCAGCAAAAGGTGCAGCAGATGATCGCCGGCATGAACGTGCTGCGCGGCATCCCGCCGAACCAGATGGAGGGCCGGCGCCTGGACATCGGCCCGATCCTCGACTCGATTGTGGACATCATCTACGGCCCCCGGCTCGGCCCGCGCGTGCTCAAGGACATGCGCAGCGCGCTGGGAATCGCGCCTTCGATCGAAAACGAAATGATGCGGCACAACATGCCGGCCGTCGTGAATCCGCTCGACAACGATGTGGCGCACTTGCAGTCGCACATGGCAGCAATGCAGGTGGTGGGCGACCCCACGGGCATTTTCATGGCGCACATTCAGCAGCATCAGCAGGCGCTGGCAGCCAAGGGGGCGCAGATGGCCCCTGGTGGCGCGCAGGGGGTTCCCGGAGGTGCAGGCCCCGGCGTTGCAGGTACGCCGCGCCCTGGCGCGCAGCCGGCAGGCCCGCGCGGTGTCGCGCAACAGCCGCCCGGCGCCGTGCGGCCGGGACAAATGAGTGATCCTGCACGTATGCCGGCTGGACATGCGTGACGATTGACATACACTTCGCAACATCACCAACCGAGTGGCACCCGCAAGGTGCTGTTCGCATAGCCCCCGTTATGGGCTGAAGGAAGCTGAGATGCCGGACATTGACCCCACGGACCCCGACGAACTGTTGGACGACGACCCGCCTCAGGATGATGATCCTCCTCAGGATGATGATCCCCCTCAGGACGACGATCCTCCCCAGGACGACGACCCGCCTCAAGACCCGGACCCCGAGCCACAGCAACGACAATCGCGCGCGCAGGCGCGGATTCAACGGCAGCAGGCCGAGCTACGCGAGATTCGCGAGCGCGACCGGCGAAATGCCGAAGAACTCGCCCAATTGCGAGCGCAGATGCAGACGCTGACGCAGACGCAGACGCAAGCGCAGCAAGCTGAAATGCTTGCGCGCATGGAACCTGAGCAACGTCGTGAATACGAGTTGAACCAGCGTTTCCAGAACATGCAGACGCGCTTGCAACAGCAAGAGTGGTCGATGCAGGAGCAGATGGATCGAACGAATTGGGTGTCGAAGACGACAACCGATCCGGTTGCCAAGAAATACGCGGAGCGAGTCGAAGCGCGTCTCTTGGAAATGCGCCGTGCAGGTCAAACTGCGCCGCGCGAGATGATCTATCACTTGCTGCTTGGGCAGGACATCGCAGCGAAGGGACCGAAAGCCGCAGCCAGTGCGAAAGCAGGGGCTGCACGTCGAGCCGCTTCAGCCAATGGCGATCCGCCGCGCAGTGCGCGCAGTGCAGTCTCGGGAGGGCGACAACGCCCGGACCCCGATTCGATCGAGGCTTTGGAGGAACGGCTCGGCAATCAAATCATTTGATTGACCGGAGCAATTCGTGACTACCAACAACGCATCGAACTTTGCCGCAGACGTAGGCAAGTACATTCAGAAAAAGACTTTGCAGTTGACGCAACTGCAAATCGTCCTTTCCCAGTTCGGCGAGAAGACGAAGCTGCCCAACGGCATGGGCACGACGTACAACGCCTTCCGCTACGAGCGCGTGCCGCTTCCGTACACGACCCTGGCCGAAGGCATCCCGCCCGCCGGCCAGACGATGACCATCACGCAAGTGACTGGCTCCGTGGCGCAGTGGGGCGACTTGATCCGCGTCACCGACGTGGCTGAACTGACGATCTTCCATCCCGTGTTCAAGAAGGCGATCGAACTCGTCGGCTTGGCTGTGACGGAAACGATCGAGCGCAACACGTTCAACGCCGTCATGGGCGGCACCCAGGTGAACTACGTGGGCGCAGTCGGTAGCCGTGCTGCACTCTCGGGCGGCTCCGTGCTGACCCCGCACGAACTCAATCGCGCGATCGGTGCACTCAACACGCTGGGCGCGCGTCACTACGCTTCGACTTCGGAAACGGACGAGAAGATGAAGGTGGCGAGCGGCGCGAAGGGCATCAGCATGGCGAACCAGCCTCACTACGTGGCTGTGATTCACCCGTTGGTCGAAACCGATCTGCGGGAGAACAGCACCGTGGTGACGGCCTGGAGCTACAGCGACGTGCAGAAGCTGTACAACAGCGAAATCGGTCAGTGGTCGCAGGTTCGGTTCACGCGGTCGAACATGGTGCCCTACTACACCGGCTATGCACTGGTGACAGGCACCCCGAGCACTTCGGGCGGCACGCTGGCGTCGGGCACCTATTACATTCGGGTGACCGGTCAACTGAACAGCAACGGCTACGAGTCGTATGTTGCGCAGGTGTCCACCGGCCTGAGTGTGACGGGTCCGACCGGCTCCATCAGCGTCACGGTGCCGAACGTGCCCGGCTACACGTTCAACGTGTATATCGGGACCACGACCACGCCCGTGAACCTTGGTGCTTCCGCCAGCGGCCCGACGACTGGCCCCCTGGCCGGACAAGCAACCCAGCTTGCCCCAGGCTCCACGGCGGTGATCACTGCGCTGGGTGTCGCACAGGTGCCGCCCGCAGCGCCGGCCACCGGGGTGACGGTCTATCCGACGTTCATCTTCGGCAAGGAAGCGTTCGTGCAGCTTGAGTTGGATGGTCTGAAGACCTACTACCTCGACAAGGCGGACAAGTCTGACCCGAACAATCAGACTCGGGTGGTGTCGTGGAAGGTCTTCTACGGGACGATGATCATGAACAACAACTTCTTCATGCGCATCGAATCGTCGTCTGCCTTCACCGCGACCTTCGGCTAATCACTGATACAGGGAAGTCATTGGCACAAGACTTCGGCGGGGTATAGCCCCACCACAAAATCTAGTGCTCGCCGGGGGTGGTGCCCCCGATTCATTTCTAGGAGCCTTCCATGTCCAATGACGATCTTGACAATGCCATGGGTGAAGCGATGGGCGAGATGCCTGCTGATCCCGGTATTCCGAACACCCCGATCGACGCGCTACCTTCTGAAACCGCGCCCGAGCCGAAAAAGCGGGGTCGCTCGAAAAAGGAACTGCGCACGCCGCCGATCGTTGCACCGAAAGTCGAAGACATCACGCCCGAGCCTCAGTTGTCGTACGAGATGCTGAAGATGCAGGCGAAGATCGACGCGCTTCAGGAACTGCTGATCGAGCAACGCGAACTCGGCACCAAGGTCATGAAAGCCGAAGTCAAGGCGCGCGTCGTCGAAGCCGAAACAGACAAGGTGGACTTCCGCGTGAACTTGCCCGTGCAGGCCGCCGACATCAAGATCGACGGTCGGGCCTACTACCACGGGCATACGTATCGCGTCGGGCGCAAGCAGGCCATCACCATGCAGGACATCCAGTTCAACGCATGGAAGCACGACGAACAGGTGCAAGGTCAGCGTGCGCACGCCGCCGGTATTCGCACGAAGGCGATCACGATTGACGGTGCGACTGGCAATCAGTCTGGCATCATGTCGTTTTAACCTGAAAGGCACCCATGTCCGAAGCAACCAAAGCTGCACCCGGCTATCTCTTCCAACTTACCTGCGATTGCGGCAACGGCAAGAATATCGTCGTCAGTTTCAACCCGAATTTCGATGACGATCTTGCCGCGCTCAATGCGCGGGTCGATCTGGTGAATGCGATCTTCGATCGGCAGCGTGCGAAGCACGAAGCCCCTCTGTTGGAGGAAAAGATCGAAGGGACCAAGCAACAGATCGAGGCGTTCGAAGCCGAGTTGGAGGCGTACGTCGCAACCCACGCGGAGCCGTCGCGGGCCGGCCAGAAGGGGCCGAAGATTCTCGACCAAGGGTTGGTTGACAATCTGAAACTGAAGATCAAGCACGCGCAGGTGGCGCTTGCGCGCGGCGAAATCACGTATATGGAGACGCTCGAACGAGCGAAGTGACATGCTCACAGCCGCGCAGTTGATCAAGTACGCGCTTCAAATCGCGAAGGCACCGCTTTTCACGACCCAGGCAGAAGACTTGCTCAACGCGCGGCTCTCCACCATCGCACGTCGTTTCGACATTGATGTGTTGAAGACCTTCACGACCATCAATCTCCAAGCGGGAGTGCAGAAGTACCTGCTGCCGACCGACTATGTTCGGGGGCTCGCAGCCTACTATTACATCGGCGGGCTGCCGCAGACCATCAGCCAGATCGACCTCAACGATTTCAATCAGTTGAACGTCGGCAACCTCGCGATGAGTTATCCGACGATGTATGCGACGGACCCGAGCACGGCCGGCGGGCAGGTGCCGTACATCTACTTCTATCCGATGCCGAACGTGCCCACGCCGCTGACGCTGCGGTACGCGAGCCAGCCGCCCGACATTGCGAGCCCTTCGACCTCTTCTGTCGTGCCTTGGTTCCCTGATTCGATGGTGCTGCTGAACCTGCTCGCGGCCGATCTGATGGCGATCACTGACGATACGCGCCTGGGCGACTTTTCGGCCATGGCGAGCGCGCAGTTCGAAGCATTTCTCAAGATGCAAGGCGACAAGGAAGGCTACGCCGAGACGGTCAAGAAAGGCAATTCGTTCCGCACCAATCGAGCGAAACTGCCGCCTTCGAAGATCACGGGGTTCTAGCCATGGGCATGCGCAACCCGCAGGTCTATAGCTGGTTGCCGGCGGGCCTGTCGGACAATCGCGAGTCCTTGACGAACACGATCGGGGACTGCCGCGTCGTCAAGAATCTGATTCACGATCCGACTTCCAAGGGAGTGCTTGCACCGCGCCCGGCCAGCGTGCTGTTGACCAGCTTCGCCGGCTTCACGACGCCGGGCGTCGTCAGCGGGCTCTATACGATCGGCTCGCGCGTCTACGGGCTTATCGCCTCGGGTCGCAATGCAGGCAAGGATGAGCCGTTTTGCTACGACACGGCGACAAGCAGCTTCGTCACGATCAGCGGTATCACGAGCGCCAATTCGCCGAACACGCCTGCCACCACAGGTAACTGGGTGCCGCCCACTTTCGCACTTGTCGGTTCGAAGCTGATGGTGACGCATCCCGGCTTCGTGGGCGGGACGAATTACTTCGGGTGGTTCGACTTGACGAACCCGGCGGCACCGGCCTGGAGTGCAGGCAACATCACGGGGGCGCTGCCTGCTTTCACATCGACGCCGACGTGCGTCGCGCAGTTCAATTCGCGCGCATGGTATGGCTTCGCCAATGGCGTGGTGGTCTTCAGTGACATCCTGGCGCCGACCGTCTGCACGCACGCCGACCAGTTCCTGAACCCGGGCGCGACTGACGCGGTGATCGGGTTCGCGCCGCAGCCGATCACGACAGGCACGCAAGGCATCTTGAGTGCGCTGCTGATCTTCAAGGCATCGTCGATCTGGCAAGTCACGGGCGACTACGCGAATACGAATTTCCCGCTCGCGATGAACAACCTGACCTCCTCGGTGGGGTCATTGAGCGAGCGCAGCATCACGGCAACGCCGAGCGGTACGTTCTTTCTCGCGAACGACGGCATCCGTACCGTCACGTTGCAAGGCACAGTGAGCGAGCCGCAGAAGGATGTCATTTTCCCCTTCTACAACGTGAATCCGGCCAGCCGCGCGAGTGCAGACTATGCGGCCGACGTGTACCGGATCAGCGTCACGAGCGTGAACAACCAAGGCACGCTCGGCAAGTTCGACTACTGGTTTTCGCTGCGCTTCAATCGATGGACCGGACCTCACGACTTCAGCTATGACGAGGTGGTCGCTTTCGGCAATACCTTCGTGCTGGCGTCGAACGATTATCCGGCGATGCTCTGGACCTCGAACCCGTTTCCGAGCAGTGCGGACACGTTCATCGAGCACGGCGCGCAGATGACGGTTGACTTGACCACGACGGTGATCAATCCTGAGCCGCAGATGGCGGAAAAGGCAGCCATCGAGATGGAGGTCAACTTCATCCCCTCGGCGCAGACGTACAACGTGCAGGTGCTGGATGCGAGCGGCAACCCGATCAATTCGACGACCCTTGTGAGCAGCGTAGCGCCGCACACGTGGGGCACCGGTACATGGGGTGGAGGGTGGGTATGGGCGCCGGCTCCGTACAATCTGGAGACATCGCCCCTCAACTTCGATGAGCCCATCGTGTTCAAGCAGTGCGTCATGCGCTTCACCGGATCGAGCGCGCTCTATCTGCGCTTCGGGCACTTCAGCTTCCGCTATGAAGGGCTGGGTTACACGGGAGCCGACACATGATCGTCAATCCGCTTCCCGATAACATCGTCAACGGCGACCCGATTGATGCAACGCCAGTCATGGCGAACTTCAATCAACTGCGCAACAACGTCAATTCGAACGCCGCCGACCTCAACGCGCAGAACACTTTCACGCAGCCTCAAAACGGCGTGAACGCGATCAGCGCCGCGCAGTTCGTCACCCTGTCGCAGGTGCAGGCCCTGCTGCTTGGCGCCCTGCCGATCGGAGCGATGATCGACTACGCCGCCGGCAGCGTGCCATCGGGTTACCTGCTTTGTGATGGCAGCGCGGTCAGCCGAACGACCTATGCGCTGCTGTTCAATGTCATTGGCACGACGTGGGGCAACGGCGACGGCGTGACGACGTTCAATGTGCCTGACTTCCGCCGTGCGGTCGCGGTCGGCTCGGGCGGCGCCGGTACGGGCGTGCTGGGCAACGCAGTGGGGAATGCCGGCGGCGCGGAGACGCACGTGATCAGCGGCACCGAATTGCCGGTCCACAATCACGGGTACAGCGACCCCGGTCATAACCATGCACACAGCGACCCCGGTCACGGGCATTCCGTGGCCGATCCCGGCCACGGGCATTCGATCAGCGACCCCGGCCATGCGCATACGTACACGAGCGTCGGCGGTGCAGGCACGGCGCAGGCGGGCATCAACTGGAACGTGTCGGGCGCAGCGGCGGCGACGACGGTGAATGGCACGGGCATCGGCATCAACGGCGCGCTGACCGGCATCGGCATTTATGCGAACACCACCGGCATCACGAACGTCGCCGCAGGCATCGGTATCACGATTTCGAATGCCGGCAGCAGCGCGGCAATGACGCTCATGCAGCCGTCGCGCGTCGTCACGAAGATGATCAGGACCGGGCTATGAGTCTCACACTGCCAAACAACATCGTCAACGGGCAGGTGATCGACGCAACACCTGTCATGGGCAACTTCAATGCCCTGGCGAACGCCATGCCGGCGGGCGGGGCGAATGCGGCGGCGGCCGGCGCAAACAGTGACATCACCTCTTTGAGCGGCTTGACGACGCCGTTGAGCACTGCACAGGGGGGCACAGGCGCCAATCTGGCAACAACGCCATTGCCGGTTGCGCAAGGAGGCACGGGCGACAACGGCTCGGCGTGGACGACAGTTGCGGCGGGCACGCCCACTCCGAGCAGCGGAGCATTTGGAGCAGGCGCGACAAGCAGCGTGCGCTACAAGCGAATGGGGAAGACGGTCTGGTTTCAGATCACGGCGACGGTTCCGCTTGTAGGCACCGGCACGGGGGCCATGACTGTAGGAAGCCTTCCTTTCACATTCGCGGGAGGCAACACTCAAATGGTGGCGGGACGAGAGAACGCGCTTAACGGCAAGGCGTGTATCGGTATTGGTACCCAATCGAGTGCATCGATCACTATCGCTTATTACGACAACAGCGCGACGCCCGGTGCGAATGCCACGGCAATCACAGTCGGCGGAGTCGCGGAAACTACATGAAAGCACACGCAACGTAGGGAAATGCTGCAATGCATAAAATTCGTCAGACCCGTCCTACAGCGCCGAACATCCCGGCGCCGAAGAAGCCGCCCCGCGTGTCGTCGGCCAGAAGTAGTAAGGGAATGTCTCCTACACGCACGGCAGGAATCAAACTGCCGACAATTCCCCAGCATCGCGAAAAACTCGCGACGCTCGCTCCCGCCGGGAGCAAAAAGGGGAAATGATGAACGCCCATCTCGCTCTTGAACTCGTCGCAGTTGGTGGAGTAACCATCGCGATAGAATATGTAATCCGACGTTACCTCCGAAAACGCCACCATCATGCAGAAACCGGACGGACTTGACTATTCGCTCATCTCGTCCGTAGGGCTGATGGGTGCGCTTATCGGCCTGGGTCAACTACTCAATTCAACTGAACCCCTGACATGGCGCGCTGCCTTCGGGCGCGCGCTGTGCTCTGCGGGCATCGCCGCCAGTGCACCCATCGCGCTGTTGTGGTTTCCGGCCATGCCGACGATCGCGCAGTTTGCACTGGCGGCACTTGTCGCTTCGCTGGGCACTTCAGGCATTGCATTGCTCGTTCAACGATTCACAGGAGTGAAAAGCGAATGACCTCCGCCTACCAACCCCCAAGCCCGAACACGGCGTACAGCTTCGCGGCGGTCACTCCCAGCGACTCCAGCAATCAGCCCGTGCCTTTTCGCGCTTTGTGGATCGGCACTGCCGGCACCGTCACCATTGTCGGCCTGGATGGCACCGTGGCGCTCTTCAACGCGCCGCAGGGGCCGCTGCCTGTTGCCGGCATTCGTGTGAATGCCACAGGCACCACAGCCAGTCAGATCGTGGCGTTGAACTGAAATGAGCATGCTCGGCGTCGGCATCTCACCCTGCTTGCCCATCCTCGGGCCAAGCGGGCCGCTGCCGGCGCCGTCGCTCAGTGCCGCGCTTGTGAACTGGCGCAAGGGCGGCACCTACGGGCGGCCGGTCCTTGTCCACGGTGACTCGACGGTTGCGCCACCGGCTCCTCCCTGGGGAGGCATGGCGAGCAAGCTGAATGCGTTCTACAACACGCCCGGTGGCTTGCTCGACAGTGTTTCGCTTCAGGACGGCGGCGAGATTGGACAGACGCTCGCGAACGTCATGAATGGCACGGCGGCGTACAACATCACCTGGGTCAATGCGCAGACGTTCGACCTCTTGATTGCGCGCTGGGGCATCAACGACGTGCGCACGGGCACCACGAACTTGAGTCAGTTGACGACGCTCCTGACGAACTACGTCAACGCAGTGCTGGCTGCCAAGCCCAACGCCTGCATCATCCTCGTCACCCCGAATTCGTTCCTGCTCGACGATCCGACCTCTTCGGGCTATGTGGTGCCGCTCGCGTCGGCACAGGCGTACACCGATATCCTTTGGGGCGCCTACGATGCGGTCAAGAATCTCTGGCCGAACAACGTCGTGGTCTACGATTCGCAGACCCTGGTGTACGGTCGCACGTGCAGGCTCAGCGTCAACAACCCGTTGATGCAGGACATCATCCACCCGGTGTCGGCCGCAGCGCCTACGCCGGACGGTTACTCGGCGCAGAACCTGGGTGTAGCGACGCTGATGCAGCCGCGCGGCTGGCCTGCGACGCAGGTTTATGCGACGGACCCGTTCCTGCCCGAGACGATGCTCGGGCTCAACGGCAACGCGCTGACCGACTATCGCGGGCGCCACACGCTCACGCAGAGCCCGGCAGGCGTCACCGCCTCGGGCGGCTGGCTGAATTTCAGCGGCGGTGCAGCACTCAAGGTGCTCGACAACTTGACCGATTTCATGGCGGGCATTTGGAATGGCTCTACGCAGTTCGATGCCAAGCTGACGATCGATCTCCAGTTGATTCCCGACGCGGCGCATTCGCAGCCGAACGGCATGATTGAATTGCTGTGCGGCACCGGGTTGAAAATCGGCAATGACTCGGATGCGAACAACAACAATGCGCAGGTTTCCGGGTTCGGTGCAACGATCCTTTCGAGCGACACAATTCCCAAGGGAGTGCGGACCGACTACTCGTTTGAATTCGGGCGCAACAAATACAGCACCTATAAAAATGGGGTGCAAACGAATTTGGCTTATAGCAACGCCGACTTCAATACCAATGCCGGCACGCTATGGATCGGTCAAGAGAATTCGGGCTGGGCAGCCGTGGTTTACTACGGCTTGATGCGTTTGCGTTGGACGAATGAATTGCGCTACAACCACGCACCGACGATCGCGACCTATCCGAATGGATGGCAAACTACGTAACCGGCTTTTACCAGCGCCGGCCTTGCCGGCATTTCGCACCAACCTTCAGGAGCCTACTCATGAACGACTACCAAGCCTCGCAAGAACTTCTCGACTACATCAAGCCGACTGAACGGCTGATGCACATGCCGTATTACGACGAGGCCGGGTATTTGACTTGGGGCTATGGGCACAAGTATTCGCCGCCGGAAGTGATCCCGGTTTTCGTGACGACGGCGGCAGCCGACAACATCCTCGCGTCGGATGTGAATCTCGCCGGCAGCGTGGTGCGGCACAACGTCACGGTGCAGTTGACGCAGGATCAATTCGACGGATTGACCGACTACGTTTACAACCTGGGCGAAACCGCGTTCAAGCGCAGTCACATGCTGCAATTGATCAATGCCGGCGACTTCGAAGGCGCGGCCGACGAGTGCAGGAATGCGGATCACGCTCATGTGAACGGACAGCTTGTGGTGCTGGCCGGGCTGAAGGCACGTCGCGAGTGGGATGCGCAGAAGATCGAGAGCGTGCCGGCGATGACGCCCACCTACGTGCCGCCGGCTGAAGGCGAGACGGCGGTGTATGTGCCGCCTACGCCGGACCCCGTGGTGCCGTTTCCAGTGCTTGACCCTGCTACCCTGCCGCCCCCGCCCGCAGAAGCGCCTGCGGCCCCGGTGTGGGGCGGCGGCGGGGTGTTTGGCGGTGGAGGTGCCAGCGGCACGTTCGAAGCCGCTCCTGCGGACCCTCCTGCACCGGCTCCGGTCGAATCCCCTGCACCTGCGGAGTCCCCGGCGCCTGCACCGGCAGACCCATCGTGAAGCCCTGGTACATCGAGGCGCTGGCCGTCGCTGTTGTCAGCGTCTTGATGATCCTCAGTTTTCTGAGGTGAAATAATGGAAGTCGAACACGTTTTTTGTGACGGCGTTTATTGCAAACGCTGTTTTTTCGAAAGAGGAGAAAAAGATGTTCAGCATGCCCATACTTTTGCCCATCTCTCCG
>Ga0335069_10001158_pt1 | contig 42532 bp, 42 predicted proteins | sample Lox_Sample_11_FD_206714 | JGI IMG/M metagenome (GOLD analysis project Ga0335069, IMG submission 206714) | Soil microbial communities from Loxahatchee National Wildlife Refuge, Florida, United States - Lox_Sample_1.1 | ecosystem: Environmental > Terrestrial > Soil > Wetlands | place: USA...
TCCTGAGCCGGCCGTTGGCCGAACTCCACGATTCCAGGACGTAGAGCGTCGCAAGGTTGGGATCGTAGGTGAGCGCCGGATTCATCGAGAACCCGCCGCTATCGTCCTGCAACAGGGTGAAAAGCCCGGAGCCGCCCGCGTACAGGTTCGCCTTGTCGAAGGCGTAGAGGTTCGCGAACTCGTAAAAATTGCCCTCGATTGTGAAGATATTTATCCCGACGACGATCCAGTTCTTGTTGAACCCGAGTATCGGAAAGTCGCCCCAGAAATTGCCGGTCGAGTCGATCGGGACCCGGTAGAGGTCCCAGCCCGCGGTCGGGTCGCTGTTATGCGAGACGCCGATCAGGATCGCCGAGGCGACGGTCTCCGGGTCGCCCGCAGTGATGATAATCCATCGCTGGCCGTACGGGTCGTATATCACGCGCGGATCGGTGACGGTGCCGACGCCGAGGCTGGGCCAGAAGTTGAGCAGGCTGACCGTGCTTATCAGCGTTCCCGCGCGGGTCTGAATTTCAATCTGGCTGTTGAGCGCCAACACCAGATGGGCCGGCCCGACGGCGCCGTCGGTGTCGGGCGGAATCGCGGTGTCGTTGTCGCCGACTCCCGGAAAGCCAATCAGCACGGGATCCTGTTGTTCGCGGCCCTTCGGGACTTTTCGTTGCTGCGGCCGACGCAAACCGTCGGAAGACCGATCTCTCGCGGAGGCAGGATCCTGCGGGGAAGGATTTCTCATCGCGCGCGGTGTTGAATTGCGGCGCGCCGGCGCGAAGACGCCGTTGGCCTGGTCGCGGGCGAGCGCGATGAAGTTTATGGTTGTGTGCGCCGCGGCATGGTCGGACCGTCCCGCGATTCGTCGCATGAGCGGGCGCCCGCGTCTATCCGCAGATTTAAGAAGCGCCGCAGGCGCGTTCCATCCGGCAGGTCCTTGAGACGCGCTGACTGTGCGTGACGCCCGCTGCGCCGCGCCTGGTGCGCTGGTCGTTGGAATGACCGCGGGGATTGTTGGGGGGCTCGCCGCGGCCAATGGCCGGGCGACAACGAGAGCCATCCATCCCGTGATCAGCAAAAACCGTCAGCCGCGCAGCGGTCGCCGACCGCTTGCGGATGGGGTTTGACAAACGCCCTCCCCTTCCCTTCAGGCCCTCGTTGCCGCCTCGGCTCAGCCGGGTCGGATCTCTTCGATCGCCCGCCTCCCCCTGCACTCCCGTGCGGCAACCGCCCCGCCGAAAATCAGACCTGTTGCCCCCGCTTTCCGTCGGCCCCGCTCTCCGTCGCCCGCCCTCGATCGCTCGCCCTCAATCGCACCACTCGCCCACCACTCGCCCAATCGCCTTACTCCCAGTGGCCCCACCCCTTCTAGCTGGCTCCGCTTGTCGCTCGAACTCCCGTCGCCCCACCCCGCCGATCTTGCGGCCCCGCTATCTCATTCGAGGAGCGCGGATTCGAGGAGCGCGGCGCCGCCGGCGCCGCCTGAAATCCTTGCCAGATGCTGTTGAGCAAGAGACGCGCCGCTGAAAAAAAGCCCCATAAACCCAGCGCCCTCGGAAGAGTGGTGACAAAAAAATGGCGGTAGGCGCAGACACCGCGATGTACCATCCCGATGCTTCGCCGACCGCCATGGGACGGCCCGGAAAGTTAGGCCAGTGCCCTCATACTCGATTTCGGTTGAGCAGTCCGCGCGCGATAACCAGAGACTGAATTTCGCTGGTTCCCTCGCCAATGATCATCAGCGGCGCGTCGCGATAGAAGCGCTCGACCGGAAACTCGGCCGTGTAGCCATACCCGCCCAACACGCGCATCGCGTCCAGGGAGACCTTGACGCACGCTTCCGAGGCAAAGAGCTTGGCCATCCCCGCCTCGACGTCGCATCGCTCGCCCGCGTCTTTCTTCTCGGCCGCACTCTGCACCATAAGGCGCGCCGCCTCGACCCGGGTCCCCATGTCCGCGAGGAGCAGTTGGACCGCCTGATGTTCGCAGATAGGCTTGCCGAAGGTGGTGCGCTGCTGCGCGTAGCGGATAGCGTTCTCGAACGCCGCTTGTCCGACTCCGACCGCGCGCGCCGCGACGTTGATTCGTCCGACCTCAAGCGCGCTCATCACCTGCTTGAAGCCCTGGCCCTCCCGGCCGCCGATAAGATTGCCGGCCGGGACTTCGAGCTCCTCGAACAGCACTTCGCAGGTATCGACGCCCTTGTAGCCGAGCTTCTTGATATTGCGGCTGACGGTCGGCCCGTGCTCGTTCTTCTCGACCGCGAACATGCTGATCCCGGCGTAGGCCGGTTTGGCCTTGGGATCGGTCTTGGCCGCAACGGCGAGCATCGTGCCGTGTCGGGCGTTGGTGATGAACATCTTGCTGCCCTTGAGCACGTAGTTGTCGCCGTTGCGTACCGCGGAGGTGCGGATCGATTGAACGTCGCTGCCGGCGTGGGGCTCGGTGAGCGCGAGTCCGCCGCGCTTTTCGCCCGCCGCCATTGCGGGCAGGAAGCGTTTGCGCTGCTCTTCGGTGCCGTGATGCGTGATGACGTAGGCCATGATTAGATGGCTGTTGATCACGCCGGCGAGGCTCATCCATCCCCGCGACAGCTCGGCCATCAGGCGCGCGTAGCTCGCAAAGCTCAGTCCCAGACCGCCGTACTCGACCGGGATGGTGGCGCCGAAAAGCCCGAGCTCGCGCATCGTGGCGACAAGCGCATGCGGGTATTCGTCGGCGTGCTCCAGCTCGGAGGCGGCCGGAATAACGTCGCGGTCAACGAAGCGGCGCACCGCCTCGATTACATCCTGGTCCATCGTCCCTGCCATTGCGGTTCCCCTGGTCGATCGAACGAATCGATGTATCTTTGCGGACGCGATACGTCCGTCGCGGCGAGACTAACAGAACGAATCAGGCGGCCGCCAACACGCAAGGGAATCGCCCTTGCGACGTCGGAAGCGCCGCCAGAGAGAGGGACGAAGCGCGGGAAGCGTCAGAAAGCGGCCCGGAGCGACACTGATTTGGCGGCGATCGCGGTCGGCGGCGTCGCGACGGCTGCAACCGCCCTAACCGAATCGGCCGGCGAAAGCAGATGTGTGCGCAGCGCGAGGACCGCCATAAATGCCGACAACAGCAGGAAAAAGAGCATGACCGAGCCGGGTTCGATCTCGTCCGCGCGCATCCGCGCAGCTAAGGCCGCGGTCTGCGATTGAGGCTTAGATTGAGGCTTGGATTGAGGCTTGGAAGGGTTGAATTGATGCGCCACGAGTCTCACGCAAAAAGAGATCAGCAAATCGCATACCGTTTGGCGACGTCTTTTCCGAATCGCGCGCCCTCTGTCTAATTCCGCCCTAGGGAAGCGCGCGCCCCGACCCGTTCCGATGCGGCGTTGCGTCGATGCGTCAACCTCCTGGCTTGCGTCCACTCGGCCGCAAGCTCGCGGGAGGGCGCTTCGCCCTTGCGCGTGTGGCCGGGGTGTTGGTAGACTAAATGTCAGATTGACGCAAAGTCCGGGAATTAAAATAATCTTCAAGCGGCCGCAACAATTCTGGCCGTCCCCGAGATACCCGCATCGCGCGTCCACGTGAGGTCCCGACCGATGACGCCTGAAATGCAGTCCGCTATCGTTGCCGCCGCCGATACCGCCGCCGCGCGGCTCCATCGCAAGCTCGCCGCCCTCGGGCAGGACGGCTACGAGCTCGCCGCCTGCGAGCGCTATGCCGCGCAGATCGACGAGATCAACCGGCTCAAGGCCGAGCGCGGCGCGGTGGTGCTCGCGCACAACTACCAGCGTCCCGAGATCTTCGAGGTCGCCGACTTTATCGGCGATTCGCTGGAACTGGCGTACAAGGCACGCGAGGTACGTGACGCCGGGATCATCGTGTTCTGCGGCGTCCACTTCATGGCTGAAACCGCCAAGATCTTCAATCCCGAACGAACCGTGCTGCTGCCGGACATGCGGGCCGGATGTTCGCTGGCGGAGAGTGTAACCGCCGAGGCTCTTGCCGAACGCAAGGCGGAGCTGCGCGAAATCTATCCCGACCTCAAAGTCGTCTCCTACGTCAACTGCACGGCCGACGTGAAGGCAGAATCCGACGCCTGCTGCACGTCGGCCAATGCGCTCAAGGTGGTCGAGGCGATCGACTCGGAGCACGTGCTGTTTGTGCCCGACCAAAACCTGGCCAACTACGTGCAGAGTCAGAGCCGCAAGAAGATCATCTCATGGGACGGCAATTGCTACGTGCACCATCAAATCACCGCCGAGGAAGTCGACCGGGTAAAGCGCGCGGTCCCCGGAATCAAGGTGCTGGCCCATCCCGAATGCCGCTCCGACGTCCTGCGCCTGGCCGACGCGGTGCTGTCGACCAGCGCGATGGTCCGGTACGCGCAAGGCAGCGAGGCGGACAAGTTCCTGATCGTGACCGAGTGCGGGCTTTCCGACCGTCTGCTGATGGAAATTCCCGGCAAGCACTTTTACAAGGCGTGCAAGCTCTGCCGCTACATGAAGATGATCACGCTCGGCGGTACGCTGGATTCGCTGCGCTACCTGCGCTTCGAGATCGAACTGTCCGATGAGGTGCGCGAGGGCGCGCGCCGCGCGCTCGAGCGAATGCTGGAATTGGGCGCCTAAGCCCACGCCCTGCCTCTTTAACCGGGGCCGCCCGGTTACGAGCCGGTTAAACGCCGACTTTTGAACGACTTATGATCCGGCGGATATACTTGCGCCGGTGAACTCAGAATCTAGGGCACCGATCGGGAAGACAGACTCGGGGAAGACCGACTCGGAGAAGACCGGCTCGGGACCGGCGGACCAGGCCGGCGGCCGCGCCGCCGCGCGAAGCGACCGCGCCGCACGGCCAAAGGTCGCGGTCGACACGGTGCTCTTCGCCGTCGAGGGTGGCCGGCTCAAGACCTATCTCGTGCAGTTGCGCCGCGGCGCCGGGCGCGGACGATGGGCTTTCGCCGGCGGACTGGTGCGGATGGGCGAGATGCTGGATGAGGCGGCGCGGCGCGAGCTTTTTGCCTCGACCGGAATTCACGAGGCGTACCTGGAGCAGCTCTTCACCTTCGGCGACCCCTCACGCGACCCGCGCGCCCATGTCGTTTCGGTCGCCTACATGGCGTTAATCGCCGACCCGCGCAGCGCGGCGGCGCCGGGTGGCAAGTATCTCGACGGGCGCTGGTTCGAGGTTTCGGCCCTGCCCGCGCTTGCGTATGATCACCAGCAGATGGCGGAATACGCGCTCGGGCGGCTCAAGGCCAAGCTCGAGTACACCAATATCGCGTGTAACTTGCTGCCGGAAACCTTCACTTTCGCCGAACTGGAGGCGTTGTACGCGATGATCCTGAAGCGGCCCATCGACCGGCGCAATTTTCGCCGGCGAATTCTCTCGATGGGCATCCTGCGCCGGCTGCCGGCCACGCGCCGCGGCCCGCATCGCCCGGCCGCCCTCTACAGCTTCGCCCGGCGCGACCCGCAAGTCGTGGAAATGCTATAATTATCGAGCGAGTGAGCATCATGCCCAGCAGGACCAAAAATGAGATCCGCGGCGCCCAGCGTGGCCGCGCACGGAACCGAAGATGGATATTCGCGGCGATCGCCGCCGTCGCGATCGTTGCGGTCGGCGTGGGCGCATGGACGATGCGCTCGGCGGCCGATTCGGCAACCGCCACCAACGTCAAGGGCGAGCGCCCGACGCTCGATCCCGCACGCTTTTTCGGCGTCGTGCGCGAGGCCTACGAAGTCGCACAGAAAAATCCCGCGCTGCTGGCGCAGCTTCATTGCTACTGCGGATGCGACAAGGAAGTCGGCCATCGGAACCTGCTCGACTGTTATCGCGACGAGCACGGCGCGCATTGCCCGATCTGCACCGGCGAAGCGGTGGAGGCGGCCAAGCTCGCCGACGAAGGATTGCCGGTCGAACAGATTCGCCGCGTGCTGCGCGACCATTACGCGCAAGGGAATTGACGCTTGGCGGTACTGGTTTCGGCCTACCTCCAGCGCTTCACCTACGCTGGACTGCTGGCGGTGCTGATCCTGTGCGGGATGGGCCTGCCGCTGCCCGAGGATGTGATCCTGGTGGCGGGCGGCTTCCTGGTGCATCGCGGGGTCATCCAGTATCCGATGACGCTGATAGTCGCGCTGTTCGGAGTGGTTGCGGGCGACAACTGCCTGTTCTTCCTCGGCCGCCGCTTTGGGACCGGACTGGTCGCTTACCTCGGCATTGGACGGCCGCGCTCGCGCCGGCAGATCGATTGGCTGAAAGACTTCATGCGGCGCCACGGCCATCGGGCGATCCTCTACGCGCGATTCGTCGCCGGCTTGCGCGCGCTGGTCTATCTGACCGCCGGATCGCTCGGCGTGAACCCGCTCAGGTTCTTTCTCTACGATCTGACCGGCGCGGTGATTTCGGTGCCGATCATGGTCACGCTCGGTTACCTCTTCGGCAACGAGCTTGAAGCAGTGCTCAGGTACATCGGCGGGTTCGAGAAACTGCTCTGGATATTGGCGCTGCTGTCATGCGCGATCATCGCGATGAGGACGCTGATTTATACGACGCGCGAACACGAGGAAAACCCGACCTAGGCGGCCCTGCGATCCATCCGGGCGCGGGCGCCTGCCGATCGCGGAGCAAGCGCCGTGCTGGCCGGCCTCTTGGACCAAATATGGAATTCCGACTTCCGGCGCTGAATCTCAAGGCCAAGCTGATGGCGTTGATGGTGGTGCTGCTCGGGCTGACACTCGGTGCAGAGCTGCTGGTCAGCCTCAATACGCAGAACCGGATCGTTTCGGCAACCCAGGACAACGTCAAGGAACTCGCGAGCGCGATTCAGATAAGCGTGCAGGAGCTGACCTCGGTCGGCAGCTTCGATCGCGACCGCCTGCAGAACTACGTCAACTCGCTGCACACCAACGGGCTCGAAGTCTCGATCGCATCGACCAAGGACCTGATCATCAACAGTTCCAACCCGGCGCTGATCGGCGAGGCGATCAACCGCGGCGCGGTGCGCAACGTATCGGCGCAGGCCGGCGCGCACGGCGATCCGCTCTCGGTGCCGGCCTTCACCTTCGGCCCCGCCGGCGAGCAGACGGTCTATCTAATCCCGGTCGAAGTCGAGGACCATCTGCTCGGCTACGTGCAGGTGGTCGCAGATTTCGCCGATTTCGCCCGCCCGCTGGAGGAACACCGTATCCATCTGCTGACGGTCGCGCTCGCGATTTTCGCGATCGGACTGGTTTTCTCCTACGTCCTCGCCGACCGCTACGTCGAGCCGATCCACGCGGTCGCGGCCGCCGCGCAGAACATCGCCGCGCGCGGCCTCGAACCGGTTCCCGAGGCGCATCGGCGCGACGAGATCGGACTGCTTACGCGCAGTTTCAACGAGATGGTTGACCAGTTGCGGCGCGCGCGCGAGCGCGAGGCCGAGCTCAACCGGCTCGAGCGCTTTACCGCGCTGGGCCAGCTCGCCGGCGCGCTCGCACACGAGATCAAGAACCCGCTCAATTTCATCAGCCTCGCGATCGACCAGTTGCGCGCACGCTACGCGCCGCAACTGCAGAACGACCAGGAAAATTATCGGCGCCAGCTCGGAATAATGAAGGACGAAGTCCATCGCCTCTCCGAGCTGATCCAGAGCTTTCTCAACTACGGCCGCCCCATCGAGGTGCATCCCGCGCCCACTGACGTGCGCGCGCTGGTCGGCAACGTCCTGGAGCTTTCCGACTCCAAGCTCAAGAGCCAGTCGATTCGCGCCTCGCTCGAGGGCGCCGGCGCGCCGGTGATTCTCAACGTCGACGCGGAAAAGCTGCACGCCTGCTTTATCAACGTGGTGGCCAACGCAATCCAGGCGATGCCCGAAGGCGGCGAGCTCGGGGTGGCGTTTCGGCGCGACGGCGAAAACGAGGTCATCACCTTCTCCGACACCGGCGCCGGGATCGATCCCGACGTTGCGAGCCATGTCTTCGAGCCCTTTTTCACCACCAAGCGCGAAGGCATCGGCCTCGGCCTCTTTTTCTCGCGCGCGATCGTGGAGCGCCACGGCGGCACTATAAGGATTGGCGCCAACCCGGCCGGACCAGGCGCTATGGTGACTTTCGTCCTGCCGCTCGGCGCCGCGGGGAGACATACATGAGCCAACCGTCGGTTCTGGTGGTTGAGGACAACGACCTCGAGCGGCAGATAACCGTCGAGACGCTGCGCGAGGAAGGCTTCCTGGTCGACGAGGCGCCTAACGGCAAGCGCGCGATGGAGCAGCTTGCGCTCGGCAGCTTCGACGTAGTGCTGACCGACCTGATGATGCCGGGAATGACGGGCGAGGAACTGCTCGCCGCGGTCCGCCAGACCTACCCGGGCAGCCAGGTCGTGCTTTTGACCGCGCACGGCACGATCGAGAGCGCGGTCAAGGCGACCAAGAGCGGCGCCTTCGAGTACCTGACCAAGCCGACCGACCGCGACAAGCTGGTGATGACGGTGGGCAAGGCGGCCGAGTTCGCGAGCCTCGCGCAGGAGAACATCCTGCTGCGCACGCGCCTTGAGGGCAAACTCCAGGTCGAAGGCATCATCGGCCAGCATCCCGCGATCCAGGACGTGATTCGCGTGGTGCGCAAGGTCGCGCCGTCGTACTCGACGGTGCTGATCCAGGGCGAGAGCGGCACCGGCAAGGAAGTGATCGCGCGCGCGATTCACAAGCTCTCGCCGCGCGCGAGCCGCCCGTTCGTGGCGATCAACTGCTCGGCGATACCCGACAGCCTCATCGAAAACGAACTGTTCGGCCACGAGCGCGGAGCCTTCACCGGCGCCAACGAGCGCAAGATCGGGCTTATCGAGAGCGCCGACAAGTCCACGCTCTTTCTCGACGAGATCGCCGACCTCAATATCGCCCTGCAGGCCAAGCTGCTGCGCGTGCTCCAGGAACGCGAGCTGCGCCGCGTCGGCAGCAACGAATCGATCCGGGTCGACGTCCGCCTGGTCGCGGCCACCAACCGCGAGCTGGCCGAAGAGGTCGCCCAGGGACGGTTTCGCGAGGACCTCTACTACCGCATCAACGTCGTCACCATCACTTTGCCGCCGCTGCGCGAACGCCGTTCGGACATCCCGCTGCTGGTCGAAAATGCGCTCAAGCATCGCTTCGCCCACCTGGCGCACGGCCTGGTCAAGGAGATAAGCCGCGAGGCGATGGAGGTGCTGCTCGACTATTCGTGGCCGGGCAACGTGCGCCAGCTCGAATCCGCGATCGAGCGCGCGCTGCTGCTGTGCGAGGGCGACCGCATCGTGCCCAAGGACCTGCCAGCGGAGGTGCTGGCGCGCAAGATGCCGACGCGCGCGCCCGAGCGCTCGCGGGCGGAGCGCTTCGAGATGCCGGCCGAGGGAATCAATTTCGAAAATCTCGAACGCGACCTGATTCTGCAGGCGATGGAGCGTGCGGACTGGGTGATCGCCAAGGCGGCCAAGATGCTCGGCATGAGCTATCGCACGCTGCAATACCGGCTGGACAAGTTCGGAATCAAGAAACCCGACGGGCGCCCGATGCCCGCCGACATCAAGGCGTGAAGGCCGCGCGGCGCTCAGGTCCCCCGCGCTCAGGTCCTCCTCCCTCAGGTCCTGAGCGCGAGCAGCTTCGCCGTCGGCAGGTAAACCCAGCATCGAAGCATCGCGCCGCCCGCGTCCGCAACTTCGAGTTTCTCCCGCGTGTAGAGCCGCGGCACGGCCTCGTAATGATCGAGCACCGCGAGGTCGCGCTCGCCGAGCCCGCTCAGCACCAGCCCCGCGACCTCGGCGCCTGGGCGGCGGACGACATAGAAGTAGCGGCCGCGCAGCCGCTCGTAGCCCCCGAGCAGCGCAGGAGCAGCGGCGACTTCGCGTCCGAGGAGCGACCTGCGATGGGCTGCGTCGAGCAGCGTGCCATACACGAACAGAGCGCCGTCCTCGTCATGCCTGCTCATCCGGGCTTCCTCTCAATCTGCTTGCGCGCGGCGGCGCGAAGCGGTTGCCGCGCTTAGCGGCATCCCTTACGCTCTCGGCGGGGCGGGCCGCGGCTAAATCGATGGGTCAGGCGTTCAAGCGTTTCCTCGCACAACTCGGCGACATCGGTCTGCTGACTCGCGAATGCATCCGCCAGGCGTTCACCCGCCCGTTCGAGGGCGGTCTGCTGATCGAACAACTCGACAGCGTCGGCGTGCGCTCGCTCAACGTCGTCAATCTTACCGCAATCTTCACCGGCATGGTGCTGGCGCTGCAGATGGGACAGTTTCTCGCCCGCTTCGGCGCCAAGATCTATATCAGCCGTATCATGGGGCTGTCTCTGTTCCGCGAGATGGGCCCGGTGTTGACCGCGCTGATGATCGGCGCGCGCGTCGGCGCCGGCATCACCGCGGAACTCGGCAGCATGAAGGTCACCGAGCAGATCGACGCGATGCGGGCGCTCGCGACCAGCCCGGTCAAGAAGCTGGTGGTGCCGCGGGTGCTGGCCACGGTGCTGATGCTGCCCGTGCTGACGATCATCTCGGATGCGATTGGGCTCGTCGGCGGGCTCATAATCGCGGTGACCCAGCTCGGGCTCGGCGCTGGATATTTTTTCACCTCACTGGTGAACAACACGCGGCTGGGCGATCTGACGAGCGGTCTTGGCAAGGCAGTGTTCTTCGGCTACCTGATCGCGATCATCGCATGCAGCAAGGGGCTCGGCGCGACCGGTGGCGCCGACGGCGTGGGGCGCGCCACGACCTCGGCGGTGGTGGCGGCGTCGATCGGCGTGCTGGTGTCGGATTTCTTCCTCACCAAGCTGTTCATGGCGGTCGGATGACGGGTGCTCGTCCCTACATAAGCGTGCGGGGGCTGTCCAAGACCTTCAACGGCAAGGCCGTGCTCCGCGGCGTCGACTTCGACGTTCGCGAGGGCGAGACGCTGGTGGTGCTGGGCGGCAGCGGTCAGGGCAAAAGCGTCATTCTGCGCCATATAAACGGACTGGTCGCGCCGGACGAGGGCGAAGTCTGGATCGACGGGCGCTCGCTCAGTGGGCTCAGTGAAAATCAGCTCTACGACGTCCGCCGCAAGGTGGCGATGGTGTTTCAGCTCGGGGCGCTGTTCGATTCGCAGACCGTATACGGCAATGTCAGCTACCCGCTGCGCGAGCACGCGACGCTTAGCGAGCCGCAGATCGCCGCGCGCGTGGCCGAGCTGCTCGCGATGGTCGATCTGAAGGGCACCGAGCGGCTTTACCCCGCGGAGCTCTCGGGCGGTATGAAGAAGCGCGTGGCGCTCGCCCGCGCGCTCGCGCTCGAGCCGCGCGCCGTGCTCTACGACGAACCGACCACCGGCCTCGATCCGATCGTCACGATGCATATAAACGAGCTGATCCGCAGGATGCAGCGGCAGCTCGGTTTCACCTCGGTGGTGGTGACGCACGATCTCAAGAGCGCATTCACCGTGGGCGACCGCTTCGCGCTGCTCGATAACGGACGGATCCGGTTTAGCGGGACGGCCGAGGAAGCGCGCACGACGCGCGACGAACTGATGCAGGAGTTTCTCAAGGCCGCGTTCTAGAGAATTGGCGCGCGGCCGACTGTCGTGGAATACGCAACGTACGGAGTTTCAAGCCATGGCGGAACAGAGCAGTCATTCCTTGCGGGTGGGAATCGTGATGATCGTCGGGATGGCGATCCTGGCGGCGGCGATCTTTTCGATTGGCGGAGGGCTGCGATGGCTCGCCGGCAGCGAGGAGCTGACGACGCATTTCCAGCGCGTCAACGGTCTGCAGGTCGGCGCGCCGGTTTATCTCTCGGGCGTCAATATCGGTTCGGTCGCGTCGATCCAGTTCCCCCCAGACCGGCGCGCCAACTATGTCGTCGTGCGCATGCGGATCGAAGCCAACGCGGTCGCGCGCGTGCGCATGGACTCGGTGGCCAAAATCGAATCGTTGGGATTGCTCGGCGACAAGTTTCTGCTGCTGACCGCCGGCTCCGCCAACGCTCCGTCGGTCGAGCCTGAAGCGCTGGTCCATAGCCAGGACCCTGTCAACTATGCCGCTTTGCTGCAGGCGCGCGGCACCGGCGACCTGGTCGCCAATGTCCTCGCGATCTCGAACGCGATGCGGCAGTTGCTCGATACGGTCAACCAGGGCAACGGAATTCTCGCCGAACTGATCCGGGGCCCCGCCAATCCGCGGGAAAAGACGCTCACCCTCGCCTCGATCCGGGATACGGTCGATACCCTTCAGCAGCTGAGCGCCAAACTCGACCTCGCGGTCGATCGTATCAACAACGGCGAAGGCGTGCTCGGCGCGATCCTGAGTCCGCGCAACAACGGCAGGCGCATGGTGGCGGACGTAACCGATGCCGCTGCGTCGATGCGCACGGCGGCGGCAAACTTTCAGCAATCATCAACCGAGATGCACGACCTGGTGGAGCGGATGGACCATGCCCGCGGCCTGCTGCCGCAACTAATGCAGGATCAGGAGTACGCAAGCCGCGTAATGCGCAACCTGGACCGCTCTTCGAACGACTTGCGCGACGTGCTCGACAAGATCGACAGCCGCCAGGGCACGCTCGGCCTGCTGGTCAACGATCCATCGCTCTACAACAAAACCACCAACCTGGTGAGCGCGAGCGGATGGGGGTTCTCGCTGTTTCGGGGCGCCTACAGCCTGACACATCCGTTCGGCACGACGGCCTCTCCGAGCTATGCGCCCGTGCTGGCCGCGCCGGGCAGTGACACTCCGGCCTACAGCCCAGCGGACGGCGCAGTGCCGCCAGCGGGCACTGCGCCGCCCGCCACTGGCGCGGCAGGCCCCGCTCCGGCATCCGCGCCGCCGTCGAACTGAAGATCGCGCGCAGGCGTTAGCGGGATCTCGGTTGAATCGGCATCCGGGCTATGGCGCACGCGTCCGGGGCGCGCGCGCCATAGCCCGGTCCGGCATTATGTCCCCGCTCACTTCGCAGGTTCAGGCTTCTTCATCCCCAAGCGCTCATAATACTTCGCCGGCACCTTCGAGCGATCCTTATAGATGATGAAATTGCAGTGCTCCTTGCCGATCTCATGCGCCGGCTCGACCACCACGAACGGCGCGCCGTGGGCCTCGATATCCTGGCGCTCCATCACCGGTTCGTGCGTGCAATAAACGGGGAAGCTGTCGCGTCCATAGGTCAGGAACTGCTTGCCCTTGACGGTTAGAAAAGCGTCGGGCCCTTCGTATTTGCCCTCGAGCACCAGCCGTCCACCGCTCCCGCATGGGCGCATCTGGATGACGACCTTTTCGTCGTCCTCCTCGATGTGCAGAGGCTGCAGATGGCCGCGGAGCCCCGCCGCGAACATCTTGACCCGCGCGCGCAGGTCCTGCGGCATCTTCTCTAGGTTGGGACCCCACCACGCCTTGACGCCCTCGTCCATCGCCTCTTCGAGCGCCTTGTCGCCGAAGCGCCGGCCGACGAAGCTGAGCGTGGCCGAAGTCCAGTTGCGATAAAGGTCGTGCATGCTGAGAAATTCGTTGTACATTCGGCGCGCGAGTTTCTTGGCGCCTTCGCGGTCGCCGCGGTCGATGCTTTCGACCAGGCGGTCAACCGTGAGTTTTTCCATTTCGACGATTTCTTCCCTGCTAAGTAATCGCTCCGCCATCGCTGATGCCTCCCGTAAATCCCGTAATGCCGATCGAACTGATGCGAACCTAGCGCAATTGGCGCCTGCGAGGTAGAAGCGAATCGGCCCGGCGGCGGGCCGATACGAACGCGCCCCCTTTGGCTTGGCAAGTGGAAACGGCGTGCGCTATAGTCCATCCGTTTTGCCCGGCTTTGGGCTGAGGCTCGCTCCGAGGGAACCCCGCAAGAGGCTCCGCCTCCGATTGCGATCGAGGAGGATCGCCCGGATTGAAATCCGGCTTATATGAGTATCTTATTGAGAAGTAGCGGCGCTTATCGTAGGGTGGCGCAAGCCGAGGTCTGAAATAGCCGTGGAAACGTCTTCGCATGATGTTCTTCTGGTCGGTGGCGGCGGCGCCGCGTTGCGCGCCGCGATCGCCGTCTCCGAATCCAACCCCAAGCTGAGCGTCGCGGTGGTCTCCAAGGTTTACCCGATGCGCAGCCATACCGTGTCCGCCGAGGGCGGCGCCGCGGGCGTAATCGCCGAGGACGACTCGTACGACGAGCACGCCTACGACACCATCTCCGGCGGCGACTGGCTGAGCGACCAGGACTGCGTCGAGATTTTTGTCAATGAGTGCCCCAAGGAACTGCTGCGGTTGGAAAACTGGGGATGCCCGTGGAGCCGGCGCGACGACGGCAGGATCGCCGTGCGCCCGTTCGGTGGGATGAAAAAGATGCGCACGTGGTTCGCCGCCGACAAGACCGGCTTCCACATGCTGCACACGCTCTTTCAAACCTCGCTGCGCTACCCGGTCGCGCGCTACGACGAGACCTTTGTCACCAAGCTGCTGGTCGAAGATGATCGCGTATGCGGCGTGGTGGCGATCGAGCTCAAGACCGGCAAAGTTCGCTTGATAACCGCCAAGGCGGTGATCATCTGCACCGGCGGATGCGGCCGCGTGTTTCCCTACACCACCAACGCCAATATCTGCACCGGCGACGGCATGGCGCTCGCCTACGAAGCGGGTGCGCCGCTCAAAGACATGGAGATGGTTCAGTACCATCCCACGGGCCTGCCCTTCACCGGCATCCTCATAACCGAGGCTTCGCGCGCGGAGGGCGGACTGCTGCTGAACAAGGACGGCTACCGCTACCTGCAGGATTACAACCTCGGCAAGCCGCAGAAGGAACCGGTGCTGCGCACGATGGAGTTGGGCCCGCGCGACCGCCTCTCACAGGCGTTCGTCAAGGAGATGGAGAAGGGCCGCACCATCAAAGGCCCATACGGCGACGTGGTTCACCTCGATCTGCGCCATCTCGGGGAGGAGAAGATCAACGCAAAGCTCCCGATGGTGCGCGAGCTGTGCGTCAAGTACGAGAACATCGACCCGGTTCACCAGTTGATCCCGGTGCGGCCGGTGCAGCACTACATGATGGGCGGCATCCACACCGACACCAGCGCGGCGACCCCGCTCAAGGGACTCTATGCCGCAGGCGAGGCGGCGTGCGTGAGCCTCAACGGCTCCAACCGGCTGGGCTCAAATTCGCTGGGCGAGCTGCTGGTCTTCGGCGCGCGGGCGGGACGCTCGGCGGCCGAGTACGCGAGCCAGTCCTCGACACCCGCGTCGACCCCGCTGCTCGCGCAGGGGGCGGACGAGGAGCGGCGGATCCATACGCAGTATTTGGCCAAAACCGGCGGGACGGAAAAGATTTCGGCGCTGCGCGAGGCGATGCAGCATGCGATGGAGGCCGGCGCGGGCATCTATCGCGAGCGCGCGTCGCTGGCCGAGGCGGTGAACAAGGTTGCCGAGATGCAGGAGCGCTACAAGGCGATCTCGATGGAGGATCGCAGTTCCGCCTTCAACACCCAGCTGGTCGCGGCGCTCGAGCTCGGATACCTGCTCGACGTCGCCGAGACCATCGTGCAGTGCGGCCTGCAACGCGAGGAGTCTCGCGGCGCGCATCAGCGCACCGATTTCCCCGAGCGCGACGACAAGAAGTTCCTGGCGCATTCGGTGGTCTCGAAAGGCAAGGACGGGCGGCCGGCGGTTTCCTATCTGCCGGTGACGATCACGCGCTGGCCGCCGGGCAAGCGGGTTTACGGAGAGCAAACGACAGATGGCGGACACGATAGTCATTGAGGTGGCGCGGTACTCGCCGGAGTCCGACGCCGAGCCCCACTTTCAAAGGTACGAGGTTCCGCTGCGCGGGGACTGGATGGTCCTCGATGCGCTGAACTACATCAAGGACAAGCTCGACGGCTCGCTTACCTACCGCTGGTCGTGCCGGATGGGGATCTGCGGAAGCTGCGGGATGGTGGTCAACGGCTACGAGCGCCTGACCTGCGAGACCTTGCTCTCGAAGTTCGCGCCAGGGCCCGTGCGGGTCGAGCCGTTGCGCCATTTCCCGGTCGCACGCGATCTCGTGATCGACATGACCGACTTCCTCGAGAAGCTGAGCCGGGTGAAGCCCTGGATCGTGCGCAAGGACAAGACTCCGCCCGCGCGCGAGTATATCCAGACGCCGGAGCAGCTCTCGACCTTCAAGCAATACAGCCATTGCATCAACTGCATGCTGTGCTACTCGGCATGCCCGGTTTACGGAATCGATCCGCACTTCACCGGTCCGGCGGCGCTGGCGCTGGCCGAGCGCTACAATCTCGACTCGCGCGACCAGGGCCTCAGCGAGCGGCTCGACGTGCTCTCGCAGCACGACGGCATCTGGGATTGCACGGTGATCGGCGAATGTTCCGAGGTCTGCCCCAAGGAGGTCGACCCGTCGCTCGCGATCCAGGAATTCAAGCTCACCGCCACCAAGGAATGGTACAAGTCGTTCCTGATGCCGTGGGGAGGCAAGTGAACTGATGGACGCGCAGTTGCAATCCGAACCCCGGACGCTTCACCGCTCCATTTCCAACTGGTGGTGGCTCGAACGCCGCAACTACCTGATCTTCATCCTGCGCGAGTTCTCGAGCGTCTTCGTCGCCTACTTCCTGCTGGTTACGCTCGGGCAGCTTTGCGCGCTGAAGCGCGGCCCCGAGGCCTATGCGGCGTTCCAAGCCCACATGCGTCATCCGAAGATCATCCTCCTGAACATCATCGCGCTCGCCTTCCTGGCGCTGCATACCTACACCTGGTCCAAGCTGGTGCCGAAGGTATTTCTCCCGCGCAGACATGGCCATCCGCTTCCCGAGATGACCACCGCGCTGCCGAGCTACATCCTGTGGGCCATCGCCACCATCATCGTGGCGGCCTTTATCCTGGGGGCGTCGTAAAATGGGCAAACGCGCCAACGAACCAGCAGTATGGTTCCTGTTCGGCACGGGGGGCTTCGTCGCGGGCTACCTGCTGCCGGTTCATATCCTGCTCTTCGGCATCCTGTTCCCACTCGGCGTATTCACCGGCCCGGGTTACGAGGGGGTGCTGCATCTGGTCGAGCATCCGCTTGTGCGCCTGTATTTTATGGTGCTGTTCTTCTTCGGCTTCTTCCACGCGGCGCATCGGCTGCGCCTGACGCTGGTCGATTTCCTGCGCATCAAGCATCTGGAAACCGCGCTCGGCATGGTGCTCTATACAGCGGCCGCGCTTTGCACACTCACCGGGGTCTATCTGGCGCTCACGGTCTAAAGTGAGCGTTTAACGGCCTCGCCCCGCCGCCGGCGCGGTCAGCGGCCCTTGGTTTCCGGCACGCCGATGCCCGCGAGGAAATCGGTCCGCGCCTTGATCGCGTCCTCGGCCACGGCCTTGTTGTAAGCGTTCATCGTGACGCGTGCGTCCTCGCTACACATCACGTCGCGCATCTCCGCCCGCTCGATATAAAGCCCCTCATTGAGCGGCAGATCGGCGCCGAGGTAAACCGCGCGCTTGATTGACGCGATCGAGAGCGGGGCTCGTTTGGCGAGCGTCCGCGCCCATCCCGTCGCGAACGCCATCAGCGTGTCGGGCGCCAGCACGCGGTTCACCATGCCCATCCGCTCGGCATCGCGCGGCGAATAGACGTTGCCGAACAGCATCACCTCGAGCGCCTTGCCGCGCCCGATGAGCCGCGGCAAACGCTGGGTTCCGCTGCCGCCCGGCAGGATGCCGAGCACCGCCTCCGGCAGGCCTATCTGGAACGGCCCGTCCGCGGCGAGCCGAAAGTCGCACGCAAGCGAAAGCTCGTAGCCGCCGCCCATGCAGTCGCCGTTGATCGCCGCAATCACCGCCTTGGGCATCAGCATGATCCGGTCGAGCATCCGATGGTATCCGAGCTCCATCCCGGGGAAGACGCGGGCGCACTCGGCCGGGTCGGCGGCCATCGCGGCCAGTTCGTCGACGCTGTAGTGAGTAATGAACTTGCCCTCGATTCCGCCGGTCAGGATGATCGCGCGGAGGTCTGCATCGGCTTCGGCCCTGCCGACGAGCTCGACCAGCTCGCCCGCGCCCGGCGCTACGAAGTAATTCATCGGTGGATTGCGATAGGTCCAGACTTCGACGTGATCGTGTCGTTCGACGCTCCAGTGTTTCATCGCGAGCCTCCTCCGCGCTGGCGTAGCCCGCGCGCGCTTCGGCTGTCAAGACGAATCGGAGTAGAATGGGTTGCATCGCGCAGATTTCCATTTATCGAGCGGGCTGCGACGGGGTCCAACCATGAAAGTCGATATCGATCTCAAGGCCGGATTTCTGCAGAACCTAAAGCGCGAGGTGCTCACGCAGCTCACGCCGGAAGAGCGGGCGGTGATCGAGGTCTCGACCGGCGAGATGGGCAACAAGCCCGACGCGGTGAAGCTCGGGTGGCTCAAAATGCGCACCAAGGAGACCTGGACCAAGCAGCGCTATACGCGCGCGCTCGACCGCGTGATGAAGCGGCTCAAGGAGCTGGTCGCGGTGGAAGCGGCAAAGAAGGAGTAGAGGCTGGAGCCCTCAGGACTCGATTCTGGCGACGCGGCGCTTGCCGACTTCGAGGATGCGATGCTCTCCGGGGACGAAACGGAAATTGACGTCGCTTACGGTCTGCCGATCGACACGCACAGCGCCCTGCCCCACTAGCCGCCGCGCCTCGTTGGTGGAGGCGGCGAAGCCGAGCTGCTTTAGCAGCTCGCAGATCCAAAGCTCCGCGGCGATGCGAAACACCGGGACGTCCTGCGGAACCTCGCGGCGCTGAAACTTGCTCTCGAAGTAGTCGCGCGCATCCTTCGCCGCGGCCTCGTCGTGATATTCGGCGACGATCGCCGCGGCGAGGCGTTTTTTCGCCTCCATCGGATGCGTCTTGCCGGAACGGATCGCCTGCATCTCCTCCGGCGCGGCGTCCGTGAGAAGCTCGAAGTAGCGGAGCATCATCCGGTCCGGGATGGACATGAGTTTACCGAACATGTCGCGCGGAGCGTCGGTCAGTCCGACCGCGTTGCCGTAGGACTTCGACATCTTGCGCACGCCGTCGAGGCCCTCGAGCAGCGGCATGGTCATCACGACCTGCGGCGGCTGGCCGAACGCGCGCTGCAACTCGCGCGCGACCAGCATGTTGAACTTCTGATCGGTGCCGCCGAGCTCGACATCGGCGCGCAGCGCGACCGAATCGTAGCCCTGAACCAGCGGATACAGCAGCTCGTGGAGGAAGAGCGGCTGCTGTTCGGCGAGGCGCTTTTCGAAGTCGTCGCGCTCGAGCATCCGCGCGACGCTCAGCTTGGCCGCGATCCCGATGAGATCGCGGACCTCGAGCTTGTCCATCCATTCGCTGTTGAAGCGGACTTCGGTAAGCGCGGGGTCGAGGATTTTCGCGACCTGGCGCTGGTAGGTTTCGGCGTTGGCGACGATCTGCTCGCGGGTGAGCGGTTTGCGCGTCTCCGAGCGCCCGGTCGGGTCGCCGATCATCGCGGTGAAGTCGCCGACCAGAAAGATCACCGTATGGCCGCGGCGCTGAAAGTCGCGGAGCTTCTTGAGCGTTACCGAATGGCCCAGGTGCAGGTCGGGCGCGGTCGGGTCCATCCCCAGCTTGACCCGGAGCGGATGGCCTTCGCCGAGCTTCGCCGCCAGCTCATCGCCCGATATGACCTCGGTCGCGTTCTGCGCAAGTTCGCGCGCCTGCTCTGTGGCCTGGTTCTCGTCCACGCAGATTAACGAATCAGCTGGTTGAGCCCGTTGGGATTCTGAAACTTCGAGATGTTGTCGTATTGCGGCGAGTAGCGGTCGGCCCACAAGTCCTCGCCGTTGGCGTTGGCGGTGAAGAGATGCGTGGCATGGTGCTCCTGGACATTCCAGTACTGTTCGATAATCCCGCCGCCAAAATACTGGGGTCCCCACTCGGGATGGAGCTTGTCCTCGCGCGGGTGCAGCCCGATGTTCACGACTTTCCAGAGCTTCATGTTCGAGTCGTAGAGATCCTCGTGCACGTTGGCGAAATAGGCTTCGGCGGTGTACATGACGCGTTTGCCGTAGCAGTAACCGGTGCGCATCGATTCAATCCGGCGCACCTCGGTCACCCACGCCGGTATCACTTCCCATTTGCCCCACGACGGCTTCGCCCAGCCGAGCGGCAGATCGTAGTTCTCGGGAAACCTGCCCGGCGCGGTCGTCATGTCGACCAGCGCGAGAATATTCTGCTCGTGCAGGAACTTGCCCTCGAACACCGAAGCCCCGCCGTTCCATCCCGCCCGCTGGTCGTCGTGCGTGATGTCGCTGTCGAATAGCGGCGCGCATCGCGCCGCCGTCGAAAGCCGCATCGCCTGGCGCAGCGCCGGAATAAAAACATAGTCGTCGGGCAGCCGCGTCACGTCCTGCCAGAACACCGTGAGATCGGCCGAATACTTCGCCTCGTCGGGCACCTCGACCATCAGCCATTCCCCGTACCAGGCGCCGGTCGCGCCTGGCTCCGTGTGCGAGACGTCGGGGAACCAGTTGTAGGCAAGCTGACGATAGTTGTAATCGACCCGCGTGCAGGCCCGGGTGCCGAACTTGTCCAGAGTGCAGATCGACAACGGCGTGCCCGAGTCCGGCATGCCGACGTAGAGATGGCCGACGGGGCGAAAGGTGACGTCGGCGGCGATCTCGGTGCCCTTGTCGGGGCCCGACGGATGCGGGAAGGGCACTCCCGCGACGTAGTTCTCGAGCTTGTACGCGCCGTTGGGCAGCTTGAAAAAGCGCGTCTGCGCCGAGTACTTCTCGACCGCGTCCCAGAAGGGCTTGGGCAGCGGATGAAGCGTCGTCGGTCCGACATCCATCTCGACGTCGGACGGCATCTTCCAATTGGAGTTGCCCTCGAACAGCGCGATCATGCCGTCCGGCATGAAAGCCTTGTACTGCTGCCAGTTCTTGATCGTGATTTTAGTGCCGGGAGGGATCGTGGCGGTGTCCGCCGCCGCAAGCGTCCCGGCGCCCGCCAGACCGAGCGCGATAGCTGCGATTGCGCACAACAGGCTCCGGATGCCGCTCATGTCCAAGTCCTCCTGCGCTTCCAATCGAGGAAACTCACGTTCCAGACCCCGGGGCTACACGCGGTCGAGGACGATGACCAGGAAGATGATCGGCAGGTAGAAGAGCGAAGCGAACATCACGCGCCGCGCCGCAGCGGCGGCGTCGGGGTTGCGTGCGAGGCGCAGTCCGAAGAAAAGCATCATCCCGCCGAGCGCCACCGCGACCATCAGCGAGACCCGCCCGGCAAAGCCGAGCATCGTAGGCAGCGCTCCCGCAAGGATCAGCGCCACGGAATCGATCAGGATCAGTCGGTCGACCGGATTTCCGCGCCCGCGCGCCAGCGGAAGCATGCTGATTCCGGCCCGCGCGTAGTCGCTCTGATAAAGCCGCGCGATCGAGAGCGAATGGGGAAGCTGCCACAGGCACATGATCAGGAACAGGACGAACGGTTCGAGGCCCAATTTTCCACTGGCCGCCGCCCATCCCGCAACCGGCGGCAGTGCGCCCGGCACCGCGCCGACCGCGTGGCAAATCCAGGACACCCGCTTGAGCGGCGTGTAGGCGAAGAGGTAGAGCAGCGCTATCGCCCCGGTCACCGCGGCGGCGAGCAGATTCGCCGCGAGCCAGAGCCATGCGCATCCCGCGACCGTCGCGACGGCGCCAAAGATGAGCGCCTCGACCGGGGTGAGCTGTCCCATGGGAAGCGGGCGATGCTGCGTGCGGATCATCAGCGCGTCGATCCCCCGCTCGAAGTACTGGTTCAGGGCGAGCGTGCCCCCGGCGGCGAGCGCGGTGCCGGCGAGCGTATTGAGCGCGAGCCACAGATCGAAGCGCTCGGCGCTGCCGAGGTAGAAGCCGACCAGCGTGGTCAGCAGAACCATCGCGACCACGCGCGGCTTGGTCAGTTCGAAATAGGCCGCGAGACGCTTGCGCCTGCCCCCTGCCGATTCCAGTGCAACCGCCTCGGTGCTCATGCGCCCGCCTCGTAGCCTGCCCGCGAGCCGAGCTGAGTCTCAGGCGCCGGGACGCTCGCCGACACGATAGCGGCGCGCGAGGCGCGTTCGAGATGCCACGCGCGCAAGGTCAGCGCGAGACAGGCTGCGAGCACCGCCGCGCCGACCGCGACGTGCGAGGTCGTCGGGATGACCGCGCGGCGGCTGAGCACCGTCGCCGCGCCCAACCCTATCTGGACTGCGAGCAGAGCCAGCAATCCCCGCGCCGGGCGGCACAACGCCTGCTCCTCAGGGTATTGGCGCAGCGCCCGCGCGACGGTCCATAGCACCATCGCGGTCACTATGAGGGCGCCGCATCGATGGGCGAAGTTGACCGCGATCGGCAGCGAGAACATCGGCGGAACGAGATGGCCGAAGGCGAGCGGAAAGTCGGGAATGGCGAGTCCAGCGTGCATGTGACGCATAATCGCGCCAACGATTATCTGCAGGTAGATTATCGCCGTCGTTGCGGCCGCAAGCGGCGCAAGCGGCGCGCGGCCGGCCCGAGGAGCAAGCGGCGCCGTCGTCTCCCATCGCGGATTGGTGAAGAGCGCCAGCGCGACCATCAGGCAAAAGAACGCCTGCCCGGTCATCGCGTGCGCGACCGCGACCGCGAGCGGCAGATTCAAGCGCACGGTTATCCCGCCGAGCACGGCCTGCACGAGCACCATCCCAAAAGCCGCGAGCGCCGTGTACCTGAGCCAGGCGCGCCGCTCGGCCATCCAAACCCAAAGCGCCAGCGTCAGGGTCAGAATCGAGACCGTGCCGGCGACCGCGCGATGGCCCCACTCGAAGATGACGCCCGGGTTCCACTGCTGCGGTATCAGGCGGCCGGCATCGAGCGGCCACGACGGCACCGCCATCGCGGAACCCGTCGAAGTCACCAGTCCCCCGGCGAAGACCAGGACAAAGGTCGCTCCGGCGGCGATGATGGCAAAGCGATGGAGCGCCGGTAGCGAGGCGGACGCTCGGCGCGCCTCGGGCGAGGATCGAAAGCCGGCCCGCGTGGTCTGTGAAAGCGCGCTCAACTTATTCCGTTTCCATCAAATCGATTCGCCATCAAGACAATGGCGGCATCTATCAATACGGATTCCCTTCCACACGACGCCACCGGACCCATCGCATTATAAGATTTCCGAACAATACGCGATCGGAAAAACAATGCAGGCTAAAGTAAGATATCAGCCTGCACGGACCGTTGCCAAGATTCATCGAGCGCCGCGCCGGCGCCCCGAATAGGTTCTTTACCCGCCATAAAGCGGCCTCACGCGACGCGCACGCTGCCCTTCGTCGCCTCCGAGGCCTCGAGCGCATCGAGCGGCTCGATGTCGCGCGCGACGAAGCTCGGCCGCACGATCGAGAAAATCGACGGGACCAGGGTGATAGCCGCGAGCCAGTGCGTCAGCATCAGCAGCGCGAGCAACAGCGCCATCTCGGCCGAGAAACGCAGGCTCGACATCCAGTACCAGGGCATCACGCCGCCGACCAGCGTGGTGGCGGTAAACGTCACGGCCATCCCGGAGGTGTTGATCGCTCGCTTGATCGCGGCGTCGTAGTCGTGCAGGCGTCCGTATTCGCGCTTTATCCGGTCCACCACATACAGGATGTAATCAACACCGATGCCCATACCCACCGCGGTCACCGGTAGGGTGTTGATGTTGATCCCGACGCCCTTGAGCCCGATGTACAGAAAGCTTACAACGCCCGCCGCGACGAGCGTCATCAGCACCATGGCGCCCGCGGTCAACGACGCGTAGCTCAATGCCACCAAGGTGAAAACCACTCCCATTATGAGCAGCGTACTGACGCGGTCGGAGTACGCGATTTCGTCGTTGAGCGCCGCGGTCAGTCCGATACTGCCGCCGGCGAGCACGAATTTGACGTGCGGCATGGGATGGGTCGCGATGAAGCGCTTGGCGCGCGCCAGCGCTTCCATCACGGTCGTGCCTTCCAGGTCCTTATAGAAGACCACGAACTGACCATCGCGGGCCCGGTAGTCCATGTACTGAAAAATGATCGTGGGCGACGGCGCCGAGGACTGGTACATGAAGAGCATCTGGCCGATGCCTTTCAAGTCGCGCGGCGGAAGCTGCCACACCGGATCGTTGTAGTGAAAGAGGCTGTTCAGGCGGCCGACCAGGGTCGTGGTGTAGCGGCTATCGGTCGCCTGTGGCTGCGCGAGCATGTAGTGGCTGAAGTTATCCAGCAACGCGAGCAGCGCCGGATCCTTCATCGCGTTGGGGCGGTCGCCCTGGAGATAGACCACCAGCTCATTGGAGCCGCCGTAAGTGCGATTGACGTGGCGCGAGGACACGTTGAAGTCGGAGTCCTGCCACAACAGCGGCGAGCCCGGCTCCGTGTAGCCGATCGGCAGCTTGACCGCCTGCTGCAGCCCGAACGCCACCACCACCGCAGCGATTCCGAACACCACCCATCTGCCACGGCGGCTGGTGCAGGTTTCGCCCACCCAGTGCAGCGCCGAAGCCATCCAGTGCGGCACGTAATGGCGGGTCACCACCGGCGTAGGCAGAACGTCGAGCAGCAACGGGAGCAGAATCAGGATGGTGAAAATGTTGGAGAAGCCCCAGAAGCTCGCGAAGAAGGCGACCTTGCGCACCAGCGGAATGGTGGCGACGGCCAGCACCAGGATTCCCGCGGCGTCGGCCAGGATTCCGATGGCGCCCGGCAGGAACAGCTCGTCCATCGAGTGGCGCACGGCCTGATGGCGATCGCCGGTGCGCTCGAGCTCCTCGAAATAGCGCTCGAGCAGCTGCACTCCGTGGCTGGCGGCGCGCGCCGTCACCAGCAACGGGATGACGAGCACCAGAACGTCGAGGTTAAAGCGAAGCAGTCCGAGAAAGCCGAGACCCCAGATGACCTGCGCCGCCGCCCCGACGATCGGCAGGATCACGCCATAGGCGCGGCGGAAATAGAGCACCAGCGAGAACAGGATGAACAGGCCGGTGACGCCGAAAATCTCCGCCAGCTCGCCCTTGTAGTACCAGCACCAGGCCTTCAACACCGGCTCGCCGGTCGCGTACATCACGGTATTGTCGTCTTCCACCGTGCGCTTGATCTCGGCGAGCCGCCGATGCATCTCGCCGTAATCGATCTGGCCCTCGTTGAAGCCGGCCGTGATCACCGCGCTGGTGCCGTCGGGCGAGACCAGGACTCCGTAGGCGAGGCTGTGCATCACGTCGTACTTGACGCGCTCGAGGTCGGCGGCGGAGGTCGGAATCTCATCGGGCAAAAGCGGCCGCGAAATAATCAGGCCGCCGCTGGTCGCCACCACTTTGCGCGCATTGGTGCCGGTGATCGAGTTAATCAGGTTGTGATCGACGCCGTCGAGGAGATCGATCTGCCGATGGACGTAGCGAATCTTGTTGAGCGTCTTGTTGGTGAAGATATCGCCGTGCTTGATCTGCAGCTCCACGGTCATGACGTTGGCGGTGCCGAAGATCTCGCGGAAGTGATTGTAGGCGGCAACGTACGGATGGGCCTGCGGGAGCAGGTCGCTGAACTTGCTGTACATCCGCACCGCGCGCGCCTGCCAGGCGAAAAAGAGCGTCAGCGCGGCGAGCAGCGCGAGCACAACCCATCGATGTTTCAGGGTCAGGCGGACGATCAAGTTGACGAGGTGCTCGGCCATCGAAATTCCTGTGCTGAAGTCGGTCAACGGCACTTCTGCGCGAGAACTTTTACTCAAAGCCGCGCACGCGCGCCGAAGCCGCCGATTCGGGGCACAATACCAACGCCCCCAGTATTCGCCAATAGCGAGCCAAACCGCTCCACGTGCCGGTCGCGACCGCCGCGCATCTTCACGAAGCGGGCCGGACGATCATCCGCGCCCAGGTTTGGCGCGCGTCTCGCTTTGCGATAGTAGATTCGGTTGCCAGGACGCGGATAGGCGGAGGTCAGCGGGTGAACCATTTTGCGACATTGTCCGAGCTTTTCACCGCACAGGCTGAAAGGCTTGGCGATCGGGCCTTCGTGCGGGAGAAGACGGGTAAGGCCTGGCGCGATCACTCCTGGAATGATGTCGCCGACGAGGCCGCGCGCCTGCGCTCGGGCCTGCTCGAATTGGGACTCGAGCGCGGCGACCGGCTCGCGATCCTGTCGGAGAACTGTCCGCGCTGGGTCGTGGTTGACCAGGCGGCGCTCGGGATGGGCGCCGTGGTCGTGCCGCTCTACACCACGGCCGGGGTCGAGGAGACCCGCCACATCCTCGCCGATTCGGGCGCGAGCCTGGTCGCAGTCAACGGCGACGCTGCGCTCGCGAAAATCGTTGAGATGGCGCGCGCGCTCCCCGACCTCCAGGGCATCATCCAGATGACTCCCGCCGAAGGCGCACCGCCCTCGTATGGTGTCCGAGGCAAGCTCAGGATCTTCACTTTCTCCCAGATAACCGCGCATCCGCCGACTCCGCCAATCGAAGGTTCGCGCGACGATCTGGCGACGCTTATCTATACCTCGGGCACGACCGGACCGTCCAAGGGCGCGATGCTCACGCAGGGGAATCTGCTCGCCAACTGCGAATCGTCGCAGGCCGCGCTCGACCTCAACGAGCAGGACGCGACGCTTTCGTTCCTGCCGATCGCTCATTCGTTCGAGCGCACCGCTGGCTATTACACGGTGCTGATGGCGGGCGGCTCGATTTCCTACGCCGAAGGGCTGGGCCAGATCGCGCAGAACCTGCTCGAAGTCAATCCAACCATCGTGCTGACGGTTCCGCGCGTGCTCGAGGCGGTTTACACGCGCGTGATGCGCACGGTCGAAACGGGATCGGCCGTGCGGCGGGCGCTGTTCAAGAGCGCGATCGCGGTCGGAGCGCGCGCCGCGGCCTATCGTCACAGGGGCGATATTGTTCCGGCTAGCCTGGCGGCTCCGCTGGCGCTCTTTCGCAAACTGGTCTTCACGCGCATCCGCGCGATCTTCGGCAACCGCCTGCGTTATCTGATCTCCGGCGGTGCGCCTCTGCCGCGCGAGATCTGCCGCTTCCTGGCGGCAGCCGAAGTCCCGATCGTCGAGGGTTACGGGCTGACCGAGGCCGCGCCGGTGGTCTCGGTAAACCTGCACGGCCACACCCGGATCGGCACTGTGGGCCGCCCGATACGCGACGTCGAGGTGCGCACGGCGCCCGACGGCGAGTTGCTCGTGCGCGGTCCCAACGTGATGCGCGGTTACTACAAGCTGGAGGTCGAGACGCGCGAGGCGATCGACGGGGAGGGGTGGCTCCATACCGGCGACATCGCGCGAATCGACGACGAGGGCTACATCAGCATCACCGACCGCAAAAAGGAAATCATCGTGCTTTCCGGCGGCAAGAACGTATCGCCGGCCAACCTCGAGAACCGGCTGACCTCGGACCCGGCGATCGCACAAGCCTGCGTCGTCGGCGACCGCCGCAAGCATCTGGCCGCCCTGATTGTCCCCGACTTCGAGTACCTGACCACGCAGCCGCCGTTGAAGCTGATCGCGATGCGCCCGCACGAGCAGGCAGTCACGGACCCGGCGATGCGCGCCTTCTATCATCAGCGCGTGCACGAGCTGAACAAGGGCCTCTCGGACGTCGAGACGATTGTCGCCTTCGCGCTGGTGGCGCATCCGTTCAGCCAGGACAACGGCGAGCTCACGCCGACCCTCAAGCTGCGGCGCAAGGTCGTTATCGAGCACTACCGCGAGGCGATCGAATCGATGTACGGAGGATAGTCGCAGGCGAGGCGCGGCCGGCGGCCGCCGCTACTCGGCCAGGTAGTAGTCGATCGTCGTGACGAGGCGGAGCTTCTTTTCGATCGAGGCGCGCTCCTCGGTCGGATTGGGTGTTTCGCCGTCGCGGCTCATCACCTGAAAGACGCCCTCGCTCGCGCGTCGGATCGCGCCGAGATGGCTCTTGGAGTCGGCCGCGAACTGCTCGGCCAACGCCCGCGCGCTCTTGGTCGCCTGCGCCAGCATCGCGGGCCGGATGTCGCTTAAGCGGGTGAACAAATAAGCGGGGTTGGCGGTGCCGCTTTCCTGATGTCCGTCCAGCACCACGCCCTGCCGAATCAGCTCGCCCGTCATCTCGCTCGCCTCGCGTACCGCGTCGATCTTGGTGGTGCGAATCTCGAAGCCGGCGGTTATGACGTAGCGCCGGGAGGCCTCGACGTTGGGCGGGCCCATCAGGGTGGCGAAAGCGAACTGGTCGTTGATCCGCGTCGTCAGGGGCACGATTTCGCGGTCGATGAAGCCGGACTTGGCAATGAAGGCGCGCACCAGCTCGCGATCGTGTTCGCTCGTGGCGCTGACCGCGCTGATATCGGCGCCGGTCGCGGTAAAGCTCAGCGTCCACACCGCGAGATCGGCCTTGACGTCGCGCTCGGCCAGTCCCTTGACACTGACGTAACGCTCGGGGCGCCGGCCCTGGAGAAAGCCCTGCCCTACAAAGAAGCCGCCCAGCGCCGCGCCGGCCCCGACCAGGAGGCCGAGAATCACCGCGGCAGGAAACGAGATCGACCCGCGCTCCATCTTGCTGCGGGAATCAGCTCCGCGGGTTCTCTTCGCTCTCGAGAGCGAGGATCGTATGGATCGTCACCAGGCGCTTGACCAGGTAAGCGCGCTTGCCGCGCGGCGTATGCACCTCGATATCGTCCTGCTCGGCCTTACCGATCAGCGCCCGTCCCAGCGGAGAGGAAAGCGAGATGCGATTGGCGGCGCCGTCGACCTCCTCGGGCACCACGATCTCGTATTCGACGCTGACGCTCTCGTCGAGGTCTTCGAGCTCGACGCGGCTGCCCAGGCCGACCGTGTCGCGCGGGATCGAATCGAGGTTGATTCGCGCGAGTTCGGCGACGCGCGCTTCAAGATTGGCCAGACGCGCGCGCAGGAATTCCTGGCGCTGTTTGGCCATCGCCCACTCCGCGTTTTCGGAGAGGTCCCCGTGCGCGCGCGCCCGCTCCAACTCCTTGGGCAATTCCACGGTCAACTCGCGCTTGAGGTTTTCCATCTCCTTGCGCAGCCGCTTGACTACTGGAAGTTCAGCCATTGCTCTCCTGAAACCCGAAACTTGAACTGCATTTATCGGCGACAGGATCTTTCCACCCCCCGTCCCCCGCTAGTCGGCAACGATCGAAGTCAGACTGCGGTTGACCCCGGGCACGCTCTGAATTTTCTGCACCACCAGTTCGCCGAGCGAAGAGACGTCGGGAGCTTCGGCGACGGCGATGATGTCGTGCGGGCCGGTCACGGCGTGAGCGCTGGAGATTCCTCCCACCTGTCTGAGCTTGGTTGCGACTTCCCGAGCCTTGCCCGGCGAGGTATCGACGAGGATGAACGCTTTGACCGACATCTGCACTTCCTCCTTGACGAATTTGCACGGACCATTTTCGCCGGCACGGCGGCTCAGCGCGCCTCCGGCGGAATCGCGACTCCCTGTTCGTACTTGTAGAAGCCGCGGCCGGCCTTGCGCCCCAGATAGCCGGCGTCGACGTATTTCTTGAGCAGCGGACACGGCCGATATTTGTCGTCGCCGAACGTGCGATGCATCACTTCCATGATCGCAAGGCAGGTGTCGAGTCCGATCAGGTCGGCGAGTTCGAGCGGGCCCATCGGCTGATTGGTCCCGAGCTTCATCGCAAGGTCGATATCGCTTACGCCGCCGACGCCCTCGTACAGCGTGTAGATGGCCTCGTTAATCATCGGCAGCAGCACGCGGTTGACGATGAAGCCGGGGAAATCCTCGGCGGTCATGGTGCTCTTGCCGAGCCGCTCGGCGAGCGCGCGCGTCTGCTCGAAGGTTTCCTGCGAGGTCGCCAATCCGCGGATGATCTCGACCAGTTTCATTGCCGGCACCGGGTTCATGAAGTGCATCCCGATAAATCGCGGCGCGCGGCTGGTGCGTGCAGCCATCCGGGTGATCGAAATCGACGAGGTGTTGGAGGCGAAAATGATCTCGGGCGAGCAGACCTTGTCCAGCTGCTGAAACAGTTTGATCTTGGCCTCTTCGTTCTCGACTACGGCCTCGATAACGAAATCGACCTCGCGAAAATCGTCAAGCCGAGTGGTGGTCTTGATGCGGCTAAGGACGCGCTGGCCCTCTTCGGGTTTGATCCGACCGCGCTTGACCATCCGATCGAGGTCGCGTCCGATATTCTCCACGCCGCGCCGGCACAGGTCCTCGCTGATGTCGTGGATCAGGACGTCCAGACCCGCCTGCCCCGCCACCTCGGCGACGCCGCCACCCATTTGCCCCGAACCTACGATTCCGACCCTGCTAACCGCCATCCAGTACTCTCCATTAACCCGCGGCTTCCACCGAAACTCCCGTGCAACGCGTTGTCAGTCAAGTGCTCATGCGCAGCTGCCGATCAGGACGGCTCCGGCGGCTTGTCCCCTGCTCGCCACGTGCCCTCACCGCCCCCCGATTGGATCGAGCGACGAACCCGGCGTACGTCTTCAGGCGATTGTCGGCCGGGCATGCCCAATCCACGCATCAACACGTTGGTCAGCTCGGAGGTCAGACGGTCCCGCAACGTGGGCAGATCGCCCACCTGTGCATCCAGCACCCGGTCCACCTGCTCCCGCGAGAAACCCTCGGCGACGAAGATGTCCACCAGCCCAACCAGTCCCACCGTGCCGCCCGCCTGCTCGACGATTCTGGCCACTTTGCCACAGACCGGACAGGTCCGGCGGATCAGTCCGGCCCATCGCCGGCAATAGAGGCAGCGCATCCGGTGCTCCTCAACCGACCTCCCCAAAGCGAAAGCGGGCGCGCGCCCTCGCAGGCCCGCTGCCCCGCTTTGATGTCGAAATTACACCGGCTCATGATGCGCGGCAAGCAGGGTCGGCTTGGGTGCGCGCCGATTCGCCTTGACACCGCGAGCGCGGCCGTAATAGGGTTAATTGAGAATGGTTCTCAATTAGAAGATCGCGTGACGGAGCTATAAGGCGTCAGGGGTCCAGGAATACAAGTGCCCACGGTTTTGCCCTATTTCGTATATTCTTTCGGCATCCTGGTTCGCGAAGGTTCCGAAGCTCTCCTGGTGATCATCGCCCTCCTGGCCGCAGTCCGCGAGGCCGGGCAGGAACGGTGTGCGCGCGATATCTATACCGGGGCCCTGATCGCAATCGGGCTCAGCCTCGTACTGGCATGGGCGGTCAATCATCTCATCGCCGACAATACCAGCGACACCCTTGAAGGCATCTTCCAGTTGCTCGCCGCGGCGACGCTCTTTTACGTGAGTTCATGGCTGACGGCGCGCAGTCAGAGCGACCGCTGGCGCGCCTTCCTGCACAACAAGGTCGAGGCCTCGCGCGACATCGCCGGGCCGTCAATCGCGCTTGGGCTGACGGCGTTCCTGGCGGTGATGCGCGAGGGCGCCGAAACCATCGTTTTCTTCCAGGCTCTGCTTGGCGGCGCGACCGAGACGGTCGAGCGTCATGCCGTGCTCGTGGGCTTGGTGGCCGGCGCGGTCGCGCTCGCGATAATTTTCATGGTCCTGCGCAAGGCGGCCTTCCGGATACCACTCGGCTCGTTCTTCACCGCAACTTCTGTGCTGCTCTACGCGATGGCGGTTGTCTTCGTCGGCCAGGGGATCGCGAGCTTCCAGGAATCGGGCGTGCTACGCGCCACTTTCGTTGACTATGTGCCGACCATCCAGGTGCTCGGACTCTTCCCCACGGTGCAGACGCTGGCGGCGCAGGCCGGGATGCTGGCGCTGGCGGTGCTGGCCTTGCTGGTCCCGGTTCGCGCGGCGAGACGCAAGGTGAGCGCCGCACCGGCAGCGGCCGCAAGCAAAGTCACTCCGCGCGTCGCCTAGACGCAAACGCCGCGCGCGTTCGCGCAAGCCTTTTTCCGTCGACTCGCATTGCGTCCGCGTGAATCCATATTTCGCGCCACGATATTGCCCGCGCATCGCGAAAGCTGTACGCAGTTGTTCCTGAGGAATGTGCGCGATGCCATCTGCCAACGACCCGGCCACCAACGATCCGGCCCATCCGGCGTCCGGCGAAACCGCAGCGCCCCAGGCCGCCCCTGCAGCGCCGCCCGCGCGCAGCGTCATCGAACTCGTATGGGGCGGGGCTGCCACCGCGATGGCCGTGCTGTACACGGCGATTTTCGCGCCACTCGCCGCCCTGGCCGGGCTCCTCGGCCACCCTCACCTGGCGACGCCGATCACGCGCACCTGGGGCCGGCTAATCCTCTGGACCTGCGGCGTCAAGCTCGAGATCGATGGGCTTGAGAATCTGGCCGGTCTCGGTACCTACGTTCTCGTCTCCAACCATCAGAGTTTCTTCGACATCTTTGCGATCTGCGCCCGGATGCCCGGGCATCCGCGTTTCGTGGCGAAGCGCGAGCTGGAAAAAATTCCGGTGGTAGGCATGGCGATGCGCCGCGCGGGACACGTTATGATCGACCGCGCCAAGGGCGGCCAGGCAATTCGCAAGGCGGTCAAGGCCGTGCGCGACGGCTTCTCAATCATCGTTTTTGCCGAGGGCACGCGTTACAGTGACAATTGCGTGCATCCGTTCAACGACGGGGCGGCCTGGCTTGCGATCGCTACGCGACAAAAGTGCGTGCCGATGGCGATTAGCGGCAGCGCCAGCTTCTTTCCCCGCGGCGCTCGAATCGTGCGGCCGGGGCGGCGGATGCGGATGGCGATCGGGCCGGCCATCGACACCGCCCTCCTGCACGGCGCCGACCGCGAAGCGCTGACCCGCCAACTGGAAGAAAGCGTGCGCGCGCTCTTTGTCGCCAAAGTCTAGACCGGCTGACAGCCTCGCGCGTCGGGCGGCTGGCGCCTTCGCTCGCCTCACGCCGCAGCGAGTTTTACGATGCGGAGATCAGACCTTGCGGTCGAAGATGAACAGCGGAACCTGGTTGGCGATCTTCGGGTCGATCGCAATCACGCGGCGTCCCTGATCGATCTTCGGGGACGGCGCCTCGAGACCCGCATTTTTGAGCGCCGCCAGAACCTGCTGGACGTCTTCCGTCTCGAGCCACAGTCCTGCGAGACCCTCGCCGCTCGCGGCAATCGTCGCGGCTGCGGCGGCGCCAGCGATCAAACGGATTTCCGCGCCGCCCACCTTGAGCGTCGCGGTATCGCCGCCGGAGGCGGATTTCAATTCAAAGCCGAAATTGCTCTGGTAGGTCCTGACCGCATCGCCAAGATCGCTCGTCGCAACTTCCAGCGCATCGAAACGTTTCATCAGTGCCATCGTTCTTAACCGTCGCGCGACCGTCGCCCTGCTTAGGTCCGGGTTTCCGCACCCTTACTGCTTGCCGAGGCGCATCGAAAAATCCACGGTCGCGGTCTTGCCCGGCTCGACCGTCACTTTGCGCCTTTGCGTGCCGAGTTTTTCCTGCCACACCTCGAGTGTGTAGGTCCCCGGCGGAACATCCTTTATCGCGAATTTACCTCCACCGCCGGTCACCGCATAGTACGGATTGCCCGCGACGAACCACCATCCGTGCATCCAGTTGTGCGCGTCGCAGCCGACCTCGATCAACTCGGGATACTTCAGCGGCGCGGTCGTGATCACGCGCTTGAACGGCGGCTGCGCCATGTCGAGCGCGGGATTTAGCTTCGACTCGGTGCGAACACTATGCAGAATGCCGTCGGAGTTGACGATATCGATCGTACTGCCGGCGGGAAGCGCCAGCACGTGCGGCTTGTATTCGCATCCCTCCTGATCGAAATTCACGTCCTTGAGCGGGACCAGCGGCGCGCCCGCGGCGATGTCGGCGACGCTGACGACGGCGTTCTGGACGCCGCCATCGGCGCCCACAACCAGGCTCTCGTCATAGTGCGGCGCGGCGCCGCAGACCTCGCGATCCTTGCTGATCTCGACCGGCTGGCGCGGCGGCGGCATGCCGTCGAACCGGACAGTGCCGGCGATCGCGCCGCCATCCTTGACCGCCTCGGCCTGATAGGTGCGCGCACGGACCGCGAGCGCAAGCGATGCGATAACGATGGCGGCGGCGAGAGCGGCGGGAGCGAAGAGACCGGACCTATAGCGCAAAAGCTGCCTCTCAAGGCCGCCCTGCTAGACGGCGAGCTTGGTGGCGATCACGACGCGATGAAACGAGAAGCGCGCGATACGCTCGTTGCGCTCGACATGAATCTTGTGGCCGTCGAGCACATCGCTCACGCGCAGCCGCGTCGTCCATCCGAGATGCCGGGTCAGCGGATTGGCGGCCCACACGAGCGAGTAAAGCAGCGGGTTGTCGCTCGCGAAATGATTGATCATGACGATCTTGCCGCCGGGCTTACATACCCGCACCATCTCCTGCATCATGCGCAGCGGATCCGGCACCACCGTCATCACGTGAAACGTCGTCACCCAATCGACGCTATTGTCAGGAAATTCGAGGTTGAGCGCGTCGCCCCGGCGGACATCGACATGGCTCCAGCCGTTCTCGCGCGTCTTCTTGATCGCGAGCGCCAGCATGTCGGCCGACGGATCGATCCCGATGATTTTGACGTAGGGCGGGTAGGCGTCGAGCGAAATGCCGGTGCCCACCCCGACTTCGAGCACCTGCTGGCCCGGCCGCAGGTTGAGCTGCTCGATTATCTCGTGCTCGTGATCGACGAAGATGCGGCCGAACGTATGGTCGTAGAAACGTGCCAGGTCGGAATAGACGCGGCTCTGATGCGGTTCGCCCATCGCTAGTACTACCTCAAGCCTCCTTGCGGAATGCAGCGCGCCTGCAGGAATACAGCGCGCGCATCCTTCAAACTTTTCCCCGCTTCGGCGCTAGGCTGCCGCGTTGATGCCGCGCGTCTGACGCTTGAACGACGCGATGTCCCGCTTGCGAAAGCGCCACTGCCGTCCTTTCTTGAACGCGGGCAGGATGTTGCGGCGTGCGAATTCGTTGACGGTGTCGGGACTCAAATCGAGCAGAAATGCCACTTCCCGGGAGTTCAAAAGCACGTCGTCTTTGTCTGCCATGGGTCGTGCTCTAAAGCTCGCGGTTTTTAATATGAACCCTTTTATGAAGTCAAGGTATTGTGGCAAAATGCCGCCCAAACCGCCATGGCCTTGCGTGGTCGTGTTCGCCAACAGGCCGTCGGTCAACCGTCAGTGCGCAAATTAACGTGCTATAATTACATTCAGACGCTAATAGTATTAAGTCGGCGCGCCGAAATCAGATGATCGTACCAAGCTCGCGTCACCACGAAACAGGAGAAAACGCCCGTCAGCACGCCGACGCAGAGCGTCACCGCAAAACCCTTCACCGGACCAGTTCCGAACTGGAAGAGGATCAGACCGGCGACGAAGGTCGAGATATTGGAGTCGCGAATCGCCGACCATGCGCGCTCGTAGCCGAGGCGCACGGCCTCGCGCGGCGTCTTGCCCAGGCGCAACTCCTCGCGCATCCGTTCGTTGACCAGCACGTTGGCGTCAACCGACATTCCGAGCGTGAGTACGATGCCGGCGATGCCTGGCAGGGTCAGGGTCGCCTGCAGCGCCGCCATCACACAGATCAGCAGCAGAATGTTGAGCGAGAGGCCGAAGTCGGCGAGCAGGCCGGCGCCGCTGTAGTAAAGCGCCATGAAGATCAGCACCACGAGCGCGCCGACCACGAACGACAGCTCGCCCTCGTGAATCGAATCGCGCCCGAGCGACGGTCCGACCGTGCGCTCTTCGATAATCTCGACCGGCGCCGGCAGGGCGCCTGAGCGCAGCACGATCGCAAGTTCGTGCGCCTCGTCGTAGGTGAAGCTGCCGGTTATCTGCACGTGGCCGCCGGGAATCGGCTCTCTGATGACCGGTGCGGAATAGACTACGTTGTCGAGCACGATCGCGATCTTGCGGCCGACGTTGGCCGAAGTGATGGCGCCAAAAATCTGCGCGCCGCGCTGATCGAGATCGACGCTGACGTACGGACCCTCGAGCTGGGCCCCGGGGCGCACGCGCGCGTCGGTGATGGTATCGCCGGTGAGCAGCACCGGGGACTCGATCAGGTATGGCTCGCGGCCGCCGCGGCTGGCCGGGCCGTAGAGAACTTCATCCCCCGGCGGCGGTCCGTCGCGCAGCGCGTCCGACACCGGATGATTGTCGTCCACCAGCTTGAACTGCAGCACGCCGGTCTTGCCGATCAGCTCCTTGGCGCGCTCGGGGTCCTGGATCCCGGGCAGCTGCACCAGGATCTCGTCGTTGCCTTCCTGGGCGATCGTGGTTTCGCGCACGCCGAGCTGGTCGATACGATTGCGAATCGTCTCGAGCGCCTGCTCCATCGCATTGCGGCGCACCTGATCCAGCTCCATCGGCCGAAAGGTCATCTGGTAGGCCGGCCCGGCGTCGCCCGAGTTCGGCGCGAGGCCGACCACCATGTCGGAAAAGACCTTGCTTGCGAGGTCAAGATACGCGCTCCGCTCGTCTGCGCTCGCGAGCGTCACTCTCACCGAGGTAGCGTCCGAGGCGACGTTCTTAACCTCGAGCTTGTTCTGCTTCATCTCCTGCTTGACGTCTTCGGCGACGCGGCGCAGTTGAGTCTTGACCGCCTCGTCGACTTTGACCTCGAGCAGAAGATGGGTGCCGCCCTGGAGATCGAGTCCGAGCTGGATCTTCGGAGTCGGAATGGTGTTGGTCCACCAGTCGGGCAGCGCGCCGCTGATGCTGGGCAGCAGGACCAGCACGGCGAGGAAAGTCAGCGCCACGGCGAGATAGAGCCGGGTGCGTCCGCTGCCCCCGGTGAAGTGCAGCCACAAAAAGGCGCCCGCCACCGCGAGCAGGACAATTATCGGGATAAAATCGGCGTTGGCGTTTGCTGCGTTTTCCACTGTTCTACTTTTTCACTTCTTTACTTTTTCGACGGACTCCGCAAAACCGGCCTGAACGCACGCCGCGATTACTCCGCCTTCTGATTCTTGCCGGCCGGAGCCTTGCCGTAACTCGAAAGCCCAGTTATCTGGCTGCGCTCGACCCGCACGCGCACGTTCGGCGCGATCTCCAGCACGACAACCTTCTCGCCGATCTCGCTTACCCGGCCCAGCAGCCCGCCGGCGGTCACGACCTCGTCGTTGCGCTTGAGCTTGGCCAGCATGTCGCGATGCTCGCGCGCCTTGGTGCTCTGGGGGCGCAGGAAGAACCAGTAAAAAGCAACGATCAGGAGGGCAAACGGCACCCCCGGCCCGTACAGCAATTGATCGATAAGCGGCGGCTGAGCACCGGCGGCCGCCCCGCCAGCGCTTTGCGCCCACGCAATTCCTTCAAGAAACATCGGCGACCATTTTATCCTTTATCTACTCCGGCTGCGCGCTTTGCCGGCGGCCTAGCCGCGCCAGCGTGGCGGCCGCAAATTCCCGGTAAGTGCGAGATGCGATAGCAGCTTGCATCCCGGCCATCAAGCGGGCGTAGAAGTAAAGATTATGTTCCGTTAGCGCGCGCGCCGCCAGAATCTCGCCCGAAATATATAGATGGCGCAGGTAGGCGCGGCTAAGCCGCTGACACGTGCGGCATCCGCAGCCCTCTTCCAGCGGCCGGGGGTCGCGGACATACACCGATTGCTTGATCGACAGGCGGCCGTCGCTCGTGAACGCGGAGCCATTGCGCGCGTTACGCGTCGGCAACACGCAATCGAACAGGTCATAGCCCATCCCGACCGCGGCGACCAGATCCTCCGGCGTGCCGACGCCCATCAGATAGCGCGGGTGTTCCGCCGGCAGCAAGGTCGCGCTCAGCGCAGCCATTTCGCGCATCTGTTCCTTCGGCTCGCCCACCGCAAGCCCTCCCGCCGCGAAGCCGTCGAACGGCATCGCGGTTATCTGCGCCGTGCTTCGCCGCCTGAGTTCCGGATAAACGCCGCCCTGGATTATCCCGAACAGCGCCTGATGCGGACTGCGCCGCGCCGCAACGCATCGCTCGGCCCATCGCGCCGTCAACTCCAGCGACGCAGCGACTCGCGCGCGCTCGGCCGGATACGGCGTGCATTCGTCGAGCGCCATCATCAGGTCCGAGCCGATCCGCTCCTGAATTCCGACTGTCCGCTCCGGCGTCAGCATGAACTCCGACCCGTCCAGGTGCGAGCGAAAACGGATTCCGCCGTTATCGATCGCGTTAAGCCGCGCAAGGCTCATCGCCTGGAAGCCGCCGGAGTCGGTCAAAACCGCGCCGTCGAAGCCCATGAAGCGCCCGACCCCGCCAAGCTCTTCGATCAGCTCAGCTCCCGGCCGGAGCGCGAGATGGTAGGTGTTGGCGAGCACCAACCGGTAACCCAACTGCCATAGCTCCTCGGGCGCCATCGCCTTGACGGCGGCGCGGGTGCCGACCGGCATGAAGGCGGGAGTTGCGACCTCGCCGTGCGCGGTCGTCATCCGGCCCGCGCGCGCATCGCCGTCGCGCTCGAGGACTTCGAAGCCGAACCCCCGTAAACTGAACCGCGGCGCCGCGGCTTCTCGGTCGGATGGCATCTTCGCGCTCACAGGATCAGCATCGCGTCGCCGTAGCTCAGGAAGCGGTAGCGATGGCGCACGGCCTCGCGGTAGGCGTCGAGAATCTCTTCGCGCCCCGCCAGCGCCATCACCATCGCCAGCACGGTCGAGCGCGGCATATGGAAATTGGTAATCATCACGTCGGTCGCGCGAAAGCGATATCCGGGCGAAATAAAAAGTCCGGTCGCGCCCTCGGCGTCGCCGGTTATCGCATGCGATTCGAGCGCGCGCACGCTGCTGGTGCCGACCGCAATCACACGGGCGCCGGTTCGCCGCGCAAGCGCCATCGCCTGCAGCGTTGCGGGCGGGATCGTGTACCACTCGGCCTCCATGCTATGCGCCTCGACCTGCGGCTCGCGCAGCGGCGTGAACGTGCCCGGCCCGATATGGAGCGTCACGAACGCGGCGCGCACGCCGGCAGCCGCGAGCTTTGCCAGGAGCTCGCGCGTGAAGTGCAGTCCGGCGGTCGGCGCCGCCACCGCGCCGGGCTGCGCGGCGTACACGGTCTGGTAATCGTCGCGGTCGGCCGGCCCCGGCGCGCGATGGATATAGTGCGGGAGCGCCAGCGCGCCTGCGCTATCCAGGATGGACTCGATCGAAACCGGGCCGTCGCTCACGACCAACGGGCGGCCGGGACGCTGAAAGCCCGCGATGCGGAGCGCGCGCCCGTCGTCGAGCGTAAGGCGCGCGCCCTCGCGCACTTCGCGATGGCCCCGCATCAGCGCGAGCCAGGCTCCGGGCGGTTCGTCCACCGGACGCACCATCAGCAGTTCGACCACGCCGCCGGTGGGTTTGCGCGCGAAGAGCCGCGCGGGAAACACGCGCGTGTCGTTCAGCACAAGCAGGTCGCCGTCGCGCAGAAAATCGCCAAGCTTGTAGAAACGCGAGTGCTCGATCGTGCCGGCGCGCCGGTCAAGCACCATCAGGCGCGCTTCGTCGCGGCGCTCGAGCGGCGCCTGCGCAACCAGTTCCGGCGGCAGATTGTAGTCGAGTTCGCTAAGACGCATCGCGCTGGCGCGGCAAGTCAGCCACGCGCCAACGAACCAAACTATCATCGCCGGCTCGGCGGCGATACGCACCTGGATTCGTCCTCGATGGTTTTTGAGGTGTTAGCGCCAATAACGCGGCGCTTTTTCCGGTGTCATCCTGAGCGAGCGCTGCGCGTGTCGAAGGATCCCGACCTTTCCGGGCCTTCGTCGCGGATGCCTCGACACAAAAAAGATTCCGGGGTCCCTCGACTCTGGCAGCCTTCGCTCGGGATGACTGAAGAGAAGGCTCCACTGATCAACGCGGAGCGATTTTCGAACATACCGCCCCCGCCCCAGGAACGGCCGCCAACCTCTACGCGACGCGCAGCACGATCTTGCCGAAGTGTTCGCTCGCCGCCATCATGCGATGCGCCTCGGCCACGTTCGCCATCGGCACCGCCTTGTAAATCGGCGGGCGCAGCCGGCCGGCCTCGAGCGCGGCGCCGAAACGCTCGAGCAGCGCGGCAATAATCGCCGCCTTCTCCTTCTCGGGACGCGTGCGCAGCGTCGAGCCCATCACTTTCAGATGACGCCGCAGGACGCCGGTCAGATCTATCTCGGTGCACGCGCCCTTCATCAATCCAATCAATACCAGCCGCCCGCCGTGCGCGAGCGCTTCCAGGTTCTGACCGAGATAGGCGGCGCCGATGCTGTCCAGGATGATGTCAGCGCCGCGGCCGCCGGTCGCGGTCTTGACCGCGGCGGGAAACGGCCCCGAGTTGTAATTGATCGCGACGTCCGCGCCGAGCTTGAGACATTGCTCGCACTTGGCGTCGCTGCCGGCAGTCACGATCGAGCGCACCCCGGCTTCCTTGCAGAGCAGAATCGACGCGGTGCCGACGCCGCTGCCGCCTCCATGCACCAGGACCGATTCGCCCGGCCGCGCGGCGGCCAGCATGAAGATGTTGAGGAACGCGGTGATGAATACCTCGGGAAATGCCGCGCCCTCCTCGTCGCTCAGCGCGCGAGGGATTTTCATCGCCGAGCCGGCGTCGACCGCGGCCAATTCCGCGTAGCCGCCGCCCGCCAGCAGAGCCATCGCGCGCTCGCCGACGCGCCATCCGCCGACTCCCGCTCCGATCGCGGCGACCTCGCCCGCGCATTCGAGGCCGATGATTTCCGAGGCGCCCGGTGGCGGCGGATAAAAGCCCTGACGCTGCATCACGTCGGCGCGGTTGAGGCCCGCATACTTGACCCGGATCAGCAACTGGCCCGGACCGGCCGTGGGATCGGCAGCCTCGCCGATTTTGAGCACGCTCTCGTCGCCCGGTTTCTCGCAAACTACCGCCTTCATCGCCGGAACATCCTCCCGCCGCGCCGCGGGCGCGAAGCCGCGTCCCGCGCGCGTAAAATGCGGAGAGGGTCCGCGATGGACCCTCTCCGGAAAAGCCGAAACCACAAACGCCGCTGCGCGCTAGATCTTGTAGTCGATGATCGTCACGCCGACGTTCTGGAAGGTGGTCATCTCTTCGAGGATCGCGGAGGCGCCGTCGAGTCCGACCGTGCCGGTGATCATCGCCTTGGGGTTGAGTTTGCGCGCCTCGACCATCTGCAGCATCCCCGGGTAGCGCGTCGACTGCATCCCGAGCGTGCCGACGATTTGCAACTCCATCAGCACCATTTTGTCGATCGGCACCGCGATTTCGCCCTTCTCGGCCTGCGTGGTGAGACCGATCTGCAGATGGCGTCCCTGCTTGCGCAGGCTGTTGATCGAGTTGCGGCAGGTCGCAGCGACGCCCAGCGCGTCAACCGATACGTGCGCGCCGCCCTTGGTGATGTCCACGATCGCCGCCGCCGGATCGCCGGCCTTGGCATTGACGATATGGCTCGCGCCGACTTCTTTAGCCAGTTCGAGCTTGCGTCCGTCGAGGTCCACCGCGATAACGTTAGCGCCGATCGACGACGCGATCTGGATCGCGGCAAGACCGATTCCGCCGCAGCCGTGCACCGCCACCCATTCGCCGGGCCGCACCTGCGCGCGGTCGACGATCCCGTGGTACGAGGTCATGAAGCGGCAGCCCAGCGAGGCGCCTTCGAGGAAGCCGACCCCGTCAGGCATTTTGACCAGGTTGAGGTCGGCGTAGGGGATGCCGACATACGAACCGTACCCACCATGATAGGTGACGCCCGGGATGAGCGGCGTGTTGCAGATGTTGGAGTTGCCCGAGCGGCAGAGCTCGCAGGTGCCGTCGCCCTGGCTGAACGGAACGAGCACGCGATCGCCCTTCTTGAAGTCCTTGACCTCTTTGCCGACTTCCTGGACCACGCCGCAGAACTCGTGGCCCATGATCATCGGCATGCTGGGCGTAAGGCCCACCCAGGTCCAGTCGCCTGACCACAGATGCCAATCGGAGCGGCAGATACCCTCGGCGGCGGTCTTGATGATCGCGCCATTTGGAGGACACTGCGGATCGGGCATGTCCCTGACGACCAGCGGTTTGCGAACGCCTTCCATGACTGCAGCTTTCATTGTGTCCTCCTTCTTGGAGCCGAACCTGCGTGCGGCCAAACCTTCGTATAGCGCCACGCCCCGAGACTGGCAACCTGTTTCTCATCACGCGGCGAGCGCCGACAGCGTGCGCTGGTAGGCGGCGAGGTCGGCCGCATCGACCTCTACGCGAAAGAGGTCCGCACCCGCCTCGGCGTCGGCCGCAAGCCGCTCGCGCGCCCCGGCGACGTCGCCCGCGTAGCCCGTCTCGTCCAGGAGACGAGGCGAGACCGCCTCGGCGCCGGCCTTCGAGCCGCCCGACGCCCATGCCTCGCGAATCCGGCGCACGTCGTCACCGAAGCCCAGGCGCGTGAGCTGCTCGGCATAGAAGGTGCCCATCCGGGCGGCGTAGAACGAGAGCGTGCCCGCCTGGGCGGCACGCGCCCGGTCCGGATCATTGGTCACGTGAATGGTGCTCGGCGACTTGACCATGAGGGAGACCGGGTCGCGCCCGGCGCTCGCCGCCATCGCGCGGAACTCCGCGATCGATTCCTTGAGCCGCCCAAGCGGTATCATCACCGGCAGCCATCCGTCCGCTTTTTGCGCCGTGAACTCGACGCTCCTGCGGTTGAGCGAGGCGATATAGACTGGCACGTGCCTCCGCGGCGGCTCGAAGCGCAGCGTAAAGCCGCGTTTCAGCTTGAAGAGCTTGCCGTCGTAGTTGAGCGGCTCTCCGGCCAT